>Ga0207130_1142_pt1 | contig 22324 bp, 24 predicted proteins | sample Alteio_BWMinHeat_16_FD_153545 | JGI IMG/M metagenome (GOLD analysis project Ga0207130, IMG submission 153545) | Enriched cells from forest soil in Barre Woods Harvard Forest LTER site, Petersham, Massachusetts, United States -... | ecosystem: Environmental > Terrestrial > Soil > Temperate forest >... | reverse complement strand
GTAAGCACGGAGATGATGATCGGGAAAAGCAGCAACTGTTTGTTCCGCGTAATGACGGAGATGGAGCTCTTGAACAACAGCCAACTACGTTGAAATTTGCCCATGACATTTTCCTCCGGACTGCTGTGCCGATTATTTTAGGGCATCACAGACCTCTTGAATAGATTTGTTTTTCCAAAAGCGCGTGAGGTTTTCCAGTGTGGTCAGCGAACGGCTGTGCATGCGGTCTATATAAATAGTTCCGTTCAGGTGGTCTATTTCATGCTGAAGGATGCGCGCGTACCATCCTGAGGCCTCGATTACGCGGGGTGTCCCTTTTTCGTCCAGGCATTCCACGCGCACTGCACGAGAACGCGGCACGAGAGCGCAGAAGCCGGCAAGACTAAGACATCCTTCAAAAAATTCAACCGGCGCGCCGGATGTGGAAACAACCTTAGGATTGATGATGACGTGGAAGGGAACCGGTTTTCGTTGGCGCTCGAGGAGCTGTTCGGCGGAGACATCTTTGGAATACTCAGCGCGATCTTCGATCACAGCCAGTTGCAGTGACATCCCCACCTGGGGCGCGGCTAGGCCGACGCCGGGCGCATCGCGCATGGTCTCTTTCATATGCTCGATGAGTTGCTGAACTTTGGAGCTGAGAATTTCTTCGACAGACAATCGTTGGGTCTGCTGGCGAAGAACGGGTCTCCGGCTTGAACGATCTTTAGGCGCATAGGATTATCGTCAGCTTCTGGCTGTAATTAGGTTACCAACAATTCAAAATTAATTTTGCTGCAGGAGCGAGCTCTGCAAATTTGGAATTAGATTCAGCAAATCTTCATTTTAGTTCGGTACTCTAATCAGATTTGAGAAAGCGCCCTGTTTTCACTTCGAGCGACTTAACAAAAAATTACAGTTAAAGCCAGCTTAGTTAAGTTAAAACGTTATGGAAGGCCGCAAAGTTTATTTTGCTCTGTGAAACTTTATTGATTCTAAAAAAGTAGAACAAATTAAGGCGGAATACGTCTTATAAAATACAAGCAGATTGATCAGAGGTCATTCGTGGTGGGGAGTGTCTCAGAGCGGCCCCAGGTTGCAAGCTCCAAAACCTACAGTAAATCAGGCATGCTGTAAGTGCAAAAAACGCTCTCAATGAAACCTGGGACAAGTGTTTTTGAAGGTACGGCGAAGCTTGTTTCCTGCAATCACGCCATTTTTTATAGAAAACGCGTAATTTTCGCAGCAGTTATACGTCCAAGGTAGTGTGGTTTTCTGGGAATTTGAGGGAATGGGTAAGTCACGGAGTAAAGGTTCAATGAACCGCATATTAATGAAGCGCATATTAAAGAAATCAGGATTGCTGGTCTGGGGTGCTGCTGTTCTTGTTTTGGGAATCCTCAGCGGCGCTGGTTTCGGCCAGACGCAGCCGGCTCCGGTGGCACAAGGTACGCCGGCAAAGCAGATTGGCGCAGTGAAAGCCATTGCGGGAAATACCCTCACGCTGAAAAGTGACGCCGGTCCTGAATTCCAGGTTCTGGTGCAGGACTCCACGCGCATCGTGCGCATCGCCCCCGGACAAACCAGCCTGAAAGATGCAACCACAATCCAACTCTCAGACCTGCAGATCGGGGACAGAATCCTGGCACGCGGCAATCAGGGAGACAATGCGCAGTCTATAGCGGCGGCCCTTGTAGTGGTCATGAAACAAGCCGACGTTTCCCAAAAGCAGGAGCATGAACGGGAAGACTGGCAGAAACGCGGAACAGGCGGTATCGTTACGGCTGTCGACCCTGCCAGCGGAATCGTTACCGTTTCGATTGCACCGAGCTACAACGTTGCCCTAAAAACTTCGAAGGACACACACTATCTCCGCTATGCGGCGGACTCGGTGAAGTTCAGCGATGCCACGCCCGGGACCTTCGACCAGATCAAAATCGGAGACCAGCTTCGCGCGCGGGGAACGAAGAGTGCCGATAGCAAAGAATTTGCCGCCGATGAGATCATTTCAGGCGCATTCAGAAATATAGCCGGCACCATACTCTCGATTGACACCAGCAACAACACCATCAGCGTCATGGACCTGTTAAAGAAGAAGCCGGTCACCGTGAAGTTCGCCGCTGATTCCCAGTTACGGAAACTACCTCCGCAGGCAGCGCAGAGAATCGCGATGATGCTCAAGGGAATTCCTTCTCCAGGTGGAGCTCCTTCTCCGGGAGGACCTTCTCAGCCCGGTGCTTCTTCATCCGGTAACGCAGCAACAAGCCCAGCGAGCGGGCAGACGAGTGGACCACGAGCTCAAGCTGCCGGTGGAGGTGAGCGGCCAGGGGGAGCTGGGGGACGTCCACCTGAGTTCCAACAAATCCTGGGCCGGCTTCCAACGGTAACGCTTGCAGATTTGCAGAAGGGTGATGCGGTAATGATTGTCTCTACTCAAGGCGCAGATACGGCCGAGGCCAGGGCGATCACGTTGTTAAGCGGAGTCGAGCCCATTCTCACGGCGTCGCCGAGTGGGGGCGCGACGGCAGCGGTACTATCGGCGTGGAACATGTCCGGGGGCGGAGACGCGCAATAGAAGTTTCAAGTTTGTATATAGGACTGATTGGAAGGCTGAAAGTTTTGCACTACTGTTCAGGTAACAGCAATTAAAAACTGCTCTAAGGGTCATGGGGTGATTTTTTTATGGGGTCTAAAAGCTGGGCATTATCGCGATCTATCTTCCTTATACTTCTTATTCTGCTGTTCACGAATTATTTGTTTGCGCAAGCTGCTTCCGGGACTTTGCGTGGGCAGGTGAGTGACCCTTCGGGCGCCGTGGTGCAGTCCGCTACGGTAACGGCCAAGAGCGAGTCCGGGCAAGCTACGACTGCAAAGACAGGCAAGTTGGGAACCTACGAAATTAAGGGACTCGCGCCGGGTAAGTACACGGTCAGCGCCGCCGCTAAAGGTTTTGCGGTGTCTGCAAATGATGTGGAGGTGGTTGCGGGGAAAGAGCAGAAGCTCGATGTTCACCTGGAGATTGCAGTCGAGCAACAGCAAGTCGCTGTGGAAGAGACCCAGACCAAGGTGGACATTGGCTCGGAAAATAATGCCAGTGCGGTGGTCATCAAAGGAAAAGACCTGGAAGCTCTCTCCGACGATCCCGACGAGCTGGCGTCTGAACTGCAGGCGCTGGCTGGGCCAGCGGCGGGACCCAATGGCGGCCAGATGTATATTGATGGTTTCAGCGGCGGTACGCTTCCGCCCAAATCCTCTATCCGCGAGATCAGAGTCAACCAGAACCCGTTCTCGGCACAGTATGACCACCTGGGTTATGGGCGCATCGAAATCTTCACCAAACCGGGAACAGAGCAATTCCACGGTCAGCTCATGTTTCGAGCTAATGATGCGGTCTTTAACGCGCGCAACCCCTTCGTGGGGACCCAGAAGGCCCCCTATCAGGCACAGCAAATCGAAGGGAATATTGGCGGTCCTATCAATAAGAAGGGTTCTTTCTTTTTGAACGTTGAGCGGCGCAATAACCGCGACAGCAACGTGATCAATGCAACCATTCTCGACCCAAGCTTCAACTCTGTCTCATTGAGCCAGGCGTTCGCCAATCCCCGGACCTCGATTGAAATCTCACCACGCTTCGACTATCAGATCACAGCCAGCAACACCCTCACTTCCCGTTTTGAATTCAACCAGGACAAGGTCAAGAATGACGGCGTCGGAGGGCTTGCTCTGCCTCATCAAGCCTACAACTCACACAGCTCTGAGCGAAACTTGCAGGTAAGCGATACCCAGATCCTGAATCCCAGAATGGTCAACGAGACCCGCTTTCAATATGTGCGCAGCACCAACTCCCAGAACGCACTAAGTTTTCTGCCACAAATTTCAGTCCCAGGGGCTTTTGCTGATGGCGGCAACCCAATCGGTTTTAGTTCGACGAGACAAGACCACTATGAACTGCAGAATTACACTTCCATGGCCCTGGGCAACCACTTTGTGCGGTTCGGAGGAAGATTGCGGACAACTGCTGAGACCGACAATCTGGGCCAGAATTTTAACGGCACGTTCAGCTTTTCATCTCTTGACTCTTACCAGAGAACACAACGGGTGTTGGCACAAAACTTAACGCTGGCGCAGTTTCGCGCTGCAAACCCAAACGGCCCGGAGATCGGGCCGAACCAGTTTTCCATCAGCGCCGGTCAGCGCATTACCTCCAACACCATTGTTGACGCCGGACTCTACGCCGAGGAAGACTGGAAGATTCGTCCCGACGTGATGCTCAGCTATGGTCTGCGCTATGAAACCCAGAATGATATTCATGACCACGCCGATTTCGCTCCGCGCATCGGTGTCGCCTGGGCTCCAGGAGGTACGAAGAACGCATCGCCGAAAACCGTACTTCGTGCGGGCTTCGGCCTTTTCTATGATCGCTTTGGACAGAACCTCGTGCTCCAGGCTCAACGGTTGAACGGCATCGTCCAGGAGCAGTTTGTTCTGGGAATCCCACCTTCTTCGCCCGGTGCCCTGGACTTTTACCCCAACATTCCGTCTACCAACACTCTTAATCAACAATTCATAGCCATTCGCCAGATTGATAGTAAGCTGCGGTCGCCCTATGTCATGCAGTCTGCGTTAGCCCTTGAAAGGCAGTTGACGAAGATCGCCAATGTGAGCGTCACCTATCTCCACTCCCGCGGGGTTCACCAGCTTCTTTCGCGCAATGTCAATGCCATCAATCCCTCGACGGGCAATCAACTGTTTCCCGGCGCCGGCAAGATCTATCAATATCAGTCAGAGGGGATTTTCGAGCAAAACCAAGTCATTACCAACTTCAACGTGCGTGGCAAAAAGCTCTCGATCTTCGGCTTCTACATGTTGAACTACGCGAACGGGAATACTTCCGGTGCTTCCAGCTTTCCTGTAAATCAATACAATCTGGCGGCCGACTACGGGCGTTTATCTTATGACATTCGCCATCGTCTCTTCCTTGCCGGATCGCTGAACATGCCCTACGGATTTCGCCTTAACCCGTTCATGGTCGTCAACTCCGGCCAACCTTTCAATATCACCGCCGGGAGAGATCTCAACGGCGATTCCATCGTGAACGACAGGCCCACCTTCGCTACGAATCCTGCGCAGCTACAAGATGTTGTGACATCGCGTTGGGGAAGTTTTGATAAGAATCCGCAAGCTGGTGAAAAAACTATTCCGATCAATTTTGGCACTGGCCCAGCCAGGGTTACGTTAAACGTACGCCTCAGCAAAACCTTTGGCCTCGGCGGACCAGCTAGTTCGGCGCAATCAGGCGGTCCTCGTGGCGGTGGTGGTGGTGGCGGCCGTCCGGGCGGCGGCGAAGGCCGGGGCGGAGGCGAAGGTATGGGGCGCGGCGGCTTCGGAGGCGGTGGTGGCGGTAACAGCGAGCAGCGCTACAATCTGACATTCGCGATCGGCGCAACCAACCTGTTCAACCATGCGAACCTTGGCCAGCCCATCGGTACCATCACATCTTCAAGGTTTGGTCTATCAAACGGTTTAGCGGGGCGTCCCTTTTCGTCTAATACCTCTTCAAACCGCGGTATAGATTTGCAGATGAACTTCTCCTTCTAGTAAATAGTTTTTCAGTGCAAAGAAACGGTGGGCCATAACGCCCACCGTTTTCCTTTTTGAAACCGATTGCTTCTTACGGCTTACTTACTGGATGTTGAAATTACATACTGTTAACGTGTCCGTCGCCGATGTAGTGCCCACAAAGACCCCGTAGTTATTGATGCTGGTCACTGTGTTCTGTTCGGTGCGAAAGTGGAAATTGCTGCCGATAGTCAACTCCGATCCTCCCGGCGGAGTTACAAAGATGGAGTAGGTGTGCACAGGGACGTTGACCACCAAACGGAAGTGATACGTATTTCCGCCGGAGTACGGGATGGCCGGTGTGGGTCCGGCATAACTTCCACCGTCACGCGCCAGAATCACGCCCTGCGTGCCGTTAAAGGCCACCAGGTTGGCGAATGCGCTGTAGGCAGTCCCCGCCCCATGCGACAGTGCGACCACGCTGTTCATGTTGTTATGCGCTGGCGTGGCATCAAAGGTGGTGGTAAAGGTTCCTGCCTGCGAAGCAAATGCAGTGTTGACCCATCCTCCTCCGCCTACTGCCTTAATACAGTTGCTGACTACAGGATTGACCACGAGCATCACGTTCGCAGTGTGGGAGAGGCTACCGCTGGTTCCCATAATGGTCAGGGTAAAGGTGCCGGTTGAAGCCGAGGTGGTTGTCGAAACATTCAGCGTAGAAGTGCCGGAACCACTCACCGACGCAGGAGTAAGACTGGCTGTGATTCCCGCCGGCTGACCGCTCACCGTGAGCGCAACGTTTCCGTTGAACCCATTCACCGCGCCGACCGTTGCTGTATAGCTGGTGCTGGCGCCTACGGTCACAGTTCGCGAACCTGGTGAAGCCGTCAGCGTAAAGTCTGGCTGCAACGGCTGGTTGACAATCAAGGTTACGTTGGTCGAGTGTGACAAACTACCGCTTGTTCCCGTAATGGTCAGAGTGTAAGTGCCTGCCGGAGTTGTGCTGGAAGTGGAAATACCCAACGTGGAAGAACCCGAACCGCCAGGAACCGGGTTCGGGCTGAAGCTTCCTGTTGCACCCGCAGGCAATCCGCTCACACTCAACGTCACGCCGCTGCTAAACCCGTTTGAAGGTGTCACGGTGGTTGTGTAAGTGGTGCTGTTCCCGGCCACTACGGTCTGCGAACTGGGCGAAGCCCCCAGCGAAAAGTCAGGAGAAGGAGGCGCCAATAATCCATAAACGCACAGTTGGCCGGTGCCGGTGTTAGCAGTTCCAAAGCTGGACAGATACACCTTGCCGTTGGCAATTGTGGGCGGAGCCATCTTGGAGTAGTTGTTGCAATTGTCGCGGGCGCTGTTTTGCAACGAGTTCCACAGCTCGTTGTTGATATTGTCGGCGTTCAATGCATGCAGCACGCCGGGCTGCGATGAATGCCAGGCATCGCCACTGGCCATGATGGCCGCCCAGACGATTCCATTGGTGTTCCCGTTGGCGGAAATGGAGAGCATGCCGCCGGGATGGCCGGTGTTGGCCGTGGGCTGGATCATGAAGGGCGTAGGGTTGAATGTGCTGCCGTTGAATTTGTAGACCTTGAAGCGGTCGGCCTGCGGCCACATGTAGAGCATGGGGCCGTTCACGGCACTATTCCAGAACGCGAGGCTGTGCAGGTGTTGTTTGTTGAAAGTGCCGGTCTGGAAGCTCTGAACGATCTGGTTGTCGTCACTGGGGTGCACGTGACCGAAATTGTTGGTATCTACGACATACAATTTGGCCCCCTTGCCGCCGCCGATCAGAAGATTTGTGCCGGGAAGCAGCATGGGCCCGCCGGAATTAACGTCCGCATCGGCGCCATCCAGCGTGGCATGATCGTGCGGCGTGAACCAATCGAGCAAGTGCAAACTGCCGGGGCTCAACTTCATGAAAGTTTCGCTGAAATTGTTGACCCCATCCCATGCGCCATTACTGGTAATGACATAGATGTTCCCGTTGACGTCCACCGCCGGTCCCGTGCCCGAGTGCCAGATGCTATCGCCGATGCCCGAGGTCGAGGTATTGAAGGACCCCACTTGCTGTAGGGTGCTGGCGTTGTAGGCGAGAAGGAATCCGTGGTAAGTGCCTTGGTCGCAGTGCGACGAATAACCGATGTACACCACGCCGTTGGAAAGCAGCAGCGCCGGCCGCTGATTTTCCTGCGATGCATTAAAGCCAGAGGCCGCGATTGTCACCGGACTGCCTGAGCGTTCGATTCCGGTAGCGATATCCAGAGCGTGCAGTCGTTGCGTCGTGCCGCTCAGCGAAACCACGTAGAGGGTGTTGGTGTTGCCATCAATCACCGGGGTGCCGGTGACGCCGATATTGCCGTTAATGTCGGTGCAGCGGAAATGATTGGCGACTGGTGCGCCAAAATTGACGTGCCAATACGGAGCGGTGACGTTGGGATCGTCGGCATCGAAAGCATAAACGCTGTTGCGCATGGTGGTGACGTAAACCACGTTGTGCGTGCCCCCGGCAACGCTGACATTGGTAGCAACCAGCGGCTGGCCATACACCTGGTCGTCCACCACGCGCTTGAATAGCATGCCGAACTGGCTTACGTTCACGTTGGCATGCGTGAGAACGGTTTCACTGAGGTTGGCGCCGGTGCGGCTGTTGTCGTTGTGCTGCGTCAGTACATTGACCTGCGCAAAAACCGGCAGTGCTGACAAGAGTACGGTCATGACTATGGTCCATCGGCGACAGGGGAAGGTATGGCTAGCAGAGAATCCTGTATTCATTGGATCAATCTCCTCACAAGGGGTCCTGATTGTGCAGTATCGTGGTCGAGCAGCGCAGGGTGCGGGCGAGCGCCAATGGTGATGGTCAATACGAACTTCAGTCGCTTACAGTTTGCTGATACCGGCAAACTCGTAAACGTTTACACGAATTTGGCCGTTTGTGTCAAAGCAAAACCTCTAAACAATGTCTTTGAAAAAACTCAATAGGCGGGATGGGGGCTTGATTGCTGGTTTACAGCGCCTCGGGAACGACTGGATGAAAAATGCCCAATCCCGAGCACAATTGCCTGTGCCTCGTGCTCTGTGGCACTATTGAGTCCGCTTTTCGTCTATCACGCATATTCCGGAAAACACTCGACATGAAATCAAAGCTAATATCGTTGGCATTTGTCTGCGGCATTGTGCTGGCGCTCGACGCGACGCCGGCTCGGTGCGCTCCTGAAGCGCAAAAATCCACATTGCATGACCCGCTTCAATCGGTGCAAGGTCTGCACGCTGTCCGCAAGAGCGATAAGGTAACGCTGACCTGGAGCCAGCCGCGTTATTCTAGTGTAGGCGCATCAGCAGAGCGGCGCTATGTGAGCGCGGCCAGGGTATGCCGCGATATTTCCTCGACTCCACCAGATTCCAATCCCGCGGCGAAAGGTTCGACTACCGCTTGTGGGCAACCTGTCGCCGAAGTTGACGTTAATAAATCCGCGGGCGCGCCGCCAATGGGAGAAAAATTTTATGGCGTCGTTACCCTCCGGTTCATGGATACACTGCCGGAAGAGTTGCTGAGCGCAAACCCACCACAATTTGCAATCTACAGGATTGAGATGCGTGACAAGCAGGGGCGCAGCGCGGGGTTTTCCAGTCCGGTTTCGGTTTCTCTCGCGCCCACGGTGCCTGCGCGAGGTCTGCACTTCTCGCTCGACGTTCATGGCGTATACCTGATATGGGACGCAGACATGGGAAGTCATCCAACCTCCGTGCAGTTTGATTACCGTATCTACCGGCAGGAAAAAGGTTCTCGAAAGAGAGTTGCGGTTTCATTTTTGCGTGCAATTCTTCACCAGCGCGATGGCGAGCGATGGAGCGGAGTAGATACGAGCATCGAATGGGAGAAAACGTATACCTATTGGGTCAGGCCGGTGACCAGAGTGTATTCAGAAGGCCACCAACTCATTGCTGAAATCGAAGGAGAAGATTCCGCCCCGGTTCCAGTCGTGGCCCATGATGTCTTCGCGCCGGCTACGCCAGAGGGATTGCTGGCGTTGGCCAGCGAAATTCCAAAGAGAAAATTTGTTGATCTCATGTGGATGCCGAACGCAGAGAAAGACCTCGCTGGATACAACGTTTATCGCCGCGAGGAAGGCGGAAAGTTGGCGCGCATCAATTCTGATCCAATCACCATGCTTTCATTTCAAGACACAGACGTGATAGCAGACCATAAGTACTTCTACGCTATTTCGGCGATTGACTTGCGCGGCAACGAAAGCAGCAAGTCGGAGGAGAGTACCGAGGTGGCGCCGTAGTAGAGCGGCGCTCAGCCGTCAGTTGCAGTTTTTTCTTACGTTGGGAAGTGGAAGTAGACATCCTGCAGCGAGGCGATGGGCACACCATCACGGGTTGCCGGCTTGAAGCGCCAATCTGCCAGCGCACGAAGCACGAGCTCATCAATATTAGGTCCCATGCTCTGCAGCACCTTGGTTTGCACGATCTTGCCTTGTTCATCAATGGCAATCTCGACGATGACATTGCCTTCCTGATGATTCGGTAGCTCAGCAAGCCTTGCCTTGGGATACGGGCCATAGACAGGCAGCGCAGGACGAATCTCCGATCCCGATAACTCGCCATCAGGAGAGGTCCCGTACGTCTGGCCTGCCGGTGGAGCGGCAGAAGAGCTGTTCTCCGCCGCCTGGCTTGCATTTCCCTTTGCGGGAACCTGGGGAGCATAAGAGCGGGCCTTCAACCGTGCTGGATTATTTAAATGGAGCTGGGCCGATTGAGAAGATGAATCTGACCTGGAGACGGTGAGCTCGGCACTGGCCTCTCCGTCGTAGCGTGAATAAATGATTGACGTAGTTGTGCCGTTGCGTCCTGCCCGCACCTCGTTCACTTTTACAAAAGTAGGCGCCGGAGGGTGGACCACCAGCCACAAGATCAGCACATGGAGCAACACGGAGGCAGAAATCCAGTATCCCCTGCCTTTTGAAGAAGGGCTTGGGGCTGTGGTGAACAGCGGTGATTCCTGGCGCTGACTTTCTTCCATACTGGCTATGCTTCCATATTAGTTAATAAGTGTAACCTTACTTCGAGAATGCTACTTGCTGCTTTTCAATGTTTCATTCAACGTTTCATTCAGCAAGGCGGCCAACCGCAAGCCGGCCAGCGCCAGTCTCTCATCCAACATGCCGATATTGGCTTTGTAATAAGCTTCATCCACGGAAGCCCCGTTTTCCAGAAAGGCCTGTTGCGCGTCGTGAAAAGATTCGTTCGCCCAATCCTGCGGCGTACCACCAGCTTTGGCCTGCAAGTTTTTGGACGCGATCAGTTGCTCGAGGTAAGCAACATAATCGGCCTCAGAGCGGCCGGTATGCTCGATGAGATCAATATCCCAGACAAAATGAAGATTGCAGGGCCAATCGCCACACTTAAGCGAGCCAAATTCGGTTACGTGAATATCATTTCCTCCGCGCGCTTCGCCGATGGCGTGAAAGGGTTGATGAACGTCTCCAATAAAGTGGACCAGAAACTTCAATGCTTCTACGCGGTCGGGTTGCGGCGCGTTCTTGTTGGCCAGGATTTGCCGGAACATGTCAATTCGATCAACCACGCAGTTATGGTGATCGTCTTTGGTGTAAGGACGGGTATCATTCGGTTGATAACAGTCACGCGCCTGAGAGAACCCGCTCGAACCCTTGGGAATGTCAACAAAGTGCCAGCCGTAGGTCTCGCGGCGCTGGCCTTTGATATCGTCCGCCCAGTTGGCGACATCGGCGAGATTCGTGTTCCCGAGCAACAGCAGGACTTGTTGCCGGGCCGGGTCGGTGAGGTGAGACTGAGCAATGGCGCCTACAATGCGGTGTCCCTTGGGGCCCCAGGCAAATAACTGAAGCGACGAGAGCGTAAGCAGAGCGAGAATAACAGCAAACCTTTTCATAGACTTTTCTGTGCGCATGATATGCGATGGTATCAGGGTTATGCATCGCTTCTATGCCATGCTTAATAAAATGTTAGCTATACCTTTTTAAGTCATGCTGTATCTTGCTTTCTTCTATGCTCTCAAGCGCCGTAGGCGCGACGGAGAGTTTAGCCCAGCGCGAAGCGCTGGGTAAGCCTACGGGATACAGCAATCCTTAGAATGGTCTAAGTTCCCGGGCAAAGAAAAATAGGGCTGATACGGATTGTGCGAGACGTTATTGCAAGGTTTACGCAAGAAGTATTCATTGTATTACTTCGGTAACTTGAGGTTCGTGGGATGGCAATGATAGATTTCAAAACAGGTTCCAATCCCCCCGCTGCGAATCGGTGCTGAAGTTGTCAGGAGAGCGCTGAAATGCCGGGCTAGATAAAATCGGGGGCGAGTCTCAGCATTGAGTCCCACAGTTCATGTTTCAACGCAGATGCGGCCTGTTGCCGGCAGCGGTGCGGTCACTGTCTTGCGTGCGCGATTTGATTTAGACTTGAAGTTCCAGATAAGAATTAGCAACCGCCCTTATTTATGAAACTCAATTGCCTCATTCTCTGCGACGAACTCAAATCACTCTCGGTCTTGACTGCTGCCCTGGAGAAATGCGAGATCGGCCGGCAGATATGCACTGAGGTGGCCGAAGCCAAACATTTGCTGAGCACCTCTCGTGTCAACGGGGTGATTATAGACTGCGACGATTTGGAATCGGGCAAACAGTTCCTTCTGGATGTTCGCCAGGGCAAATCCAACCGCTCTGCTGTGAGCTTTGCCATTGTAAACGGCGGAACCAGCGTGCGTGACGCCTATGCCATGGGTGCAAATTTCGTTCTGGAAAAACCTCTTTCCTCTGATCTGCTGCTGCGAATGTTGAAAGCGGGAGTGGGGTCCATGCTGGCCATGGAACGGCGCTCGTTTCGCCAGGTTTTGGACGTCGAGGCAACGGTCAAGAGCGAAACCGGGACACATCGCCTTCGTGCTTATAACATCAGTGAAAGCGGTATCGGATTGAAGAACGTTGACGGGCGTTTAAAACCGCACCAACTGGTTACATTGACTTTTCGGCTGCCGGAGGAAGACACCAGGATGGAATGCAAAGGTGAGGTCGTCTGGGTCCGTGATTCCGGAGACGCCGGATTAAAGCTCACACAGCTTCCAACATCGTGCGCCGAGAAGCTTCAAGTCTGGTTACACCGGGAATTTGAACAGCGGATGACAGGCTTATCGCCGGCATCCGCAAGAACGCGCAAGTGATAGCTTTCGTGGTGAACGAAACAATGCTGTTTGGGCGACGTTTCCATCAACCTTATGTTCCTTTGTGCCCTTTGTGGTAAGACATATCTTTGACCTCGGAGTAGCGAAAACAGCTCACCAGATGATCGTTCACCATGCCGGTCGCCTGCATGAAGGCATAACAAACCGTGGGGCCGACAAAAGTGAATCCGCGTTTTACCAGGTCTTTGCTCATCTTCGTGGAGTCGATGGTCTGAGCGGGAACCTTCCCGCTGGCTTGCCATGAATTCCTGATCGGCTGCCCGCCCACGAACTGCCAGATGTACTGGTTAAAGCTGCCGAATTCCTTTTGCACTTGCAGGAACGCCTTCGCGTTGCGGACTGCGGCGTTGATCTTCAAGCGATTGCGAACGATGCCGGGATTCGCCAGTAGTCGAGACAGCTTTTCAGGGTTATACCTGGCCACCTTGCTCGGATCAAAATTGCTGAACGCTTTGCGATAGGCTTCGCGCTTAGCCAGAATCGTGGACCAGCTCAGACCAGCTTGTGCCCCTTCCAGAATCAGAAATTCAAACAGTATGCGATCGTCATGTTGCGGGATGCCCCACTCTGTGTCGTGATAAGCGATCATGGCTTCTGTAGTTGCCCAACTGCATCGGCTGGTTGGTTTCATTCGATCCTCTGTTGTTAACCTGCCATGTAATGCTATCGCGACAGGGATGCGGAAGGTAAGGGGGGTTGCTAACGCAGCCGCAAGGCATGATTTCTTGTGCGATTGGTGCAAATGGCTGGGAGGAAAATTGGTTTATTCCCCGGCATCTATTCAGCTCTAACAGTGGTATCACCGTGATATCAAAACCGTGATTTCCTGGGAACTGTATGCCATCATTGTGCTGGAGGAGTGTTTTTATCGCGACTCCTTAGAACGAACAGCATTCAAGAATGCGGGGACGTGTGCCCTTAAGGTTCTTTGAAAATTTGTTCCAGGTAGATCGAACGCGCAGCAAAATGCTGACTGAGTATCACTTCTACCTGCGCAGCTGGTCCCACCCCAGACATCAACTTTCGCCGCTAGATATGCGGCGATCAGCGCTATTTTTAGAGGTTCACCCATTAGCAGCAAGTACCCCCACCCCCACCTACTGGGCCATGGCGGGTGCGCGCAAGGGCGGGTCCCCTGGGGGCGTCACGGCGTTTGCCGCTCCCGAGCGGCATTGGAGCTATCTATGAGTCGCGAACTTTCTACAGGTTGGGCAGCTTCATGGTTCCATGATGCTTGCGCTCCTGGATATGATCCCAAACGAGCTGATCGGCTACCCAAGAGGCCTGCTTTTTAGCCAACTCCACGTTCTGCAAGGTCGGATCATTACGGATGGCAAAGCGTTGGCCGCAATTGCCGCAGACAACCGTCTCCGCCGTGGCAGCGCCAGAGGGAGGCTCAGTCGGCGCCCGCAAACGTGTTGCGACGCTCGGCTTCACCAACGGGGCTCTCGGCGCTGCTGAGGACCGCGATCGCCTTTTCGGCCGCCGCCGCCGTCACGAAATCCGCCGCCTCGCTGAACTTGAGGTTTTGCCTCGTTAACGGTGAGCGCCCGTCCGTCCGATTCCTTGCCGTTTAAGGCTGCCATTGCCTTTTCAGCTTCCTCGTCATTAGGCATGGAAACAAAGCCGAAACCGCGTGACCGGCCGGTCTCACGATCGGTGGCGACGGTGGCGGTCTCGATGCTGCCAAAGGGCTCGAACAACGCCCGAAGTTCTGGTTCTGTCATCTTGAAAGAGAAATTGCCGACGTAAATCTTCTTCACTTTGCGACTCCTTAAATGTTGTGGTGCTTGGATTTGGCTGTTCTCAGCAGAAATAGGCAGGACAAAAATGGATAACGTGTCTATCCGAGTCGAGGACAACTGAAGGTGCTAGCTTTCATACTACACCTGAAAGCAATGCTGCGGCGAATAAATCACCGGGTGAGCCCGCATGAACGAGCCACTGCCGGCACGTCCTCATTTTTCTGAGTATCCGGTTGCGTCGGGCACGCTCGGTATACCTTCGTTGGGGCCTTCATCAGACATTTGCAATGAAGCTTCCCCATCACGAGGAGGATTGCCGGACTGTTCAGGAAGCCGTGGGTCCGCACCGGGTGAAAGCGGAGTGCTCATGTCGCCAGGGATCTTCTTTTTGTTGATACTCATAGCAAATGTTCCAATCAATGCAAGAATTAGCCGTTGGCATGCGATCTTCTCAACTTCGCCCTATGGGTTGCGCGCTTTGCCTTCTTTTTAGCCTTTCTGGCCTCGGCAAATTTATCAACTGGGCCCGCTGGAGAAGCATGTTGCTGCTGGATGACTGGCGCCTTCTCGGGCGTTACCTCGGGCGCTGAAGGATCTACTACTGTTACTGTTGTGCTCATCTCTTTTTTCTCCTTGAAAGCTCGCTTAAAGGACACACACGCCCAGTTCTAGGTCGCTATGGTCTGGTTTGCAGGTCTTGGACGCCGGACGTTATGGGCGAAGCCCAAGGCTTCCAAAAGGCAAATGAAATACCAGCCAAAGTCTACCTGCCACCAGCGCAGTCCGAAGCGTGCCGACCCGGCGTTGGAGTGGTGGTTGCGGTGCCAATTCTCTCCCCAGGCGATCATTTGCAGCGGGCCTAGCCACCAGACATTCTGGCTGGTATCGCCGTCCCCGCTGCGGCCTAAATGTGTAAGGCTGTTGACGAAGCACTGCATATGCAGCGAGTAGACAAGACGGATCGCGCCCATCCAGAAGAAGCCTTGCCATCCCAAAACAGCTCCACACAACAGCGAGACCAGGATGACGGGGACTTCAGCATAAGTCCACATTTTGTAGATTCCCTTGTTGAACTCCGGACACCAGTATTGAGCATTCGCACGGGGAGACTGATACAACCAGCGCAGGTGTGCCCACCAGAACCCGCCATGCGTGGGACTGGAGATATCTTCGGGCGTATCGGACTTGGAGTGGTGATGCCGATGGTAGGCGACCCAACTGGCGGGAGCGCCTGAGCCGTTGAACATGGCAAAGAAAATCAACATGTGCTCGATTATTTTGTTCAATTTAACGGTGCGGTGTGACAGGGTGCGGTGATAGCAAACAGTGGTTCCCAGACCACCCAGCCAAGATAAAATCAATGTCAACCCGACGACCCGGAGGCTGGGAAGTGGAAAGAGAATCAACCCAGCAACCGCCAACACATGTATGAGAATCAGATAAAAGAAGATAAACCCTTTACCTTTTGTTGGCTTCCAGAAGGGACGTTCCCACGGATAGCTTTTAACAATCGTTGATTCAATAGTCGTTGATTCAATAGTCGCTTGGTTCATGTTTCCTTTCAAAGAAAACTCCACTTTGGCCGTCAGTAGCTTGCACGGTTCACTCCTAATCGCGGCCTAATGGGAGAAGCGGCCACCAGTCCCGCAATCGTGGCACGCAACTGATTGGCATTGGCAGTATAGTTGCCCTTTTCCAGGTACGCATCTGCCGAGTACCTCGGCCGACAACCTGCCTTCCCAAAACTCCCGCTGGTCGCAATCACGGGAACATGTGGGAAACGTTGGCGGACAACTGCCAGGAGCTCCCAAAGCCAAGCTTTTACAGAGTGTTCTCCTGTATCAGTATGGGGTTTTAGGTTTTTGAAAACTGTTCTAAATTGACCATTCCAAGAATGTTCTTAGCTGTTTTCAGATCCGGGTTGGTCAGCACAGGGGGGGCTATTGATGCCTGCGTAAGAGGTCGTTTTTATGGCACTCCGCTTCGCTGCGCGTGGCCTGCGGCAGCGAGGAAATGGTTCTAATTCAAGGCCTTTTCGGCACGACTAAGTCGTGCCCTGACACGTGATCCCGCCGAAGGGTATAGCCACGCTGGAAACACTTTAACCTCTCACGAACAGCATGGAATTGCTAGACTGCTGGAAGCGATTTACCACACTCCAGGCAACATGGTTTTGATCGAGATGTGATCAGCCCGCAAAATGGGCACATTCTCAGCGATCCGGACCCGGCAATCTTTGGTTTCAGTCTGCGCATCCTGTAAAGCAACAGGATCACGAAGAGTGCTATCAGCACACTTGAGGAAATAACAATTGCATTCATAAAGATGCCCTTTCCCCATTGTGGTTCGCTCTGCACCTGGCAATCGGGTCGAATCTTGGTGCGCTGGTTTTAGGCCATTCAGGAAGCATCGCCATTTTTCAGCTCCGGTTGTGCTTCAGACGACACTTGAATTAGACCTCGACCGTGGCACTCCTTGCACTTGCGACTGTACATCTGCCCTGTGCCATCGCAAACAGGGCATGTCTCGACGCGACCCCCAGATTGTTTTGCCCTCGGGACGAGAGAATACGTCACGCCCTCATACGTAATACCGGTTACTTCTCTTGTGGTCTCTGATGCTCTCGTCACAACGACTCCATGTATGTAAACGGATCCGCGCCTGTTCTCACGCGCGCTATCTGGCTAGACCGTGTCAGCAACCAGCTCTAAAAAGTGGGGTTTAACAGTCGTTTTGAGGCTTCCTGATAACTCACTTGAAGAGGGGAGTGCGGCAAGTCCGGGAACATGATGCTGCTTTCTCCACTTCCGCCCACACAAACATGCATTATGCCCGACTGCATTTCGTCATTGCGCTTTATGAAATGACTGTACTGAATGTCGTTTTGGTCGGTTAAATCCACGCGAATCAGCGCAGAGGGTTTCTCCAGCTCACGCACTTCGAATGTTGTTTGCGTTTGCCGAGTTTCGAGGCCGGCATTGAAGCGCGTATTCAGATCTTCAACCGCCGCTTTGATGGCTTCGCAGAGATAGTTAAGGGCCGTAGGGGTCTTTGCAGCTAAACCCTGCTGCTGTGCAGGCCCATTCTCGACATGCTGCAGCCCCGGTCCGTTCCCGTTGCTGGGTGCATCGACTTTGTTGCTTGAGTTCATATTGGTAAGTTCAATATTAAGTACCGGGCGTGAAACTGCGCTGCTCACAATTGCTCAGGTTTTGTTTCTTCATTTGGGCTTAATGACGGCCGGGGTTCGAGAATCAAACCGGCGGAGTTCACGTCGGATCGAAGCCCCAGGCTTCAAGCAATTGTTCGGGCACAAACTTGTTGTGCTTGTTGGCCCGCACCCATTCCTTCAGGGCCACAGAATCAACATATTGCTCGGGCGACAATTTGAAAACTTTGACCGTTTGTTCAAACGCGCTAGGCATCACAAATGATTCAAATGGCTGCGGGTTACACCAGTTCGGATTTCCACGTCGTTTCGCCATATCATGCTCGATCGTCTAAGAGGGCGAACTTCAGATGGGCTGACTTAGTTCAGGAAATCTGAAGAGCAGAAGGAACAATGTGCTCAACTTTCACCCTAGTCTTCGGCGCTGCGATTGTCAACCGGACACGCCACGAGGTATCTCCTTCCACGATCAAGATTGGAGCCGTTGTCAATTTCGTTTGGCATACGGTGTGGACTTCTCTTTTGCGAGATTATCCGTAATTGCTTTTCTCCAAGTGACCGCGTTGGCGCGTTCTTCTTGATTGGGAGGCCCAACTTCGACCATGCCTTTCATAGAACTACCGGCTGCGCGGCGACTGAAGCGAAGCTGATTTTGCATGATGTAATCAATACTCTGGGTTAAGGCCTCTGACTGGTAGGAGTTCGCGAAGCTAAAACGAAGATCTTGAGAAGCGTGCGATGCCTTGATTGAGTAGTTACACACCAGCACCCAGAGCCCGTTCTTTCTCACGAACCACACCTTGAGGCATTCCAGCGACGTGCCTGATATATCACGGTATTCAACACGTAGAGTGCAATTTTCATCGTTGGACTTAACCAGCTCATCCCAGGATGACATCATTGCTAGCGCAATGGCCTTTTCGAATTCCATACTTCCTGCCTTTCCTGTCTACCACTCGAAGCTTCACCTGAGTACCAGCAACACGGCAGGAGTGAAATCGCGTGCGTGGGCTGGTGCGCGTTCTATTATCTGGACCACCCCATTTAGTTTTGTTTGCCTATGCGGCCACACGACCAGCCGTCATCGCTGCACTCCAGGCTGCCGCGTTGGCCCGTTCTACGCCATTGGGAAGCGAAACTTGGACGATACCATTCTCAGAACTGCCTGCCGCCCGGCGGGTGAGTTGACGCTGATGCTCCATGATGAAGGCAAGGTTCCGTGCCAGCATTTCCGAATGAAACGAGTTCTCGAAGTGGACCCCGAGAACGGGGAAGGTGCGAGACACGATGATCGAATAGTCGCACACTAATGTCCAATGCCCGTGCGTTACCGTCCAGACCTTCAATGATTCAACCAGGTTCCCGGCCACGTTCGGATATTCGATATGTATTGCGCAATCTTCATTTGGCTTGACCATGTCTTCCCAACAAGAAATAACCGCTAGTCCAAGCGCCGTTTCAAATTCCATATTGCCTCCCCGGATGCATCAAGTTTCCTTTAACGAACATTGCCGAAAACTTCGCGACGTAACCGGGACGTATGCCGTCCTCGTTACAATCCGACATCTCCAGGGTACTCTCAGTGGAAGGAGCAGAAATGGTCAAAAGTGAACATTATGGTCGCGCACATCGGGTGGGTGAAAATCTTCATGTACTGCAGGATATCTTTACACGTGTCGACGATGGGCTCATGGAGGCTTGCGCAGGCCGGCTTTTTCAGATAAACTATTATTCCCATTCCACTGGCGGGAACTGGCTTGTCGTATCCGGCCTAATCATGTGTTCTTGCTTATTGCCGCAAGGAACACAAACTACCCCTATTGTTCTAATTTGAGTTTCTCTTTCAATTTCCTTCTCGCGTACAGCAAGCCAGGCAGTGATAACCGGGCCTTTGCACTTCTCACAATGGTGAGCTGAGAGGTGCAGGTACTGTTTTCTTATCTCGGAGGTATGAGCCAAAATCATGCGGTTAGGCTATCTCACCCGCGGATAAAGTAACTGTGCAATTTAGAACAGTATCCATTCGCCAGATCTGGGACTATTCAGCATGCCCAGAAGACCCAAGAAACATAAAAGACGCCCAAAGAAAGTAAAGAAGCAGGTGGTCTATACTGCCCACCCCGCCGCAGAGACCAGAAGCTCAGTCATGCAGAATGATGTTGAGAAGAGAACTATGCACGTACAACCCGCCGTTATACTGGACAAATCCCAATTTTCTGAAGCGGTTCATGAAGAAGCTCACGCGTGAGCGGGTTGTGCCGACCATTTCGGCAAGAGTTTCCTGGCTTATTTTAGGGACTAACGCCTCCGGTTTCCCTTCCTTCCCAAAACGGGCAAGCAGCAGCAGAATCCGGGCCAGCCGCTTTTCGCTAGAGTTGAAAAGCTGATCAACCAGGTCCGCCTCGAACCGGATATTGCGGGACACCAGGTATGCCACAAACAAGTCAGAAAATGTGCGTTGTTGGTGAAGCACCTGCATCATCGCCTTCTTTTCAATTCTGACCACGGTGCAATCGGTCATTGTGCTCGCGGTCGTCATGCGAAGAGGCTGATCTGCAATGCATCCTTCACCAAAGAAGTCTCCCGCCGCGAGCATCCCGATTGTGGCTTCTTTGCCTCGCGCGGAGACGACCGTAAGCTTTACCCTGCCTTTTTGCAGATAAAACACGGCGTTCGCGGGCTCGCCCTGGGTAAAAATGGGCCGTTTCTTGCGAAATTCCAGGATCCGCCTGCCACGGCCAATACTGGCGAGAAAAACCTTTGGATCAAACGACGGAACTCGGATTGCGGGCATGCCCCTCCAGCATCTAAAAAAGAAGAAATATCTGTAACAATTTTACGCCCAACGCCAAGGAATTTGCGCCCAGAACTACTGTTTTTCAGTTCAAATGTGAGCATTTGTGAACAGACGGACAAACCCCGGCTTTCGTAAAATTATTTCAAATGCGAGTGCTCTCCATGAGAGCAGGCGGCGCACATGTTTCGAACAATTTTTATTATTCTCGTTCTTGGACTTCTAAGCTTCGGGATGAGGAACTCTTTTTGGAATTTAGTCGTATGGTGGTTGGCTTGGCTTACTATTGCGCTCCCATTTTTCCAGATCATGCACAAACAGAAAAAACCAACGACAGGCTGCCGATCCAGTGGCGGCTGCATTTGACCCTTCCCTTGAATTTGAGACCTAGCAGTATCTGGCAGGAAATTACTTTTCGCGCACGGAGTGGAGACAGCATTTAGAAATAGTTTGTACTTAATAGGTTTTCTTAAAGCTATTGACAATGCGAGGGGACTCAGATAACATTCTGGGTGGAGTAAAGCACCTCTTCTCCTCTTTCAGGTCCTCTGAACTAAGTCAGTCCATCTGAAGCTCTCCCTCTTAGCTAACAACAACCCCTTGAAGGAGGTTGACATGTTTGCACGCAATATCTCCATCCATTTGAAGCCTAATACGCTTGCCGATTTTACCGAGACTTTTGAGAAAGAAGTAGTCCCTGTGCTGCGCAAGCAGAAAGGCTTTCAGGACGAAATTACATTCTCCATTCCCGGCGGAGCTGACGTGATTGCGATTAGCCTGTGGGACAACAAAGAAAACGCGGAAAATTACAACCGCACGACCTACCCAGAAGTGCTGAAGCTGCTGGCAAAAGTAATTGATGGAACGCCCAACGTCCGCATCTCCGAGGTCGTTCACTCAACTTTCCATAAGATCGCTGCCGGAGCAGCACCAAGCCCAGTTGCAGCGGGTGTAGCAACTGCAGGCGTGGCAAAAGCCAGCGTAGCAGTGGCCTAAACAGCAAGGTTTTTTCCAGGGGAGGAGGGCCAACTCCATCCTCCCCGGTTTTTTATGTGCGGAGTTAGAGAATGGAGGTTCTCATGTTGACGGAAATCATGAAGTGGGCTTCTGTTGTGGCCTTGATTGTGGCGGTTTTTTCCTGGCATTCTTCTGTAGAGTTCAGAATAGCGGTGCAGTTCATCGTATGTGCAGGCGCGGGGCTGGTGTTCGTGCAGGCGATTCGAGAGAGACAACGCTTGTGGGCCGCCGGGTTTTTCGGAATTGCTGTACTCTTTAACCCCGTCGTACCGGTTGCGTTTTCACGTGGTATTTTTCTCTGGTTGGATGCGGTATGCCTCACCATGTTTCTGGTCTCTCTGGCTTTGTTGAAGACGAGCCCGCGACTTTCTGTTGTTTCCATTACCGACTCCGGTCCGCGAAACCAGTCATAGTAAAAAGCCAACTTCAGGAGGGGTCGACGATCACTTACCGAGTCGCTAACGTGCGTTCGGTGGAATCGTGTCCACTTCTGACGGTGTGAGCTGAGAGCGATCGCAGTAACCGTATCCTTTGAGACATGCCGCATAGTTGCGCTGGTGCTCCGCAACAGTCAGTGCGTTGGCTTCCAGTTCGGTTAGTCTGGAGTAGTCGCATGACGCTCCGCCCTTCTTGCAATTCGATAGATTGCGCTGATGTTCAGCCCTGGCTACCGCCGTTGCTTCGGATGAAGTCAGTTTTGAGGGGTCGCAAGAACCCCAATCCTCCCTGCAATTGGAGAGGTTACGCTGATGTTCGGCGACCGTCAAATTCCTGGCCTCCGATGGCGTCAGTTTGGAATGGTCGCAAGATTCTATACCTTCCGTACAGTTGGAGAGATT
>Ga0207130_1141_pt1 | contig 22405 bp, 20 predicted proteins | sample Alteio_BWMinHeat_16_FD_153545 | JGI IMG/M metagenome (GOLD analysis project Ga0207130, IMG submission 153545) | Enriched cells from forest soil in Barre Woods Harvard Forest LTER site, Petersham, Massachusetts, United States -... | ecosystem: Environmental > Terrestrial > Soil > Temperate forest >... | reverse complement strand
GCTGATTGAACGCCTGAACCCGACCTGGGAGGACTTAGCCGCGGACTGGGGACAGCCGATTGAAAAACAGTCCCTCCGCTCGCCAGTTGATTTGCCGTGCAAATCAACTGAGCTCGGTCGGGATGACAGATTTTTAGAGCATAAATGCCTAAACGCACTGACATCTCGAAAGTCCTGATTATCGGCTCTGGTCCCATCATCATCGGTCAGTCGGCTGAGTTTGATTACTCCGGAACGCAAGCCTGCAAGGCGCTGAAGGCCGAGGGCTTTGAAGTCGTGCTGGCCAATTCCAACCCGGCCACCATCATGACCGACCCCGACGTTGCCGACCGCACCTACATTGAGCCACTGACGCGGGAGTATCTGGAAGAAATTATTCGCGTAGAGCGCGAGATGTCAGCCGCCAAGGGATTTGCCGTCCTACCCACGGTGGGTGGCCAGACCGCGCTCAATCTAGCCGTCGAACTTTCCGACAGCGGGGTTCTGGACAAATACGGCGTGCAACTGATCGGCGCCAACATCGCGGCCATCAAAAAAGCTGAAGACCGCCTCTACTTCAAGGACGCGATGCAGAAGATCGGTCTCGACGTCCCCAAATCAGCCCTGGTTAACAATCTGAAAGACGGTTTGGAGTTCGCGGGAAAGATCGGCTTCCCGGTGATCGTCCGGCCCTCGTTCACCTTGGGCGGCAGTGGCGGAGGAATGGCCTACAACCGCGAAGAGCTGCTGGAAGTGCTGGCCCGTGGACTCGACTTTTCTCCCGTGCACGAAGCGCTGATCGAGGAATCGGTGTTGGGCTGGAAGGAATACGAGCTGGAAGTGATGCGCGATCTTAAAGACAACGTCATCATCATCTGCTCGATCGAGAATTTCGATGCCATGGGCGTGCACACCGGCGACTCTATCACCGTAGCTCCGATCCAAACTTTGACCGATCGGGAGTATCAGTCCATGCGGGACGCGGCCATCGCGGTGATCCGCGAGATTGGAGTGGAGACCGGCGGATCGAACATTCAGTTCGGCGTGCATCCCAATACCGGGCGCATGGTGGTGATCGAGATGAATCCTCGCGTGTCGCGGTCTTCGGCGCTGGCCTCGAAAGCCACGGGTTTTCCGATTGCGAAGATTGCGGCAAAACTCGCAGTCGGCTACACGCTGGACGAAATTCCCAATGACATTACGCGCAAGACGCCGGCCTGCTTTGAGCCGACGCTCGACTACGTGGTGGTCAAAATTCCCAAGTGGCAGTTTGAGAAATTTCCCGGCGCTGACGAAAACCTGGGGCCGCAGATGAAATCGGTCGGCGAGGTCATGGCCATCGGTCGAACTTTCAAGGAAGCATTGCTCAAAGGCGTGCGCGCCCTGGATACGGGTAAGAAAGTCGGATCAGAAAAAATCGAGCCGAAAATTCTGACGCAGCGGTTGGTCACGCCGCATCCCGAGCGACTTTCCTATGTCCGCTACGCACTACGCCAAGGCCACACCGTAAAGCAGTTGGCCAAGATGACTTCCATCGATCCCTGGTTTCTTTACCAGCTCAAAGAGATTAATGACATGCAGCTCGAGCTGGAGAAGCACCCGATGGAATCGATTCCGATGGAGGTACTGCGAGAGGCCAAGCGGATGGGTTTCTCCGACGGCCGGCTGGCCGGGGTGTGGCGGCTCGATGGCAAAGGGTCGCAGGAGAAGGTCCGCCATTTGCGCAAAAAGCACGGTGTCATGCCCGTCTACAAGCGCGTAGACACCTGTGCTGCGGAATTCGAAAGTTACACTCCGTATCTCTATTCAACATATGAGGACGAAGATGAAGCCGCACCAAGTCAGAAAAAGAAAGTCATCATTTTAGGTAGCGGGCCCAACCGCATCGGGCAGGGAATTGAGTTCGATTATTGCTGCTGCCACGCCGCGTTCGCGTTGCACGACGACGGTTACGAGTCGATCATGATCAATTGCAATCCGGAGACGGTCTCGACTGACTACGACACCAGCGATCGTCTGTATTTCGAACCGTTGACTCTCGAAGATGTGTTTGCGATTTACGAGCACGAAGCGGCTTCGAGCGCGTCCGTTGGTGTGATCGTCCAGTTCGGCGGCCAGACGCCGCTCAATCTGGCGCTCCCACTAAAAGCCGCAGGCGTGAACATTATCGGCACATCGCCCGAGTGCATCGACCTTGCCGAAGATCGCAAGCGTTTCGGCAAGCTGCTCGACGATTTGGAAATCCCGCAGGCTCCTGGTGCCATGGCGGCTTCGATCGAAGAAGCCGTCGCGGGAGCGCAGCGAGTGGGATATCCCGTGCTGGTGCGACCGTCTTACGTGCTGGGCGGGCGCGCCATGGTGATCGCCTACGATGAGGAGACCGTCGTCCGCTACATGAAGGAAGCTGTGGAATATTCGCAGGACCGCCCAGTGCTGATTGATCACTTTCTGGAGGACGCGATCGAGGTCGACGTGGATGCACTCTCGGATGGCGAGGACGTAGTGATCGGCGGCATCATGCAGCATATCGAGGAGGCTGGCATCCACTCGGGCGACTCTTCCTGTGTGCTGCCCGCAGTGGACATCCCCGATCATTTGCTGGCTCGCATGCGCGACTACACTTTCCGGCTGGCGCGGGCCCTCAAGGTTATCGGGCTGATGAATATCCAATTCGCCATTCCACGCAGCAATGGCGGATCCAAGGGCAACGGAGCAGAGGGCGGCAAGGTTTACGTTTTGGAAGTGAATCCACGAGCATCGCGGACGGTACCCTACGTCTCGAAGGCGACCGGCGTGCCGATGGCGAAAATTGCGGCCCGCCTGATGACTGGACGAAAGCTGCGTGAGTTTCTCTCCGAATATATTGACCGCGGCGTTGACCTTGACACCGGCCGATGCTACTACGTGAAGTCGCCTGTCTTTCCGTGGAACAAGTTTCCTGGCGTCGATACAGTGCTTGGTCCGGAAATGAAATCCACCGGCGAAGTGATGGGCGTGGCGGACAACTTCGGTGAAGCCTTCGCTAAGGCACAGGTGGCAGCGGGACAGAAACTGCCTACGCAGGGAACGGTCTTCATCAGCGTCACCGATCACGACAAAACGCAAGTGGCCGAACTCGCCCGCAAATTTGTGGATATGGGCTTCAAACTGGTGGCTACCGCTGGTACCGCCGATGTGCTGGAAGCCGCCGGGATGACGGTCGAGCGGGTTTACAAGGTGAAAGAAGGCCGTCCCAATGTAGTGGACCTGATCAAGGGTGAACGCATTCAGCTCATCGTTAATACCCCAACCGGCCTGGAGCCGTGGTTCGATGAGAAAGCCATTCGGCGCGCGGCTGTGACCGCACGCATTCCCACCATTACGACGCTTTCCGCTGCCCGTGCCGCGGCTGAGGGGATTGCGGCGCTGCAAAGGGGAGAAATCAAGGTGCAGGCATTACAATATCTGCACGCGGAACGGGTCGCCAAGGCGCATCGCTAAGCGAAATGCGAGGTTCTTATGCAGCAAAAGCAAGATAACGCCGAATTCATTCGTCACTGGTTCGAAGAGGTATGGAACAAGGGACGCATGGATGCAATTGACGAAATGGCCTCCGCTGATGCCGTAGGCCATGGACAGGCGGAACATGCGGTCGATCTCGGATTGGTAGAATTCAAGCAATTTGCGCGAAGCTTGCGGATTGCGTTTCCGGACATTCATGTCACTATTCATGACACGCTTGCTCAAGGCGATCGAGTAGTGGCGCGCTGGAGCGCCAATATGACACACACTGGGCCATTCCTCGGAATTTCCGCAACCGGTCGCAAAGCGACGGTTACGGGGATCAGCATCCAGCGGATTGTAGGTGGGAAAATCGTGGAAGGCTGGGACAATTGGGATCAACTGGGTCTATTGGTACAGATCGGTGCAGCTCCCGCCGTGCAATTTGCTTCGGAAAAGACCATCGCCAAGGCGAGTTGATTGAGTAGCCGCAGCCAGGAGCTAAACCTTCCATGCTTCTATCAGGCATTTTTTCGCCCATCACAACGCCGTTTTATCCCGACGGCAAACTCTACTTCAAGAAGCTCGAGAGCAATGTCGAGCGCTACTCGAAAACTCCAGTAACTGGCATTGTTGCGCTAGGCTCGACCGGCGAAGCCATTCTGCTATCGGATGAAGAACGCCGGCAAGTGTTCAAGACTGTGCGCGACGCAGCCGGCGCGAACAAAGTCTTGATAGCCGGCACTGGGGTCGAATCTGCAGTCGAGACGCTGCGTCTGACCGAGTACGCCGCTGAACTGGGCTACGACGTAGCCCTGGTGCGCACGCCTCACTACTACAAGAAGCAGATGCAACCCGCAAATATGCTGGCGTTCTATCGCACGGTGGCGGATCGGTCGCCTCTGCCTGTGATGATCTATAACTTCCCGCATGCGACGGGATACGACATCCCGGCTGAAGTCGTTATCGAGCTGGCCGACCATCCCAACCTGATCGGGGTCAAGGAATCGAGCGGAGATGTGGAGAAAGTGCGCAAGGTGGTCGAGGGCACGCGTCATGTGAAACGCGCGGCCTCCGTGACAGAAACTTTCGACGCAGTCACGCCGCGAATGTTGAAAGCTGAGAGCTCAGGCAATGGAAGCGGAGAACTGGTTTCGGTGGCGTCGTTGTCGGGTGCATCGAAGCCATCATCGTCGGCAGTAAGCGTGGTTGGAGGACTGAGGACCCGGCAGAAAGAGGTTGGATTTCAAGTGCTGGTAGGAGCGGCACAAAAGTTGGATCCATCTCTTCAAGCCGGGGCGGTCGGCGGTATTCTCGCGTTCGCGGATCCGGCCCCAACTGCTTGCTACGAGATCTATGCCGCCTGGAAAGAGGGCGACGCCGAGTTAGCTCGACTGAAGCAGGACCGGATCGCGAAAGCTGCCGAGCGGCTGGTTGGTGAGTTGAGCATCCCGGGCGTGAAGTACGCGATGGACTTCAACGGATATTACGGTGGCCCGGTGCGCCTGCCTTTATTGCCGCTCACGGCCGATCTGAAGACTGAGATCGAGTACTTGATGGCGGACATTCGCAACTGATGACGATCCTGCCCGTCCAGTGCGAGGCAGATCTCTAATTAGACTGCAGACCCCGCCAGCTCACCGCACAGGGTGCGACTCGAGCGGCGCTCGGGATGACAAGATCCTATCCTTGTAAAAATGCGCTTAACCGTTTATTATTAGAACGAACGTTCGAACAAAGTGGCTTCTTCCTCTGCAGTTACGTCCGCTTTCCCCCTGCGTCGGGCACCGGTTGCCCCGGGTTCGGAGACTCGTTTTGATCGCCGGTTAGCTAAGATTATCGTCCACGCTACCAACGTTTTCTACGACAAGGGATACGAAGGGGCATCGATGCGTGACCTCGCGCGCTCGAGCGGCATGTCGCTAGCGGGGCTTTATTATTACTTCGAATCTAAGGAGAAGCTGCTTTACCTAATCCAGAAGCATACCTTCACAACTATCGTCGAACAGCTGCGGGAGCGTCTGGACAACGTTTCTGAGGCCGAGCAGCGCATCCGGATATTCATCCTCAACCACCTGGAATATTTTCTTAGCAACCAAAAGGCGATGACAGTGCTCTCCCATGAGGACGACGTCCTGAGAAACAGCTTTGGCGCGGAGATTGCCGCGATCAAGCGCGAGTATTACCGGATTTGCATTGGGCTGCTCGATGACTTCAAGCGGGAAAAGAGACTAGAATTTTCCGGTCGGATTGCGGTGCTTAGTCTTTTTGGGATGATGAACTGGATTTACACCTGGTACAACCCTCGGGTTGATGGCGATGCCTCAGAAATAGCCCGCGAGATGGGTGATATTTTTCTACGCGGCATTTGCGGGGGCGCGATCGAAAAGAGAGGGAAAAGGAAATCTTTGGTATCGAACTGAATTTGGATTTTACGACCTCAATAAGGAGCTCATGATGGCTACTACAGTGCAACCGGTGAGCGGAGAGACTACTAAGCAATTGATCAACTACCGTACCGAGAGCGGCGTGGCGGTGATCGAATTGTGCGATCCTCCGGCCAATACTTATACCTACGAGATGAACCGCCAGCTTGATGACGCCATCCTGAAGGCGCGGATGGATAACGACGTTTACGTCATCGTGCTTACGGGGACTGGCGATAAATTCTTCTCTGCGGGCGCGAATATCAAGATGCTGGCGAGTGTCGATCCTACGTTCAAGTATTACTTTTGCCTGCACGCTAACGAGACTCTGCTGCGCCTGGAGCACACACCCAAGCTGGTGATCGCGGCGCTGAACGGCCACTGTGTCGGCGGCGGGCTTGAGATCGCAATGGCCGCTGACATCCGCATCGCGCGCAAAGATGCGGGCAAAATCGGCTTGCCGGAAGTGAACCTGGGAGTGCTGCCGGGCACCGGTGGCACGCAGCGCCTCTCGCGCTTGGTAGGTAAAAGCAAGGCGATTGAGCTGATGGTGACAGGAAATACGTTTTCCTTTGAAGAGGCGCTCGAGCTCGGGATTATCAACGACATCTACGAGCGGGAGAATTTCATGGAGAACATGATGGAATATGCGCGTCAGTTCTGCCCGCCGAACAAAGCTGCAAAGGCGGTGGGACGCATCAAGCGCGCCGTCCAGACCGGGTGGGAGATTCCAATGGAATCCGCGCTCGCAGTCGAGCGCGAAAACCAACAGTTGCTGTTCCAGAGCGATGACGCCAAGGAAGGTCTGGCAGCATACGTGGAGAAGCGGCCGGCAGTGTTTAAGGCAAAATGAGCGGGTTTGCCTCGAGTGGGAGGAGTCTGATTGTGTGGCGATGGCCGCCCTCGGCGTCCAGACGAGCGGTGAAGAATAAATGATCACAGCCACGAAGTCCAAAATATCGCTGGGCCGTTTGCTGATTGATGGCCAATGGGTCGATGGTGTGAAGAAATTCGACACCGTCAATCCTGCCACGGGCGAGGTGTTGACGCAAATTGCTGAGGCGTCATCCGCAGACGTGGACCGGGCCGTCCAGGCGGCTCGCCGCGCCTTCGATGACCGCGGCGGCCCATGGCGCAAAATCTCAGCCAGCGAGCGCGGACGGCTGATCTGGAAGCTGGCCGACCTAGTTGAGAAAAATATCGACGAATTGGCCGAGCTCGAAACCCTCGACAATGGCAAGCCGATTTTCGAGTCGCGTTACGTTGACATGCCAATGGTGATCGATGTCCTGCGTTATTACGCGGGATGGGCGACGAAGATCCACGGCGAAACCGTCAACACTTTCGAGACAGCCTTTACCTATACCTTGCGCGAGCCGGTTGGCGTGGTTGGGATGATCGTGCCCTGGAATTTTCCGCTCCTGCTGGCTTCCTGGAAGTTCGCTCCAGCGCTGGCCTGCGGCAACACAATCGTATGGAAGCCGGCCAGCTTGACCTCGCTGAGCGCACTGCGTTTCGGGGAATTGACAGTCGAGGCAGGCGTGCCGCCGGGCGTGATGAACATTGTCACCGGCCCATCGGAAGTCGGGAGGGCGATTGTCCGTCATCCCGGAATCGACAAAATTGCATTTACCGGCTCAACCTCGGTGGGCCAGGAAATCATGCGCAGTGCGGCCGATACCATGAAGCGTCTCACCCTGGAACTCGGGGGGAAGTCTCCTAACATCGTATTTGCCGACGCTGACCTGGATAACGCGGTGAAAGGCGCAATCAACGGAATCTTCTACGGTAAAGGCGAGGTTTGCAACGCCGGGTCACGCTTGTTCCTCGATAGCAAAATACAAGACGAATTTCTCGAAAAACTGGTCGCGCGCGCCAAGAAGATGCAGCCTGCTGATCCGCTCGATCCTAAGACTCGCATGGGCGCAATCGTCAGTCAGGAACAGATGAAAACTGTTCTCGGCTACATTGAAACTGGGAAAAAGGAAGGTGCGAAGCTGATTGCCGGCGGCAACCGCGTATCAGTCGATGGCGGCAAGGGATTTTTCATCGAGCCTACGATCTTCGGCGGCGTGAAAAACGATATGACCATCGCGCAAGAGGAAATTTTTGGACCCGTGCTGGCTACGCTTAGCTTCGATGATATCGATCAGGTGATTCAGCAGGCCAATAACAATCCCTACGGCTTGGCCTCGGCCGTATGGACGCGCGATGTAAAGAAGGCACACATGGTATCGAGACAACTCAAAGCTGGAACCGTGTGGATCAACACCTACGGCTTGATGGACGCTTCGCTGGGCTTCGGCGGATACAAGAGCTCCGGATTCGGTCGAGAATTGGGCATGCACGCAATCGAGCACTACACAGAATTGAAAACGGTTTGGCTGAATTTATAGGAGCGATGCTAGAGGACTTATGCCAGGTAAAGTTGCAAAGATCGGAACCTTCAGTGATTGGGTGGGAATGTTTGACGATTGGCGCAAAGAGATCGGCGTCAATCACGACGAGATTGCCAATTTCAAATTCGACACGCTCTACGGCGCGATTGAAACAGAGGAAATTCAGTTCGGCGCCTTCAAGGGCCGCCGCAAGTGGGACAACCTACGCCAGGTGCCAACCCAGCAGATGCGCGATGCCCTGATCAACCTGATTGTCTATCAGGGGGATACTGAGTTCGCCAGCGTCGAGCAGCAGCGGCATCTGTTTGAGAGCGCGCCCACGGATTGGGACCGCAAAGCGATTACTCGCGTGATGATCGAAGAGATGCGCCATGGCTGGCAGATGTGTGCTTTGCTGGTGGAACATTTTGGCTATTCAGGGAAAGTGGAAGCGCAGAAAATGCTGGAGCGGCGCGCCTTCGAAAACAAGCGTCTGCTCGGTGCCTTCAACGTGGACGTGGACAACTGGATGGATTTCTTTACCTACACGGACTTTGTCGATCGTGATGGCAAATTCCAGTTGCAGATGTTGAAGTATTCAGCCTTTGCACCGCTGGGCCGCTCTATGTCGTACATGTTGCGTGAAGAAGCGTTTCATATGGGTACAGGTAACGATGGACTGCGCCGAATTGTCCAGGCTGGCGTTATCCCCGCATGGTTGATTCAAAAATACCTCAACAAGTGGATTTCGAGTTCGTACGACTTATTTGGCACCGATCATTCCGGTTCGGCGCACTGGGCGTACGTGTGGGGCATCAAGGGTCGCTACGATGAGCCGAAGAATGAACACGACGCGCAGCTCGATGAGCTGAACGACTACAATCGCCATCTTTATCGCGATGAAGTTGCTGGTTTGATCGATCGCTTCAACGGCGTTTTGAAACCGGGCGAGCCCAAGCTGTATGCGCCGGACATCAAGTTCAATCGCGCTATCGGCCGTTGGGCGGGGCAGAAGTTTCACGCCCAGACCGGCGAAGCGCTGGACGATAAAGCCTACGATCAGCACCTGAAGGAATATATGCCGAGCGCGGAAGATAAAAAGCTGCTGCTGGATATCATCAGCAACGAGAAAAAGTGGATCGTTCCCAAAGAGGGTGGCCGCGACCCGCTGGAGACGATCAGCGAGGTCCGAAAGTCAGCGATCAACCTGTAGAGTGGGTCGTGTGGACAGCCCCTCCAGAGCAAACATTTGGCAACGCAATCCCCAACCCGGCTCTCGTGGATCACACTCGAGTTTCACGGTCTTGTGGCCCGCATCGACTTGAGCAATCCGCCCCTGAACGTGATCGACATTGCGATGATGGAGGAACTGTTGCAGGCGTTGGCGGAAATTGAGTCGCGCCACGATATATCTTTAATCGTTATCGCGGGAGGTGGTAAGACGTTTTCGGCTGGCGTGGATGTTGCCGCGCACACGCCGGACAAAGTCGAAACCATGCTGGCCAAGTTTCATGCGGTCATCCGGACACTGATCGCTACGCGCAAGGTATCCATTGCCGCAGTCCACGGCCATTGTCTGGGTGGAGGCGCGGAATTGGCCATGGTTTGTGATCTGGTGTATACCTCGGAATCCGCCACGTGGGGTTTTCCTGAGATCAAGCTGGGGTGCTACCCGCCGGTTGCAGTCACGGCTTTAGCCGCTTTGGTCGGCCAGAAGCACGCGGCAGAGCTCATCCTCACCGGCCGCACGATCAGCGGTGGCGAAGCCGCCAATATTGGCTTGGCGAACCGTGCCATGGTTGATGCAGAAGTCGAATCAGCAGTGCGGGAGACGACCGCTCGCCTTTCGCAACTGAGTCCTGCGGCGTTGGCCATCACCAAGAAAGCCAGCTATGCGTGGGATTCGATTCACTTCGACAAGGGGTTGGCGCGCGCCGAAAAAATCTATTTGGAAGAGTTGATGAAAACCGAAGACGCGCGGGAGGGAATCGACGCCTTCCTCAACAAGCGGGAACCTGTATGGAAACGCACGTGACTCCGACGCCGCAGGCTCGCCGAGTCCGATCGGCTCACCTGATGTGTGGTATGCCGCTGTGGGGAATCACCGGAACTCTATCGTGCTCCTATCTGGCGTATCTGTCCTACGGCCACGTGCGTCGGGCGGAGTTCGAGTGGACGCATGATGGCTGGTCGATCGCGACCTATGGCGTGTGGGTTTTGCTGATGGTGGGATTGCTGGGTGAGAGTCGCTGCTGGCGCGAACGTGTCTTTTTTGGTTTGGTCATGGCGAACTTCGTGCTCGGCCTCGCACTGGCGGTATGGCAGGCTGCACCGGTGTTTGCGGTTCGCGAGGTGAGAGTGATATCTGCAGCGCTGTGGGCGGCAGCGGCAGCGGTCAGCCTGGTGATCACGTTTTCCTCGGGACAAGACCGGACCGTGGAGAAGCAAGGTCGAATAGAAAGCCGCTGAATAAGAAACCATGGACTTTGAAATTAGCTCCGGAGCAGTAAAGGCCATGCTCAAGCGTGGCGAGAGGTTTACCCTGCTTGACGTGCGCGAGCCTTGGGAGCTGGAGAAGGCGCGTATCGACGGAAGCAGGAACATTCCTATGGGCGACGTGCCGACTCGCGCGCCTCAAGATCTTGATCCTGACGAACACATCGTCGTGGTGTGCCATCACGGCGTGCGCTCTCTCAGTGTCACCAACTGGCTGCGCCAGCAGGGATTCGAAAAGGTGCAGTCCATGCGCGGTGGAATCGATGGCTGGGCGCGCACCGTGGATCCGAAAGTTCCGCTGTACTGAGAGCAGTAGTCTGCCGGATGAAAAAAGAACTCATCGAACTGCGAGTGAACGGCCGCTCACACGAGTTCGCGATCGAGCCCAGCAAGCTACTGCTCGACGCGCTTCGCCAGGACTTGCAACTCACGGGCTCAAAGCGCGGTTGTGATGATTCCTCCTGCGGAGCTTGCACCGTGCAGCTGGATGGCGTGCCCATGCTCTCTTGCACCATGCTTGCTGCCAGTTGCGAAGGTCAGGAGATCACGACTATTGAAGGTGTTAGCGAGCACGGCAGCCTGGCGGCGATCCAGAAGGCTTATGGCGACTGGGGCGGCGCGCAGTGCGGATTCTGCACTCCCGGTTTCATCATGACGGTAACGCATTTGCTGGCGGAGAATCCGAGGCCGACCGAGGAAGATATCCGCGGCGCGCTCAGCGGGAATTTGTGCCGCTGCACCGGTTATAGCCAGATGTATCACGCGATCAAGGCCGCGATTGAGGCCGAGCAAAAGGGAATGGCGGAAGCAAGATAACAGCAGATCCCTCGACTTCGCTCGGGATGACAGACCCGGTTGTTGATGACCACCTGAATTGTGAGCTATGACTGACTTCTCCATCATCGGCAAACCCATCGCCATGGTCGACGCTGCCGGCAAGACGACTGGCGCTGGCAAATATACCGACGACCTCAGTGTGCCAGGTATGCTCGTAGGCAGAATCCTGCATTCGCCCTTTCCGCATGCTCGCATCAAGCGCATTGACACCAGCCGCGCTGCAGCGCTCGACGGCGTGGTCGCGATAGTCACCGGCAAAGACGCGCCTAATCCCTACGGAATTCTTCCTGTTGGGCACGACGAGCATGCGCTGGCTCTCGACAAAGTCCGATATGTGGGTGACAACGTGGCTTGCGTGGCTGCGATTGACGAAGCAACGGCGGACAAAGCATTAGAGTTGATTGACGTCGAGTACGAAGTGCTGCCCGCGTACTTTGATCCCGAGGAGTCAATGAAGGCGGAGACCAATCTCATTCACGATAATAAGCCGAACAATCTGGAAAAAGACTATCACCACGTTTTCGGCGATCCCGATCGGGGCTTTGCCGAGGCCGATCATGTGGCTGAAGCGCGTTTCATCGCTAACGAAGTTACCCACGCCGCCATGGAGCCGCACTCCACGCTAGCGCAGTTTGAGATTGACTCGCAGACCGGCAAGCCGGGGCGCTTGACGGTTTGGTCTTCTACGCAGGTTCCGTATTACCTGCAACACAAGCTGTCGCTGGTGCTGGAGATGCCGATGGCGCAGATTCGCGTCATCAAGCCTCTGGTCGGCGGAGGATTCGGCGGCAAAAGTGAAGTCATCCCGTTGGAAATCATTGCCGCCATCGCGGCGCGCGCAGCGCGAGCCCCGGTGAAGATCACCTACACCCGCGAAGAAGTTTTCTGGGCCCACCGCGGACGTCCGCGGACCATCATCGATCTTAAGACCGGAGTCAAAAATGAGGGTCGCATCACAGCCGTCAAGGCGCGTGTCGTCCAGGATGGCGGTGCGTATTGCTCCTACGGCGTGGTCACGATTCTTTATTCCGGCGCGTTGCTGGGTGCGCTCTACGACATTCCCAACATCCAGTACGACGGTTACCGCGTGCTGACCAATAAGCCCGCCTGCGGCGCCATGCGTGGACATGGAACGGTTAACGTCCGCTTTGCCTTCGAATCGCAACTCGACGAGCTGGGGGCGAAAATACAACTCGATCCAGCCGAGATTCGCCAGCGCAACCTGCTCCGGCCGCCTTGCGTCACGGTCAACGGCCTGCGGGTGCAGAGTTACGGCCTGCCGGAGTGCATCGAGAAAGTCGTCGAGCGCTCTGAATGGAAGCAACGTAGGGGAAAGTTGCCGCGAGGTCGGGGGCTCGGTATCGCCTGCAGTCACTACGTCAGTGGGGCCGCCAACTCGATCATCCGCTCCGATATGCCGCACTCTACGGTCAACATCAAGATTGATCGCGACGGCGGGGTAGTGGTTTTCACAGGCGCGTCGGAGATTGGGCAAGGCTCGGACACGATGACGGCACAGATTGCCGCAGAAACACTGGGCTGCTCACTGGGCCGCGTGAAAATCGTCGCCGCTGATACCGACCTCACGCCCATCGACATCGGATCGTACTCCAGCCGGGTAACCTTTATGGCCGGCAACGCCACGCTGCGCGCGGCGGAGCAAGTAAAGAAGCAGATTGCGGCAGCCGCGGCCCGCAAGATGAGCTGCGCCTCCGAAGAACTGATCTTCCGTGACGATCGGATCGTCAAAAACAAAGATTTGAGCGCGGACGGTGTAGGCGCGGGCGTCTCGCCCGTGCCGCCGTCAGCCTCTGTCTCGGGTCGAGTCGAGGGCCAAATCCTGCGCGGTTCGCTACAGCAGAAGCGCAAAGACGAAGGTCCGAGAGACTGGATGACATTCGAAGAAGCTGTAGTCGCTGCGATCGATTTCCACGGTGCTCTAACGGGGACCGGTTCCTATGCCCCTCCACCGGAGGCTCGCGGCGGCAAACACAAAGGTGGTGGCGTCGGTCCGTCGCCCGCCTACTCGTACTCGGCCCAGGTGGCCGAAGTCAGCGTGGACGAAGAAACCGGCGAAGTTACCGTCCACAAAGTGTGGGCGGCGCACGATTGCGGCCGCGCGTTGAACCCGGTCTCAGTCGAAGGGCAAATTATCGGCTCCGTATGGATGGGCATGGGCCAGGCTCTCACGGAAGAAATGGTCTGGAAAGACGGCATGCTCATGAATCCCGGGCTGCTCGAATATCGCAGTCCTTCGTCAGTGGAGTCACCCGAAGTCGAACCGATCATCGTGGAGAGCATCGATCCTGAAGGTCCGTTCGGGGCCAAGGAATGCAGCGAGGGCTCACTGGCGGCAACCATTCCAGCAATTTCGAATGCTATCTACGATGCGGTCGGCATCCGGCTGCACGAGTGTCCGTTCACCCCGGAGCGAGTGCTGGCCGCTCTGCGAGCGCAGCGGGGCCAAAAGAAGATCAACCTCACGGAAGGTATTGATCCTACCACGCCGGCGAAATTCCGCGAGCACGGTGGCTCATTGTGGTTTCGGGGTAGAGGACCAGAGCGCCATCCTCTCGATCCGGCACGACGCGAAGGCCCGGCTGCAGCGGCAGGTGACGATTGAGTCTTCCGCCATTCAGATTGCTGCGACCACGCACTGTGGAGGAGGCCGTCGGACATCTGGCAAAACACGGTGCCGGGATTCGCGTCCTTGCTGGCGGAACCGATCTCATCCCCTCCATGCGGCAGAAACTTTTCGAACCGGAGTATGTGCTCGATATTCGTCACATCGCGGAGCTCAAGGGCATCCGCCCGCGATCCGAAAACGGAGTTGAGATCGGAGCGCTGACTACGCTCACTTCCATTGAGCGTTCCGACTTCCTGCAGCAGCATTACCCGGTGTTGACGGAAGCAGCGGCAACTGTTGCTTCACCTCTCCTGCGCAACATGGGTACGATCGGCGGAAACATCTGTCTCGACACGCGCTGCCTCTGGTACAACCAGTCGCTTACCTGGCGCAAGGGTTGCGGGTTTTGCATCAAGAAAGATGGTGATCTTTGTCACGTAGCGCCAGGGGGAACCAAGTGCTGGGCGGCGTTTTCCGGGGACACGCCTGCGGCACTGCTATGTTTGAACGCCGAAGTCGAAATTGCGAGTGCGTCCGGAGTTCGGCGCATGCCGCTGAGCGACTTCTACACCGGCGAAGGGGACGCATATCGCAAGCTGCGAGCCAACGAACTCCTGACCCGAGTCTTCCTGCCGGAGTCCTCGGTGGACTATCGCGGTGTTTATCGCAAACTGCGCATCCGAGGGTCGATTGATTATCCGCTGGCGGGAGTCGCGGTTGTAATGAAGCGGTCAAACGGTCACGTCGCCGACGCGCGACTGGCAATCACCGCAGTGAATCCGGCGCCGCTGCTGGTGAAAGGCGTGACTGAAATGTTGGAGGGTAAGGCTGTCGACGAGGGCTTGGCAGAAGCCGTCGGCGTTTTGGCCGCCAAGACAGCTAAACCGTTGACTACCTCAGCGCTCACGCCGGAATACCGCCGCGAGATGATCCGCATCTTCACCAAGCGCGCGGTGATGGCGGTGGCGAAGAACTGACCACGATCGTGATCACAGACTGCCATATTCATATCCAGCCGATCGAGATGTTCAAGCCCCACGCCCTGGAGCTGATGAAAAAGAAGCGGCCGAACTTCGATGAAATAGCAGAGTTTTGTCGCTCACCGAAGCTATTCCTCAAGCACCTCGACATCGCCGGTGTGGACCGGGCCGTTCTCATCAATTACGTCGCCCCGGAGGTCATCGGTTTCACTTCAGGCGTGAACCAATTCATCGCCGATTACACCAAAGAAAATCCTAAGCGCCTGATTTCCTGCGGCAGCCTTCATCCCAAGCACACGTCGAATGTTCTGGCGGACATGGAGCAACTTCTGCGGCTGGGCATCCGCATGATCAAGATCCATCCGCCACACCAGCTTTTATTCCCCAACGATTACTTGACTGGAATGAAAGAGCTCGAAATCATCTATCGCGCTGCTGAGGCCAATGGCATCCCCGTGATGTTTCACACCGGCACCTCCGTCTTTCCGGGCGCGCGCAACAAGTACGGCGATCCGATCTACATCGATGATGTCGCAGTGGATTTTCCCAGGCTGAAAATCCTGCTTGCCCACGGTGGGCGACCACTCTGGATGCACACCGCATTCTTCCTGGTGCGGCGCCATCCCAATGTGTTTCTGGACATCAGTGGCATCCCGCCGATAGCGTTGCTCAAATATTTCCCGCGGTTGGAGGAGATCGCGGAGAGGACGTTGTTTGGCACAGATTGGCCCGGGCCTGGCGTCCCAGACATTAAGAAGAATCTCGATGATTTCCGCTCATTGCCTTTGCCGAAAGGCACACAACAGCAAATTCTATCGCGTACGGCATTGGCAATCTGGCCCGGATAGATTGGCCTTAGCGCGAGGTAAACAGGTGGCCCATTTTGTCTTTTTTGGTCTTCAGGTAATCTTCGGCGTGCGTGGTGGGCGCAACTTCGCAGGGAACGCGCTCGGTAACCTGAATCCCTCCGCGTTCGAGCGCGGCTACTTTGTCGGGGTTATTGGAAAGCAGGCGCACGCTCGAGATGCCTAAGGATTTCAGGATTTCGGCCGGCAATGTAAATTCGCGATGGTCGGCTTTGAACCCGAGACGCTGGTTGGCTTCGACCGTGTCCAGGCCCGAGTCTTGAAGTTCGTAGGCTCGCAGCTTCGCCATCAGGCCAATGCCGCGTCCCTCCTGCTGTTCATAGATCAGCACGCCAGCGCCTTCCTCAGCGATCATTGCCAAGGCCATCTCCAGCTGGGAGCGGCAGTCGCAGCGCAGTGAACCGAACACGTCTCCGGTGAGGCATTGAGAATGAATGCGCACCAGGGGCGGAGCGGAACGAACGTCGCCCATGACCAGAGCTACGGCTTCTTCCTTACGCCGAGATTCGCCTGAGCCGAACTCTCCTCCGAACCCAAAAATGCGGAATTTGCCCCACCGGGTGGGGAAGTCGGCGGAAGCGACCGGCTGAATTGAGTTGGCGCCCACACACTGATTATAGCGGGAATGTCGCCAATCTCCGGGTCAGGCCCATTCAGCCCTGAGGTTTGAAGTGATAGTAGACATCCTGCTTGGAAGGAATTGCGACGCCATTGCGCGTGGCGGGGCGAAAATGCCAGTTCTCCAGCGCCGCCAAGACCTTGTTGTCGATTGCCGCACCGAGACTTTGAAGCACCGTCTTCTGCACGATGTTTCCCCTATCGTCGATGGTGATTTCGACCACGATACTACCTTCGACATGACCAGGTAATTCGTTTGGATCGACGACCGGGTCATATGCGTTGATTGGCAACGCCGGGCGCACTTCATCGCCGAACGCGGAGCCTTGACTTCCGTAGGGAGTGCCGGCGGGCGGCGAAGGATTACCCAAACTGGACCCGGGCGATTGAGATTGTGCTTCCGTCGGGCCGCGCGCCGGTTCTGGCGGTTGGGTTCTGCGGATCTTGAAGGCCTGCTCTTTCCAAATGAGACGCTTGCGTACCCCTCGATGCTCCAAGCGGGCAGTGCCAGGCAAATCATTCGTTGTTTTCTCGTGCGTGGACCAATAGAGGGTGGTGACGGAACCTCCGCTCACGCCGGCAGCCACGGAAGATGGCGCCAGAACCTTTAGGGTGGGAGGGTAAAGCAGCCATCCCAGTAATACCCCATGGAACACAAGTGAGAGTGACAGCAAAGCCGTTCGCCTGCCAGAAATGTCCGCGTTGACTGGGGTGAAAGTCATGACCGCTTTTGTATTAGATGTGACAGGACGGCATTAGTCATGATGACTTCCTGCAGCGCGGAGCTCTATTTCAACTAGCCAGCTTTTTTGCTCTACGGTCCAGTCTAAGGCGGTTTGGCCTGATCGGAAAACGCTGCTAAAATCAACCAACATCAGCAGTTCCCGCCGTTCATGGGGCTATAGCTCAGCTGGGAGAGCGCATCGTTCGCAACGATGAGGTCGTCGGTTCGATCCCGACTAGCTCCACCATAATTTCAATCACTTAGCACCGTCTTTTTTGCAATCACGTTCCATTACGTTCCAAAACTCAGTTGATGGTTGGTATATGTGCGCGCCGGGACTCTACCATGTCCATCATCTTCGCGACGGCCCGGCGTTGACTGTCGGGCACGTGTTGCGCGTAGACGTCCATCGTAGTTGAGATGCGCGAGTGGCGCATCTGCCCCTGCACGTCCTTGGGATTGGCACCCGCTTCGATCATCCAAGTAGCGCAGGATGTGCGCAGCGAACGCCATGTGGCCTTCTTGGGGTCCATGCCGAGCTTGAGGGCTGCGGGCCGCAGGTGTCGGCGCAGAACGTTGCCGTCCCGCATGGGAGCACCCTTGCGGAGCGATTGGAAGACCAGGTCTTGTGGTCCATCCGATCGGACCAGCTTGATGCGCTTCCTGGCCCCACTGCCGCCCCAGTTGAGTTCGACATCGAGGGTTTTTAGCCGTCGAATGCGACTGATGACCGATAGAGCAACTCCGATGGTCGTGGCGCTGCTCGCGGTCTTGGTTATGCTCCAGTCACCGCGGCAGTAACGCTCGTCAACGGTGAGAGCCTCATCGTGCACGTCATCCCATTTCAATCCGACCAGCTCGCTGACTCGCAGCCCGCTGAAGACCGCGACATAGATCATTGTGGCGTAAGGCTCATCCACAAAATCTACCAACCGTTCGAACTCTTCCGGAGTGATGTGCGGTTTCTGCTTCTTTCGGTTCACAACTTTGGTGCGTGGGATCTGCACGGCCAGTAGTGGATTTTTGGTCAGCAGATCGTAGCGCACCGCGCTCGCGAGCACCGCCGAGAGAACTTCCTTGATTTTGAGCACGGTGTCCCCACCCAGCGCAGAGGTGCCCATGCCAGAGAAATACTTCTGCAGGATTAACGTGGTCATGTCCCGCAGCGGCATCTCTCCGAAAGCTGGCATCAGGTACTTTCGCAATGTCCCCTCATAGCTGGCTTGGGTAGTTGTGGCCATCAATGGCAGAACCGTAGGCCGGTAAGTGCCGTTGACATATTCCGCGAATCGGGTAGCTGACCCGATGGTCTGAAGCCCCTGATTCATCGGCCGCAACATTTCAGTGGCGATCTTGCGGGCTTCGCGATCCGGCATCTCCGCCGGGCAGACCTTCATGCGCTTGCGTTTGCGCTCAAGCCTCCCTTCTGCGAACTCGTCTTGCCATGGGTTGATCCACCACCAATTGCCTTCGCGAAATGGGTTGGGATCTTGGAATCTTCTTTTGGCCATCGCTGAGAAATCTCCTCTCAGCGGAGCCGTGTGATTCGCCTCGATGCCAAGCATACCCCGAATGTTGAGAGTTTTCGGCATCGAAATGTTGCCGGGCTGTGTCATGTATTGCACGTCTGACAGCTCGTCCGCCCGTCCTTCTCGGGGTAGAGATAGAACGACCCACACACTGGACAGCGCGGGAGGGTCTTACCCTCGCCTTTTGTGTCCATCGCCCCCATTTCACCACTTCGATCCGCAACACCCGCCACAACCCGCATAAACATTGGCGATTCTTCGCTTTTTCGATCCGCAACACCGTAGTCTTGTTGCGTTTCAGAAAAAGCGTGCTTCATCCGCATGAACATTGGTTTGTGGCGATGTTGCGGATTGGAACCCAGGAATATGAGTGTGCGCCGGTATGTAACGCCCCCAGGCCTCGGTGAAGGATTCCCGGTCGTAACCTTTCGGTGTGCCTGCCGCGGTGCGAATTGTCTTCGGGCCGATCTTGAAATCCTTCAACAACTTGCTGAGCGAATGTGGAGTTAGTCCTTTACCTTTGTTCCAATCTTCCCAAGGTGAAGTCTGTATCTCCTTCAGCTTGGCAATCAGATCGGCGGTCGCGAGTTTGTCGCTGGCAGCCTCATCGAAGATCGTCCGGATGTCGGAAAGCAGTTTGATGCCCAAGGATTCGTCGGCATTGTCGGTGGCACCGCACACTTCCTTGAGTGCCTGCTCGAGCCTAGCTCGCCAGTCCCCGCCGACTAAGTGTGCAATCTGGAGTAAGGGGTCGCAGACGTCCTGCTGTCGATCGTTGAGTACATCCAGCACAGGCGGGTCGGCAGCTTCACGTAGTCCGTCTATATGCATGATGGCCCATGTCTCTATGCGGTCCCTTAGCGGCTGGGTTGCCCTCTTCTCTCTTTTCTTGCGAAATCGCGCGGCAGTCTCGCCGCTCATCTTTCGCTTAAGGCTGATAGAAATGGAGCGGTCCTTCACCGTCGGTGGCAGCTTGTCAACGCCGATGCCGGCGATGGCCTTCGCCCCGAACGTAGGAAAGTCTTGCGGCTCCCAGTCGCCATTCTTCTTGACGCAGACGCTGGCACAACCCCCGCGCTGAAATCCAGAGTTGAGGATTCCCCGCAGGGCTTCGCTGTATTCCTTCTCTGCTGTGAAAGCACTGTCGGTTTCGTCCAATAGCAAGGTCGGATGTTGCTTGGCTACCTTCCGGACCAGCACCGCGGGACTCACGCGTGCGGTGAGCCATGGCTTCGCCACGAACAATTCAAACACTTCTAACAGCCGGGTCTTGCCGGAGCGCATGACCGCACTGTTGACGTTGATGTACGGAGTGAAATCGACCGCGTCGGTGGCGTGCGTGTGGAGCACATAAACTGCGCAGATAGCGGCCTGGGCCGGAGTCAAAATCACAAAGCGGCAGATGTATTCGACCAGTTCGTCCAGAATTTCGGTTCCGGCCAAGGCCGCCATTGTGGCTGCGTCGCTAAAATCGAGCGGTACACCTTCGATTACTGCACCCGATGTTTTCATCCGGCGTACTCCAGTCCTAGCATGGCCATGTAGTCGGCCTCGCACTGCCGCAGGTCATCCAGGGCTAAGGACAACACAGACCAGCAATGCTCGACTTCCTCCGGATAGTGCGGCGCTGCTCCGCTCAGCAACTGGCTCAGCCGAGTAGAAGTGTCCGCCTGAATTGCGACGTCGGTATGGATTTCGGCGCGCAGCGTGAGCAGTTGATCCTGCGCAAGTTGCTTCAGCCGAGCTTCCTCTTCTTTCTGCTTCCGCCGTTGCACGTTTTGCAGATCAATCCGTCGTCGTTCATCGTCGCTAATGTTGCGCCATGCACCAAGCGCCTTACAGGCGGTTGGGAAGTCGCAATGGTCGCGCAGCATGACGAAGGAAACGATGTCCCCGCCTTTCTGGCCGCAGCCGAAGCAGTAGAAGCCGCCGTCGATATGGACCGAGAATGATTTCCCCGACCGGCTGTTGTGAAAAGGGCATCGGGCCTGCGCCCAGCCTTTTCTATTTGGTCGCGTGAGCCTGCCGAGCGCCAGCTCGTAGAATGAGCGAGGTGGCGGGACAAGCTCTTTCAGAAAGTGGCTCGTGCTGCTCTGCCCCGCAGTCATGGCCGGCCCTCCTCGCCGCGGCACCCTGCGAGCAGACTGAGCGGGGTCCGGAGGAAGACGAGGCCCGTCGCTAGCCGGCGAAGGCGCCTAGAATGAAGAGAACTCTGCGAGACAAAGCTGGCCTCTTCAAGCAAAGCCATCATTTGATCTAGGTGATCCAGGACCTCATGTAGGCAGGTGGTGGCGGTTCTCGCGCTGGTTTGAAAATTGCTTCGAGCCGTGATAATGTTTGGTTCGGTCAAGTTCGTGATTCCTTTCTTTGGCGGCCTGTGGCGGGCCGCCTTAGTTTTTCAAACTGAAACTGCCTCTTCTTTTGCTGGCGCTTCCAACTTCGCTAGCACTGCTTGGAATTGCTGCGCACGAGCCGCCATCGTCCGGAGCACGGCGGCTTTAAGTTTGTCGATCTCTGCGGGAGTCAATCTGACGTGAGCGCATTCGGCGCAGCTGATGCGGCTTCTTTCGAGTCCTGACAAATTAGCCAGCTGATACTGCGTCAAACCAAGAATTTCTCGAAGCTCGCGAATGCCCGCCATAGCGCCTCCCAAGTCCGACAACAACTATGCCGAGAGAAACCTGTGAAATGCACTGGAATTAAAACGTAGCTTTTGGAGTGGATCTGATTCCGGTTTCTAGGTGGGTCTTAGCGCTTGGGGAAGAAGTGGTCCGGCGATTCCAGCACCTTTGGGAGTAGCTTGGTAATGAAGATCGAATTGCAGGGATCGTGTTCAAAGGTTTGAATGGCTTTCCGGATGAGATCGCGAAGTTTCACCGGTTCGTGACCAGAGTCAACCAGTCTGCCTCTGGCGTCGAATTGCGGCCCGTTGGTCAGAGACCAGGGCTGCGGCCTCGCGCTGGTCGGCTTCTCTTGCACTGCGCCCTGCCCAGCAGCGACCAGGTGAGCGATTTCCGTCAGAACTTTCTTGTCCGCCCAGTGAGTTTTGTCTGCGATGTACCTCTTCAAAAGAACGAGATATTGGGTGTTCCAGGTTCTACCCAGGCGATCCGCGTTGAAGGCACACTTCTCCGCCTCCACGAGCGCACTCCGCGCCTCGGTCGCAAGTTTCTTGTTCAGTTCTACCAACTCGGCGTACCGAGGCTGGTCTTCGCTATACATCCGCCATGCTTCGACGGCGCTCTCGTACCCTGTGATGGCTGTTTGTAGCAATTGCCTGAACTGTTTACCGCGCCGGCGTTTCTGCCTCGCTTCATCCTTGGCCACTGGGTGAAATGACCAGACTGCCCATTCTTGAAGTAGCTCCCAATCACAACCAGCGCTTTCAAGCTCTTTTCTCAGTTCCTTGGCTTGCCAGTTAGTGGAAAAATAGTCGTCAAACCTCTTCCATAGCGCAACGTTCTGA
>Ga0207130_1140_pt1 | contig 22443 bp, 24 predicted proteins | sample Alteio_BWMinHeat_16_FD_153545 | JGI IMG/M metagenome (GOLD analysis project Ga0207130, IMG submission 153545) | Enriched cells from forest soil in Barre Woods Harvard Forest LTER site, Petersham, Massachusetts, United States -... | ecosystem: Environmental > Terrestrial > Soil > Temperate forest >... | reverse complement strand
ATCATCATTCGCATGTTCGCCGAGCCGTCGGAACGGCATCACACGCCGCACTTTCACGCCTATTATCAGGAGCACGTTGCTGTGTTCTCCATTTCTGTCATGCTCGTTGCCGGTTCGATTCCGCAGCGGCAACAGCGGCTGGTTGAGGCATGGGCGGAGCTGCACCCAAGACGAGTTGCTCGCGGACTGGAATCTTCTCGACCAGGGGAAGGCGACCTACCCATCGCGCCTCTGCAGTAGCTTACGCTTATGAATCATCCCATTTACCGTGTGACTGCGTTCGAACAGGTTGGGCCTTACGTCTTGCGTCTTCGCTTTAACGACGGGCTGGTACGCACCATTGATTTCGAGCCGATTCTAGCGGGCGAATTATTTGGTCCGCTGCGCGATCCCAAGTTATTTGCGCAGGTGCAGCTAGATCCAGAAGTTCAAACTCTTGTTTGGTCATCAGGCCCGGACTTTGATCCTGCAACATTGCATGACTGGCCAGAGCATGAATCAGCCTTTAGATCAGCAGCCGAGCGATGGCGCCACGTGATAGTTTAACCCGTCGGTGTGGGTGATTCAGAGATCAGACGGGGGGGTTGCAAGTAGGCAATGTCAGGCGTTGCGATCGATCGTTTCACGGACGAGACAATCGATCAGCAGCTCGAAGCGGTGTATGAATGATTAGCTGCGGCTAATCATTAGTTATCTGTTATTGATTAATAGTTATCAGTTGACAGATTTGGAGACATTGATGTATACAAATTCGTATGCCAGCAACGGTCCGTATCAGCCCCGCATCGCACCAGAGCCTCAGGCAAATGGCGAAAGAGACGAACTCTTCCCTCCAAGAGATGCTCGATCAAGCCATCGAAAACCAGCGGCGCCGGCTGATCCTCGAGAGGACCAATCTCGCTTACGCAAAACTCCGCCAGAATAAAAAAGCGTGGCAGGCATGGCAAGCCGAGCTGCGGCAACTGGATGCTACCTTGAGTGACGGTATCTAGAACCTGATGGCCACACCCCGCCGTGGCGAAATTTGGCTCGCTGATCTCCATCCGACACGCGGACGAGAACAAACCGGCCGCCGACCGGTCCTCGTCCTCTCGGTTGATTTCTTTAATGCTGGCCCGGCGGATTTGATTGTTGTCGCGCCGCTGACTTCGACACAGCGCGATATCCCGCTGCATGTGAAAATCAGCAAGGGCGACGGCGGAATCAAGAACGACAGCGCCATCTTGTGCGAGGCCATTCGCTCGATCTCAACGGATCGGCTGATCTCCCGGTGGGGTACTCTCTCGCGAGAAGCACTCGCCGAAGTGGAAGACCGGTTGCGCATTTTGCTCGATCTTTAGACTGGTCGGAGCTGGGCGGCGACTTCGCCCTTCACCAGCCGTAGCTAAGCCTTTGGATCGTTAGGCTTTCGCTCGCGTCGCGCATTGACGGCCGAGCTTTTGCCAGTTACGATTCGAACGTGTCCACGCAACAGCTCAAACAAGAAGCCATGGCTCTTCCTCTCTCTGAACGAGTCTCACTTGCCCAAGCGCTCTGGGAGAGCATCAACGCTGGATTGCCAGACACTGATGAGCAAGCTGCCGTACGCGAAGCTATTCGTCGCGACCAGGAGCTGTCCTCCGGCGCAGTCGCAGGTCGCACCCACCAACAGGTTATGCAAGCGGCGCGTCCCGCTATTGGATGCGACTAATTTACCACCCCGAATGCCGAGGTGGAACTCATTGAGGCGGCGCGGTTTTACGAGCGGAGATTGTCCACGCTCGGTGCTCAGTTCCTAGACGCCGTCGACCGAGCTATTCTTATCATTCTCGAGGCTCCCGACCGGTGGAACATTGTCGAGGCAAACGTCCGGCGCCATCTCATGTCGCGTTTCCCATTCGCCATCTACTACCGTGTCTTCCCTGACCACATTCGCATTCTCGCCGTGAAGCATCACAGTCGTCATCCGAATTATTGGCGTTACGGTCTCTCCGAATAGACGCGCGAACGCCTAACTAGTCGAGACAATTCGGTAGATCTCAAAGGATCGGCTGATCTCCAGAGCGGGTGCTCTCTCGCGAGAGGCAATCGCCGAAGTGGAAGACCGGTTGCGCATTTCGCTCGATCTTTAGACTGTAACCGCCGCTGCTCTCTGAGTCTACATACTGTGCGCTCAGAACCAATTCCCTCGTTATTAAATTAAACGTCATTACTAATAACGGCTCCATTCTTCTACCTTCTATCTCCGAGCTCCCCGCTCCCTGCTCCATGCTGCCATCTTATAGTACCTTTGGCCGGAAACGGTGTCTTTGTACCGTAATGAGGTATCCCTTGGGTCGTATGCCGGTCGGTTAAGAGTCTGGCGCTGAGATGGATCCGATCCAAACACTAGGAAGCTGCGGTTTAGCCGTCCTTGGTCTCGAGCTGTCCGGGGATTATCACTACTTATTTGTCTTGCCTTATTTGGCGATTTTTTATAGACATTATCATTATTCTACTCTTTCATCGGACCAACTCGTGCCGCGCCCCCACAGTGCTAGAGCTGCGTGGGCGAGACGCCTTTACGCTCAGACAACGTGAGCGAAAAGCTTTTACGTTGCCAGAGCTGCGTGAGCGCTTCGCTGTTACGTCGCTGCCCCAGCCACATGGGCGCTCCACTTTACGCCCCTGTCGCGCCGTAGCCCGGCAGTTGCTGGGCGAAGGCGGGTTTACGCTATTCGAGCTGCTCGTCGTCATGGGCATCATTGTGGTCATGATGCTGCTGATCACGCCAGCGTTCACCAGCATCAAAAGCGCAGGCGATGCCACTAGCGCCGCCTACACGGTAAAAGGCGTTCTCGAACAAGCGCGAAGTTATGCGATGGCAAACAACACTTACACCTGGGTCGGATTTTATGAGGAAGACGTCTCAAAAGCGTCAACTAACCCCGCCACGTCCGGAACCGGTAGGGTTGTGATGTCGATCGTAGCCTCAAAGGACGGGACGATTGTGTACGATCCGAACAGCCTCGCGAAGGTTGATACGACGAGACTAATCCAGGTCGGTAAGTTGACCAAGATTGAGAATGTGCACCTCGCGACATTTACGAACGGTCCGGGCACGGGGTCAACTTTTGATACTCGCCCTCCCGTCGCATATCGCATCGGAGATACGACGACTCCTCCAAATTCTCTCACCCCATTCCAATATCCTGTTGGAAATCCAGAGCCTGCCGCGCAGTACACATTCCTGAAAGCTGTCCAATTCAGCCCAAGAGGCGAGGGTCGAGTCGATAATAATAGCTACTCACTCACAACCGCGGCAGAGATCGGCCTAATTCAGAGCCACGGGAATGTCGCCCCCACGCCGAGCCCCAGTGCTGGCAACTATCCCGGCAATGTTGTCGCGATCCAGTTCACTGGTGTTGGCGGCAGTGTAAAAATTTATCGGCGATGAAACGTCCTTTTACTCGCTCTTTTTCCCCTCTCGAAGTAACGCTCGTCCTTGGCGTGGCGGTGTTTTGTCTCATCGCAATTTTCGGTCATTACAGTTTTGTGCCAGTCGCAGAAATAGGTCGCCAGCCCTCCCATGGCGTACTGGTTGCTGGAAATAACAACATTATAGTTGCTAGTCAGTTAATGGGGTGTTGGCGCAAACAATAAAGGATACAGACAATGAACAATCGAACTCACTCCACAGCTGCGTTTTCCCTCGTCGAAGTGACGCTCGCCTTCGGCGTGGCGGCGTTTTGCCTCATCGCAATTCTCGGTCTGATGCCGGCCGGTCTGAACACCAATCAGACCTCGACCAGACAGACGACTGCGAACGGCATTTTGTCGTCAATCGTCGCCGATCTTCGCGCAACCCCAGCGACATCGAACAAATCCACGCAGTTCGGGATCTCCGTCAAGACTGGTAAATCCACGACGCTTTGTTGCGACGGGAACGGAGCGTGCTCGAGCAGCTCGGGAGGAGGAGATGATAATGATGAAGGGGGCGGAGGATCGGCAAGTCAATGTGCAAACGCGATTTTCCTGGCCACGATCACAGTTTCCAACTCTGGAGGAGGAGATAATGATGAAGGGAGCAGTGGATCGGGAACAGCGAGCAATGTCGATGTGAAGGTGACCTGGCCCTATTCGACAGCAGCTGCATCAGAAGGAGACAATGATGAAGGGAACGGTGGATCATCCGCCCCACCCGCTGGTGGCGGTATCGTTGAAACCTTTGTGGGCCTCGACCGGAACTAAGATGCCAATTACGACGCTCGCGAGGGGCGAGTTGCGAGCGGACCAGCACGCATTCACGCTCGTGGAAATGCTGGTGTCAATCCTCGCCCTGGTGCTGTTCATCCTGGTCGTGACCCGGCTGGTCAACAGCGCGAGCACCATCACGACCATCGGCAACAAACACATGGACGCCGATAGCCAGGGGAGATCGGTGCTCGACCGAATGGCCGTAGATGTTGCTCAGATGGTGAAAAGATCTGATGTCGATTATTATTTGAAGAACGGCGCGGCGCCCAATTCGGCGGGCGGCGCGATGAAGGGCACATCCGGCGGCGGCGCGAACGATCAAATAGCCTTCTTCAGCACCGTCCCTGGCTACTACCGGTCTACCGGATCGCAGAGCCCGGTATCGCTCGTGGCATATCGAGTCAATTCTTATGCAAGCTCGCCATCTTACAACAAGCTCGAGCGCATGGGTAAGGGATTCCTTTGGAATGGCGTAACCCCTCCCGCTTCCCCCGCACCTACTGCTGTCCCTATGATTTTCATGCCTTCGACTATTTTATCAATTCCAGCATGGTCTGGAGTCCAGCCGTCACCAGATCCAAACTACTCCGACCCCGACTACGAATTGGTCGGACCATACGTGTTTCGCTTTGAATATTACTACCTTATCAAGGGTCAGACAGTAGGCGGGATAACTTACGCCTCGATCTTAAGTGATACGCCTTTTCTTGGCACAGGCGTAACCGGTCATAACGCCGTAAACGGTTTCCAAGACGTATCCGCAATTGGAGTGACCATTGCCGTTATCGATCCCCAAAGCCGCGTGTTAGTCTCGGAGGATATTCAGCACCTTGGCAAGCTGATCGGGCAGATGAGTGATTTTTTGCCCAACATGCACTCGGGGGGCACACCCACGCAACCTGGGGATCTGGATGCCCAGTGGCAGGCGGCGGTGAATGCCACAACCGCTGTACCGCGTCCAGCAGCTTCTGCGATCCGCGTATACAGTCGGCTTTTTCCCATCGCACGTTGAGATTTTATGAACTGCGCGATGAAGCTACTGCGGCAACATAGAAGGAACGGAGCGGCACTCATTATCGTGCTCGCATTCGTTGTCCTCTTAACCGTGTTGGCGCTTGCCTATTTCTCGCGCACGGTAACCGACCGGCAGGTCGCGCAGAGCAGCTTCAAGCAGACGAACGCCGATCAACTCGCTCTAAGCGCAGTTGATGTCATCGTCGCCGACCTCAAGCAGGAAATCATCGATCCTAACTTCTCGACCGCGACGACCGTCGGATCCTCTACGATTTACACACCAAACGCACCCGCCAACATGGTGCCGATGCGCAGCCCCACCCCGACACCTGGCACAACGCCAGCTATTCCAAATCTAATTCGTCGCAGCGTCCGTTCGGATGGAATTCCCTCGCCCGCGCCAACTTCCCGAGCGTCGGGTGTGAACTCAACAGTAGATGTTTCGGCGAATGGGCGGTTTATTAGCTCGGCTCGATGGAATTCGCACTACCTAGTCCCAAAGTTCAATCCGGGGGACGATAAGTCCGACCCTATAACAACGGGCTTCACTTTGCCGAACTCCTGGGCGCCAGACTGGGTTTTCGTTACGAACCAAGGCCCTACGGTTATTGCTTCTCCAAGCACTTCAGTCATCGGCCGATACGCCTATGCGATCTATGCTGAAGGCGGTTTGCTCGATATAAATCTGGCCGGGTATCCCAGTGGAACGACAACAGCTCAGTTCGGTCCTAAAGGATCCCTCGCCTTCGCTGATCTTACAGCGCTACCTTACCCGATCCCTAATCCGAGTGGGTCGCCTACGGTCTATCAGATAGACAGGCTCGTTGGCTGGCGCAATTATGCAACTACTCAGGCGAGCAATAGCTTCCCTGTATACACACCTGCAGCCCAAGCTTTCGCTAGCAACCTAGCCAGCCCCGCGGCAGCGACGCTGTTCTTTAATTTAGTGATAAATGATACAACTGGATTCCTGACTCCGAAGAGTAACCCCAGCCCTTCCCCCTACCCATGGAACGGGCGAACAGATCAGATGTTTTTTGGTCGCCAGGAGCTGATTGCATTCCGAAATGCTGTCATACCAACTGCGGCACCGACTGTGACACCAACTCCGTCACCAACGCCAACTCCGTCACCAACTACCGTGTTTTCAGCAAATGCTCTTCAGTATCTCGGAACGCTCTCACGAGAGATCGGCACCCCGCAATGGACCGGGCCGAGTCCAACTACCTCAACCAATCCCAACTTTCAAACGCTCTCCGTGACAAGCTCGTTCGCTCGCAACGACGGGACTACGGCGAACGTTGGCGACTATCTCGTCAATAAACGCTTCAACCTTCAACGTCTCAACTGGCTCACCTACAAAGGGCCAAGCGCCACGAGAACGATTCCCATTAATGCGCCAGCGACACCGACCGATCCTAACTGGGATATGTGGCTTTTAACGAGCCGATTTGGACTCACTTCGGCATTTTTGCAGCAGGGTACCGCAGCGAATATCACGAAGTATTTCGGTTTGTCTTGGGACTCTACAAACGAGCGTTGGAATTACGTGGGACACAGCGGAGGCTCTTCGCCGATTGCGTCTATTACGACCCTTGGAAGCCTAACTGGAACACGCGATCCTGATTTCTTCGAACTCCTACAGGCGGGAATTATCCTTCCTAGCTCAGTCAACGACGACAATTATTCTTTCGATTTGACGTTGCTGCCCGTAAATCACCAGCAGTCGAAAATGCTTCATATTCTCACAATCGGCGCTAATCTGATTGCTCAATCACGGGCGGATTCTTATCCCATACGAGTAGCCTGTAGCGTTACTGTCAATGGCACGCCGACGATAATGGAAGCAGTCGGTGCAGCCCGTGTGCCTTATCTCAGCTCACTGGCTGCTTGTCCGGTCGCAGGAACTGCGACCTCCGGTCCTGCCACGGGAGGAATCAATTGGTTCCTCGTCCCAAACTTGTGGAATCCTTTCCAGGATACTTGGGACGTCACCGAAGCAAACGCAAGCAGCACGCTTACGCCAAACTATCTGCGCCCTCCTGTTCGAATCAGTGTGAGCGGCAGCGTGAGCATTGGAACTATTGTGAACTCAGCATCTTTGAGAAGCGGAAGCGTCCCTTCGGCGTCAGTGACTCCTTCACCCGCGCCTGCTCTTCTCACGATTTCGCCGACTCAAAGTCTGACGTTAACCACGGGTAGCGCGAGTGGTCGGGATGGCTTTCTTCAAGCATCGCGTGTGGGCACTTCGGATTGTACACCGACGCCAACTCCTTTTACTACTACTACGTCTGCGTCCCCGACGCCCACTGCTCAATGGAATAACATACCGTATCCCAGTCCTACACCGAACCCTACGCCTGTCGGAGGACTTACAAATTTCGTCGTATTCAAAATATCCTTTCCGGGAAGCAATATCCCCGGTTCCTGGACCACTGGCACGCAAAATCCCGTCCTTATCTTAAAGCCAGGCTTTCAGATGACTCTGGATTATCAGTCGCCCAATGGAACATGGTACTCCTACTCTTTTCTTCAGGGGAACAACGCAACCAACACATGGATTTCTGCAAGTAACGCTGCGAATCCAAGTCTGAATTTGACGACGACCCTGAGCAGGTACGGTCGAGTTTCTCCTACTCCGATCCCTGCCCCGTCTCCTACGATCCTAACTGGCTCCCCAGGCGTGGCGACGCCGTGGAATGTCACTACATTGGCACAAGCGCCGATGTTCGCTAAGGCCGACCCGAGAAGCATTCGGTATAATAGCCAGATTGGCGTTGTTAACCTGACGAGTCCACCCACCTCAACCCCTTCCGCGGCGGGCGTCATCGGATCGATCTGGCCAAACGGTTACGCCACGCCGCCGCCAATGACGATCGCTTCTTCTGCTACACCCACTCCAAGTCCTTCTCCTATTTCAAATCCGAACCCCGCAATTTACTCTCAAGTCGGCGACAATGGGCCCGCCGCCAGCAATCCCTACAGCGAAGCTACGCCTGGCACTGTAAGCGGCGGGGATCCCGTTCGCCCAGTGGTAATGAATCGGCCATTCCGAAGTGTTGGGGAGATGGGTTACGCTTTTCGGGATCAACCGTTTAGAACGCTGAGCCTCTCATCTGGTTCATCGAGCAACCCCAGTCCCGATGCCGGTCTCCTCGATCTTTTTTGCGTTAACGACTACAGCGACCCGTCGAGCAAGCGGGCCGCTGTAATTAATCTCAACTCTCGCCAGGCTCCAGCTATTGCTGCGGTGCTGGCGAGCACATTCACACAAGAAAACATTCCGCGTTCAACCCCGACGCCAACACCATCGCTGCTCAGCTCTGCTAATGCTACGAACATCGCAACTGCTCTCGTCTTGCAGACAGGCACTACGCCAGTTAGGAATAAGGCAGATTTGGCAGCTTTTATTGGGAGCCAAACAACGCTGGGTCCGAGCGTTCCTAAAACGCAGCGCGAATCTATCGCACGTGCGCTTGGAGAAGCTGATCAAACGCGGACCTGGAACTTGCTGATCGATGTAATTGCTCAGAGCGGCCGTTATCCTTCGACTGCTACCACGGCAGCTGATCTGAAGACGAAATTTATCGTTGATGGCGAGCAACGCTATTGGGTGCACATCGCCATCGACCGATTCACCGGGCAAGTCATCGACAAGCAGGTTGAAGTGGTGAAGGAGTAGGGACGCTTCGCGAGTTATTGGTTATCAGGTATCGGTTATTGGGCAGAGCTGGGAGCTGGCAAGGAGCTGGGAGCTCGGATAAGCTGAAGGACGTTAAGGAGGAGGTGCCGGTGGGGGCCCTGCCGAATCATAATGCCGCACGCCTTTTCCATCTATCCAGTACCTTTGCCCCGTAGCGCTGTCTTTGTACCTTAATGAGGCGTCCCTTGATTCAAATGCCGGCCGATCAAGGGTCGATCGATGACTAGGATCCCACATCCAATCGCCGGACGGTGTTGCCGCTGGTCTGACCAGCGATCTTAGTTGCGGTCGAGGGGTTGATGCGGCGGTAACGACGGGCGCCGTGGCAGTAGCAACCGGCGGCTTCGCCGCTCCCGGCAACCATTCTCGAAACGGCTTCTCCCAGCCGAAATAGATTACGGCGCCGAGAATTAAGATTTCGCACAATAAGCGCACTGCGTCTTAAGACTTACCAAAATTCAGCGGCAGAAGCAATCTCAAGTTTGCGCCAACCGATGAAAAAACAGCATGCGAGCCGCGTACCACGCACCCATCGTAAGCGGCTTACGATAGCTGCTAAAAGCATCCGACGACCACCGTCCCTCAGAGAGGAAGCGAGCGACTTTCTTCTTATTCATCGTAAGCCGCTTATGATAAGAGCGTTTCCAGCCGGAGAGACCGCGTCCTCCAAGAAAAGCACATTCCTTTCATTCATCGAAAGCGGACCTAATGATACGGTTTGGACCACAAAAAGCCGCCAGGACTATTTTCAGAGAGGGGAGCTGAGTGCTTTTTTTCATTTATCGTAAGCGGCTTACGATGAGCTAAGATTTGATTGAGCTTTTTCTATGCGCCGGCTTTCTTGAACTGCCGTCTTCCCAGGCGCCTGATCTCTTCTCTTCTTCGCTCCGTCGTAAGCAAGCGGTGCGACGAGCGCGCGCTATGGAAGCGGATTTCCGATGAGGGTCTTTGGCGTATCTGCGGTGGCTGACGTAATGGTTCTCTTCTTTTCGGCGGCACCATAAGCGGCCAACGCTCGAGCGTTGATGAGGCTTTCCCAGCCTTGATTGCAGCACGTTTTGCTTCTCGAATTGCCACCATTTTTTTAGCTTGTTGCCGCGTAAGCTCACGTCGGCTCATTACTCCCCCGCGGTGCCCAATCTCCGCAAGATACTCGCGTACTTTTTTCTCAGCCTCTGTCGCTAATCTTGCCATGGATGTATCGTAAGCCGCTTACGATACGCGCGGGAAGAGTAAAATTTAATAGCTCGCGGATCAAAATCTTACATCTAATGCCTCGAAGGTTCTCGCCAAGCCCATGCCGAAGCGGCCACGACCTGCGACAGCCGGGGACTGCGGCTCGCGGCCAGACAAGCTCAGGATAGGCTTCGCGTCCTACAGGATTGGATCCGATCAATCCGCGTAATCCGCGGCTTGGGAAAAGTTTTCCGGCGGGGCGGCGAAATCAGCTCGCCGCGCCGGGAGCTACCCAATCCAAAATCCACCGGATCCGGCGTAATCCCGGGGCCGAACTAAAGTTTATTTCTCGACCGTTCCGTTCCTAACGACGGCCGCCAGGTGCAATCCCGCAACCTCCACCTGGCCGCCGTTATCCAAAAATACAATGACGCGACTGGCTCTCGGATGTACGGCCGCATGGTCTGCGGTAGGAACAACGTACTCGCGCCCATCACTCGTTCGAATGGTGAACGGCTGAAATGGAGCGGCGTGCAAGAATTCTCGAATACGGGGAATCACGACATGAATCTACCAGAAGCTCGTCGTGTTCTCAATAGTCTCATACCGGAGCGAGCACGGCCGGCAACGCCTGACGATTCGGGCTGACGGGCTCGACAAGCTCAGGGCAGGCTTCGCGTCCTACAAAGATTGCATCCGATCAATCCGCGTAATCCCGCGGTTAAATATCAATCAACCATCGACCATCAACTTAATGTGGCTGCGTCTTGAGCAGTTTGATGGCGTCGCGCAGTTCGGCCGCGCGCTCGTAGAGTTCTTTGGCGATAGCGGTTTCCATTTCCCGCTGCATCACTTCCAGTTTCGATAAGGGCCGTTTCGATTTTACTTCATCCAGCCATTCGTCCAGAAACGCGACCTCGGAGCTTTTCGATGCCAGCTCGGGAAAGTTCGATTTTTGGAAAAACTCCATAATGGCGTCGCGTCCACGCTCGATCTCGATCATGGCTTCGCCGAATTTACCCTGGCCCAGAAGGATCGACGCCTTGGCGCGCGTGTTCATCATTAGCACGTAGGGCCGGAATTGCTGCAAGGTCCAGGAAAGCTCTTCCCGGTCGGTGTGTTCGGCCACAAAAGTAAAGAGATCGAGATTGCGCTGAGTATCGCGCACCACGCCGGCGAACTCGTTGATCTGAAACAAGCTTAGATAACGATGATAATATTGGATCCCTTCCTGCTGAAGCTCGGCGCATTGTTCCGGAGTCAGCTCGTAACCCTCGCCGCGTCCAAGCGCGTGGGCTGCGTGCAATTGATGGTAAGCGAGAAGCGATTCACAACCGTGCGGACGCACTCCGTCGGGCCGGCCGCTCGTTTCCATTTGCAGAATTCCGAGATCGATTCGCAGCTGTAGTTTCTCGCGACCGTCGAGACCGACGATTTTGCGCACCTTGATCGCGCCGGGTTCGTGCGGCCAATCCTTCAAGATCGTGTTTAAATCCAAGCTCATCTTATAAGAAATCTTCGAACATTTAACCTTCGCTTGTCAATGGGGTCGCGGTCTTTAAGAAGGTTAATGGGTGGAGGATGGCTGGCCGATAGCCAGGCAAAGCCGGGCTTTTTTGGCGAAAAGCCAATGCTTTCTCCCAGGGGGGCTTGCCACCGGGGGGTGGCGATTTGGGTCAATCGCCACTACCGAGCTGGTCCCTTGTCACTTTTCACTGGTCACTTATCACGTATCACTCTTAGGTTGCTCCGTGGTGCAACAGATTGAGTCCTTCATCCGCTTTCTCGCGGTGGAGCGCGGTCTCTCGGTGAATTACCAGCTCTCAACCCAACGTTCCCTCGACGAATTCGCTCAGTGGTGCACCACGGCGAAGAAGATCGATAATCCACAAAAGGTGACCCTGGCCCTCCTGAGCAAGTACCTGGCTGATCGAAAGCGCGCCGGACTTTCCGCTTCGTCCATTAAACTGATTGTGGTCGCGCTGAAGATTTTCTTTCGCTTTCTCAACGCTAAGAACGTGCTCGTTCGCGACCCGACCGAAGCTCTGACACTTCCACGAATTGAGCGTTACCTCCCGGAAACACTCAACGAGATGCAAGTCGAACAATTGATCGAAGCCATCGACACGAAAGTTGCGCTGGGGTTGCGCGATCGGGCCATGATCGAGCTGCTTTATGCGAGCGGGTTGCGCATTTCCGAGCTGGCGAACGCGCGCCTGGAGAACTTTGTAACCGAAGAAGGGATCTTGCGCGTCACGGGCAAGGGAAACAAAACGCGGATCGTGCCGGTCGGTCGCAAAGCTTGCGAAGCTTTGGCGTCCTATTTATCAACGGAACGGCCGAGATTAGTGAAACGGCGGAGCGGCAGTGAGATATTTTTGTCGACGCGCGGCACAAAACTTACGACTGCGCGCCTCTGGCAGATTGTAAAAAAACATGCGCAACACTCCGGGCTGGAAGCGAATATTTATCCGCATTTGCTTCGGCACAGTTTTGCGACGCATTTGCTCGGGAACGGCGCTGATCTGCGCATCATCCAGGAGATGCTCGGCCACGCCGACATCGCAACCACACAGGTTTATACGCATGTCGATCAACAGCGTTTAAAAGCGGTGCATCGACAATTCCATCCACGGGCGTGATCTTGATTGAGTGAATGGTGAATCGTGAGAGGACCGGTCCCCTTGTCAGGATTCTCGCTCTTCCTCGTAAAGCGGAGGTAAACGCCCAACGCTCAACGCCCAACTAGGATGAAGACAGAGGAACGCCACATGCGTGGACGGTGAAAAATCTGAAAGCTGAACGCTGAAACCTGAACCCGGTTGCTGCTCGACACTTAAAGCTTAACGCTTAAAGCTTAAAACTTCGACTTATGCAACGTCTCGTCTTACTCGTGATCATCGCGGCGGTGGCCGCCGTGGCAATCGTCTACGGGCTCCGCCTCGCACAGAAAACGTCGAATGCCGCCGTAGCCTCGCTGCTGCCGCGCGACACGATCGCGTTCGCGCATGTGCCGGATTTCAATCAGACGCGCGATCAGTGGCATCAATCGGACATTTACCAACTGTACCGTGAACCTGCCGTGCAGGATTTTCTGCGCAAACCCCTAAGCCGCGCTCCGAAGACGAGTTCGGTTTCACAGACCGTGCACGAGATGGAACAACTCGATCTTAAGGATGGATTTCTCGCCCTGACCTCGATGGCGAGCGACCTGCCAAAAGTTGTTGGAGGTTTTCGTTTTCGCGGAAGTCAGGAGGAGGCCGAAAAAATCATCGAACGCTGGCGTTCTCAACTGCCGGGAACAGGACCGGTAAAGAGCCGGGAGACGGTAGATTATCAACAACACAAAATCGACATCGCCACTGCTGGCCCGTATGCGATCGCGACGGTTTATGGCGGGAGTTGGTTCTTCGCCTCGAACGATGTGAACGAATTGAAAATGTTGCTCGATCGGGCCGATGGCCGAATCAAGGATCAAAACGCGCTGCTCAATACGGACGAAGCATTTCGAGAAGCCACAGCGCAGATGCCGATGAGTTATTCGTTGCTTCTGTACGTACAGCCGAAGACATTTGCCGACAAACTTGCCACTCTCCGCGCCGCGGTCGGCCATCCAGCTACTCCCGATCAGCGCACTTTGGTCGAGCAAATCCGCAGTATTTGCGCAACCACGCGCTTCGAAAATGGAAAGATGCACGATGTCATTTTCCTTGGAATGCCGAAACAGGAACAAGACGGACCGCTGACGCGTAGTTCTCTCGCACTCGGGACACGAGACACTTTTATCTACGCGGCGAGTCTGATCAATTTTTCGAAGCAACTTGCGCTTTTTGATCCCAGCACAGGCGGAAGTTTTCTCGGTGCTGGCTTACAGAAAATTGGCAGTGCGCTCGCCGCCGCCAAAATCACGCCGGATGATTGGAAGGCGGCGTTCGGTTCCGAATTGGGAGTGTTGGCCGACTGGCCGGGAGATATGCACTGGCCGTCGCTTATCATCACCTCTCCGGTAAAGGACACGTCACGCGCGAAAAATATCATTGGCGTTTTTCTTCACGGAATCGACGAAGACGCCTTCTGGAAGGAAACCGAGCGAGACGGCGTGCACTACTGGTCGATGCAAAGCGGACCCAGCTTTATCGCGATTCGGCCAACGATTGCTGTGTCCAAACAGGTGATGGTAACGGGCTTGGATGACGCGCTAGTAGAATCAGCCGTGCGCCGCAGCGAAAACTCAACGTTTGAATTCTCGAACTCGGACGCATACAAACGGGCGGCCCATTCCGTCGCCCCGCCGACCAACTTTTTCGCCTATGTCGATTTGGGCCTTCTTTATTCCCGTCTCGACGCCACGCTGCGGCCCATGTTGCTGATGAGCGCGGCCTTTATGCCGTCGATAAACGATTATGCCGATGTCGCCAAACTCCCCGCCGCTGAAATTGTTACGCGACATCTGAGTCCAATCGTCTCTTCCCAGCGCTATAAGGGCAGCGGCTATATCGCGGAATCCGTCGGTCCGATTACACTGAACCAGTCAGGGATCGGGCTTGGATTGCTTGGGGGAATGGGCGCGCTGGGTTACCAACGCGGCTTCCCCAGCGGCCTGAACCCATGGGGTTTGGCGCCATCTCTCGCGCCACAGAAGGCAACGCCGACGCCTTCGCCAACTCCGAGCGGAACGCCGTAAGCAGAAGAGAGGTCAGAGGTCCCGCCTTCGCCAAGGCTACGGCGTGGCAAGCAGAGGACGGAGGACGGAGCGGTGCAGTGTGCAGTCAGGAGATCGTATACGTTTGTGGTTCAGGACATGGTATACACTTGTGTAACACTTTCCTGTTCATTGTTTACACTTCATTGGTTTGATTTGCAGTGTTCAGGGTTTCAGAAAGATCTGTTGATGGAGCCGCGGAATAAGCCGCGGCATGCCTGATTGATTAGCGGCTGGTGTGGACAGCTGATAGGGTAAGAATTACTAATTCTTATCAATAATTCTAGCTACAATGAGGGTTCGCGCCACTTACCGCGCCATTTCGGCGCTACATCGGTAAAATACTACGTCTGAGAGAGAAATGTGCTGCAGTTTTGCGAAAACATGCTACGTTTATCGCCCTATGGCTATTCTTAAGAAAAACGCATTTTCCCGTCGAGTTCCCGATCTGGTGACCGAGGAACTAGTTGCGGTGCTTTCCCGGCGTGCATCGTTCGAATTCAAGCAGCTATTCGATATTGTGCATGAAAATCTGCGTGCGCGCAATGCAGCGAGCGGAGGGGAAGAGATGCTGCGTCTAAGGGCCTACGAGAAATTGCAAAATCTTGTCGCGCGCGGCGCGGTCAAAAAGAATGGCAAAAAATACAAAGGGTTGCCCTCGGCATTGGCCAGCGCGATCGCGCCTCAGAATGGGCATCTGGCCGGAGTAAGATAAGCAACCGGCCCAGAGCCGACTGAGTTTCAGGAGACAATGCTGCGAGAGTATGTACCCGTGCTTCTGCAGATCATTGTGGCGATTGTTTTCGCTGCCTCGGCTCTGATTGTCAGCGTTCTGGTTGGTAAAAGCGGCAAACGCACCCGTGCCAAAGACATGGCTTATGAGTGCGGGATGGTGCCACAGGGCGAAACACAACCGCGCTTCAGCGTGAAGTTTTATCTCGTGGCCATGCTCTTTATCCTCTTCGATCTGGAGATTGTTTTCATGTATCCCTGGGCCGTGGTCTACAAAGAAATGATCGCGCATGACGCGTTGATCTTCTGGAGCATGTTTAGTTTTATCAGCATCTTGATGGTCGGTTACGTTTACGCGCTGAAAAAAGGCGCGCTCGACTGGAAAAGGTAAGGGCGTCCGCGCGCGGACGACCAAAAGTAGAAATTACAAAGTAGGAAGTAGAAAACGGGTTCACTGAGCGTTTGCCCATCCCTTCCGGAGCGCGTGGCGCTTCTTTCTCCTTTCTAATTTCTACTTTCTAATTCTTAGAACGCCCACCAGCCACGCACATAAAGACTCGTGAAAAGCGCCAAAAAGAGTAGCGACCAAACCGTGATGACCGCATTCCAGAACCGATTTGCGCTCCATAAAGCAAAAAGAATAAAGATCGGGAACATGGTCAGCGAATAGCGCGGCGCGCTTTGAATAAAGGTAAGACTCGCGATACCGAGCCAGTTCACCGTCATCCAGGCTGCATAGAGCGGCCGGAGTTTGATCCAACTTACGACAGTGCAAACCAAGCCCAACGCAACGAAGTACAACTCCTGGGCGCCAACCATTTCCCCCTGGCTTGGCAGGCGATGCAAGTTACCGATGAGTTCACGAATCCCGTGCCAAGGCCAGGCGGGTGATGTATAGAACATCGCTTTTCTGGTCCCCCAGAATGCGAAGGCACTGCCTGCGAAATGGGAATTAACGAGCAAATACACTCCAAAGCCGGCAGGCAAAATCGTGATCCAGAGCCACCGCCAGCGCCACCGTTTAATTGCCAAATATTGGTGCGCCGCCTCGATGGCAAGCACAGGGATCAAGGCCAAGCCATTAGCGCGCGTCATGGAAGAGAGAGCGCCGAGGATTCCCGCGAGCCACCAACGTTCGGTCCTGGCCGCGAGGATACAACCCAAAGCCAATGCAAGAAAAAGGCTCTCGGTGTAGCCTACGTGCAAGAAATAAGAAGTCGGGAAGATGAGGAAGAACCAGACTGCGCGTAGAGCGATAGGAGCCGGATAATCAAGCTGGACGAGCCGTTGCAGAAGAATGGCCGCAGCTATGGATGCGACGCCGGAAAGCATGAGCGCGCCCACCAGATAATCTCCAGTCACCTGCGCAAAGAATCGCGTAAGCCACGGGAACAAAGGATAAACCAGGACGTCCTTCAGCTTGTAACCGGTCTGCGCAACCTGAAGATAATGCGATGCATCCCAGCGATTCCAGATTTCCAGCCACGCGTGCGCGCTCGGCGCGCGGTGATTCTCCAGAATTTGATAGCTCTTCGCGCCGAAGACGAAGAGCAGAAGCTTGATTGCGAGCACCCAGCCAACAACAAGCCAATCGCGTTTGGACAAGAGGCCGACAAGCCGATTCCACGCTTCAACTTCAGGCAATTTTTCCCCGGTAGCTTCGCTCATTTATAGAAAACCAGGGCGCTTAATTCGTCGCGCCTCGGGCTGTGTTCTTTTATCTTTCCGCTAAGAGAATGACCATCCAATAAGCGTCCTTACGACGGCTTGATTCCCGCTTGCGTGCCCGGCTGGAAGCGCCTAATAGCTTTAGCTTCATGATTCACCACATCGTCCTTTACAAACTCAAGCCCGAGGTCACTCCCGCTCGGGTCGAGGAGATGATGATGAACGCGCGGATGCAGCTGCTCAAAATCCAGGAGGTATTGAGCATCAAGTGCGGGAAACGGGTCGATCCGGAACTCCCCTGGCCTTTTTTTATCGCGATCGATTTCGAATCGATGGACAAGTATGCCATTTTCAGCGAAGACCCGATCCACGTGAAGTTCATGGAGGAAGTGATTAAACCGAACACGTCGGACTCGCTCACCCTCGATTTTGAGATGGATCCGGGGAAGGATGTGCGGTTCTCCTAATTTTGGATTTCAGAACGCGGATTGCGAAAATAATTTCGATCGGGCGTTTTCTACCAAATTCGTCGAAGAGCCCGGCGATAGGGACGCATATTGGCGGGTGGCATAGCCAACGGTCGCTTAACATCGTTCTGGCAAAAAATCCAAAACCCGAAATCCGAAATCCGAAATGAAAAAGGCCATTTTGCTCGCCGGTGGCGCCGGCACGCGTTTGTTTCCGATCACAAAAATCGTCTGCAAGCAGCTGCTACCAGTTTACGACAAACCGATGATTTGTTACCCACTGGCCACCCTCATGCTCGGAGGGTTGCGCGAAATCCTGATCATTTCCACCCCAAAAGATTTGCCGATGCTCCGCGATTACCTGGGCGACGGCGATCGGCTTGGCCTCCGCCTAGATTACGCTGAGCAACCTAAGCCGGAAGGGATTGCCCAAGCCTTTTTGATCGGGGCAAAATTTATCGGTGGCTCCGGCGCGTCGCTCATCCTGGGCGATAACATCTTTTACGGGAAACTCGACTTCTACCGGGAGGCGCTCGCAATCGAGCATGGCGCGTACATCTTCGGCTATCAAGTGCGCGACCCGCAAAGATACGGCGTGGTTGAATTCAGCTCGGATGGGCGTGCGATCAGTTTGGAAGAAAAGCCGATCAAACCAAAAAGCCAATTCGCCGTGCCCGGCCTTTACGTTTACGACGGGCGGGTGGTCGATCTTTGTCGAGATCTGCGCCCTTCGGCGCGCGGCGAGCTCGAGATCACCGATCTAAATCTGCTTTACCTCAAGGAGAAGCAGCTGCATGTGAAATTGCTCAGCCGCGGCATGGCCTGGCTCGATACCGGGACACAAATGAGTCTGCTCGAGGCGGGAAATTATATCGCCACGATCGAACATCGGCAGGGGTTAAAAGTGGCGTGTCTCGAGGAAGTGGCCGTGCGCATGGGCTTCATCGGGCAATCGGAACTCGTGACGATCATCGATGGCTTGCCACAGGGCGAATATCGGGATTACCTGCGTATGGTCTGCGATGAAGGCCCGGTAAAAATGGAGGGACGTCCTCTGTGACGTCCCATTAGTTTAGGGACGAGACGGAGCTCGTCCCTCCAGCGTTATTTCGGTTGCTCACGCAACAAATGGCTCGTGTCGGCAAGTAACTTGGTCACCCCGTCCGCTGCCGTCGCGTCGTAATAGCCGCGAATTTCACCGTGCCGATCCACCAAAATCATTCGAGTGCTATGCACCGGTATCCCGGCCTCGCCGGCCCCATCAGAAAGGCCAAGCTTAAATCCATCGCCCGATAGATTGTAGATTTTGGATTTCGGGCCGGTCAAAAAATCCCAGCGCTTAGGTTGAGCGTTCAACTTTTCCGCGTAACCGCCCAGAACTTCCGGTGTGTCCTTTTCCGGATCGACCGTGAAAGAGACAAGATGCACGTCTGTCTCCGACAACGGCTTTTGCAATTCGCTCATGCGGCTGCTGATCATCGGACAAGGCCCCGGGCAGGCGGTGAAAATGAAATCGGCGATCCAAATCTTTCCAAACAATTCTGCGGTGCCGAACGGCTGGCCGTTTTGATTAACAAGTTGGAATGGCGGGACTGCGCCATATGAACCCAATGGCCGATTCGCCAAATGATTTATCTGAGTTCGCCAAACGAAAAAAAATACGGTCGCGATCACCAGCGGCACTCCAAGCGCGACAGCTTTCCAGGTGGCGGCAACTGGTGCCGGTACGCGATCAGTCGGCAATGAAACCGCGCTCATATTTTTGTGAGCACGAGCGAGCCGAGCAACAGCGGTAGGTAAAAAATTGAAGCGATGAACAAGAGTCGTGCGGCCCCTGGCGTGCGCAGTCGCAAAAATCGCATGGCCACAACGATAAACGCGCCGCCGAGCAGAAGTTCAACCGCAAGATAAGCCTGCGATGTCATTCCGATAAAAGCGGGCAGGCCTGCAATGACGAGGAGCAAAATGGAAAAGAACACGCTTTGGCTGGCGCTTCGTTCGCCGCCCCGGTCATCATTTGAGATCATCTGAAAACCCGCGCGTGCATAATCCTCGCGATACATCCAGGCAATGGCGAAGAAGTGGGGCAATTGCCAGAAAAAGAGGATGGCGAAAAGGCTCCAGGCGCCTGCGTCGATCGTGCCGCGTGCTGCCGTCCAACCGATCAATGGGGGCAAAGCTCCAGGCACCGCGCCGACGAGCGTGTTGAAATTGCTGACGCGTTTGAGCGGAGTGTAAGCGAAGATGTAAATGAGAACCGTGATGGCGGCGAGAAAAGCGCTTAAGGCACGACAAGCAACCGCGAGATAAACGATCCCGAAAAGCGAAAGGGTGCTCCCAACAATCAGCGCTTCTATCGGCCGCATACGGCCACCGGGAACCGGTCGTTTCTTCGTGCGCTCCATCACGGCATCGGCCTTGCGTTCCCACCACTGATTAAGCGCAGCGGCGCCGGCCGCCGCCCAAGCTGTGCCGAAGACAACATGAAAAAGACCTACATAATAAATCGGACGGCCCGCGCCCATATAATAACCGACCGCGGTTGTAAGCAGGACAAGCAACGTGAGGCGAGCTTTGACCAGCTCGGCGTAATCGGCGGCAAGCCGATGGCGCGACTGGCCGCCAACCAATGCGACGGCATCGGTTCCTGAAACGGTCTCAATCACGCCGGACTTCACGTCAGAGCTGCTCCTTTAGACTCCAACGTCGGAGCGGCAGGTCTTTCAATGACGCGCTCCTGCAAAAGTCGCCAGCAAATCGCGGAAATAATCACGCCAAAAGATAGCATGATCGCGCCAACCGCGACATGCGCGGTCGCGATGTCGGCCGCTTTATTGCTCCAAATTGTCCACGCCCCAAGGGTGAGTTGAAAAAGAAGAAGGCCGAGCCACCACATCGACAAACGCCCCAAGGATGAAAGACGGCGCGGGGGCGCGCCGTCTCCATCGTCGGTTCTGCGGACGCGTATGAAAAACGCAAGAACTCCGCCGAAAATGATGAGCGCGCCAAATCGGTGCGCCATTTGCAGCCAGATTTGAAATGCCGTCACGTTGGATAAAGCGCGTGCGTCGCGCCACGAGTTAATTTTTGCAAGAGTATCTGCGCTTGTGTCTGGAATCCAGGCGCCGTTGGCGGTGGGAAAATCGAGAATGGCCAAATCGCGATGTTGATGTCGCATGGTAGCGCCCAACCCGAGTTGAAGATAAATCACGGCCGTGGTCAGGATGGCCAAAGTTTTGATCGGCCGGATTTTGTTTCGATCGATCATCGCGCTGGAAAGCGATCGCCAGAATCCTGACGTAACCAGTCCGATAAAGACGAGCAATCCAAGGAATGCTTGCGCCAAACAAGCGTGAAAGATTCCAATCTCGTCTTTAAGCAAGGTGACGCGCAGCCCGCCGAGGACTCCTTGTAAAATGACGCCCGCTAATGCGAACAAACCGAGATTGCGCACCCATGGTCGATCTTCGACACGCCAAAGCCAGACCGCGAGAATGATGGTAAGGAAACCTACGGTCGAGGCGATGAGGCGATGGATATGCTCAAAGAAGATGCCGCCGACCCATCGCGAGATCGGAAACAAACACATGTTGTAACCAAAACTGTTAGGCCAATCGGGCACGGCAAGTCCGACGCCTTTACTTGTGACCATTCCGCCGCTCCAGATCAGGAGCAAAGTGGCAATGGCGGTGAACCAGGTGAACCGATTCAACCAGCGTTCTGCTGAATGCGTCCTGTTCATTTCGTCTTCATCCCGAAGATCATGATCTAATTAACCGCAGATTACGTAGATGAAAACTCTGGGGAGCGCACGCGCCTCGCGTGGACCTCACAATCGAAGCGAAGGTCACGCTGGCTAATTAGCGTGATCCAATCAGTTCATGAGAGGTCCTTCACTTTGTTCAGGATGACATTGCGCGAGAACGAGGGAACGATCGCGACTCCACACACTAAACCGTGTCATCCCGAGCGGAGCGAGGGACCTCACAGTCGAAGCGAACGTCACACTGGTTAGGATAGCGTGATCAATGGCTTCATAAGGCTGGTTGCGGCGCCATCACCACAACGAGCTTTCATTCTGGCGAACTCATTAAATTCCGGTTCACGATCGGGGGGCGCGGTCGCTAGCACGCGAGGTGCGTGCGCTCCCTAGAACAGAAACGGTGTTTCTACTCGCTCGGGTTCGGCGATTTTGGCAGCTCGGCCGGTTTGTTTTGCGGTTGAGCAGTCGGGTTTTCGTTTTTGGGCGCACCCGGCGGGGGAATTGTGCCCGGACTCGGGCCGGCAGAAGGCTCACCTGGCGGTCGCGCTGCAGGCGGCGGAGCAGCCTGAGGGCCGCCCATTTCAGACTTTTCTTTGAGCCATTGCTGAAATTTGTCGAGCGTTTCCACCACAAGCATCCCTTTCATACTATAATGACCAAGCCCACAGAGTTGTCCGCAAATGACCTCGTATTCACCCTCCTTGATTGGCCTGAACCACATCGGGATGAGCGAACCTGGGATGGCGTCTTGAGCGATGCGCATGTTAGGCAAGGCAAAATTGTGAATCACATCTTTCGATGAAAGTTCGATGATTACCGGACGATCAACCGGGACATGTAGTTCATTGAGCACGACGATGTCGTCCTTCCCCGCGGGATCATTTGGATCGAGCCCGAGCGGATTAGAGTTCGTGACCAATTCGATATTGCGACGGCCAAACTCACCGTCCGGGCCGGGCAGATGAAAACTCCAGTTAAACTGCTGTCCGATAGCATGCACAAG
>Ga0207130_1139_pt1 | contig 22616 bp, 27 predicted proteins | sample Alteio_BWMinHeat_16_FD_153545 | JGI IMG/M metagenome (GOLD analysis project Ga0207130, IMG submission 153545) | Enriched cells from forest soil in Barre Woods Harvard Forest LTER site, Petersham, Massachusetts, United States -... | ecosystem: Environmental > Terrestrial > Soil > Temperate forest >... | reverse complement strand
GAACATGAAGCGGGATGGCGTCATTTCCTACGGGCTTTCCTCCTATGGCTATGACGCGCGCGTCGCGGATGAATTCAAGATTTTTACCAATGTAGACTCGGCGATTGTCGATCCCAAGGCCTTCTCGGATAAGAGTTTTGTCGACAGGAAGACGGATGTCTGCGTTATACCGCCCAACTCGTTTGCGCTGGCGCGAACGGTCGAATATTTCCGCATCCCGCGCGACGTGCTGGTCATCTGCCTCGGCAAGTCAACGTATGCGCGCTGCGGCATCATCGTCAACGTCACGCCGCTGGAACCGGAATGGGAAGGGCATGTGACGCTCGAATTTTCCAACACTACACCGTTGCCTGCGCGCGTCTATGCTAACGAGGGGGCATGTCAGTTCCTGTTCCTCAAGGGCGAGTCTGTCTGCGAGGTCTCGTACAAGGATCGCAAGGGTAAATATCAGGGGCAGCAGGGCGTAACCCTGCCGAAAGTAGATTCAAAACATGGATAAGATTCGTATTCGCGGCGGCAAGCCTCTTTCCGGCGTAATCCCCATCAGCGGTGCCAAGAACGCGGCACTGCCGCTTATGGCTGCGTCGCTTCTGACCGAAGGAAGGCTTGCGCTCTCAAACGTACCCTACCTTGCCGACGTCATTACGATGGCCAACCTGCTGGTGCAGCACGGGGTAAAGCTGCATATGGGCGAGAAGCCTTCCGTTGCCGAAGGATTTGGCCGTACGCTTACCTTGCAGGCTGCTGAAATCAAGAATTTTACCGCTCCCTATGAGCTGGTGCGCACGATGCGCGCTTCTGTGCTGGTGCTGGGGCCGTTGCTCGCGCGTTTTGCGCAAGCCAAAGTATCGCTTCCCGGTGGCTGTGCCATCGGCACGCGCCCCATCGATCTGCATTTGAAGGCGCTGGAGCAGATGGGTGCGCTGATTGAACTGGGCGGCGGCTACATCAATGCAACAGTGCACGGACGTCTACGGGGAGCGGATATTGCATTCGACAAAGTGACGGTGACCGGAACGGAAAATCTGCTGATGGCGGCGACGCTTGCCGACGGGCAGACGGTGCTGCGTAATGCCGCGCGCGAACCGGAAGTCTCAGACCTTGCGCATTGTCTCGTTGCTATGGGCGCGCAGATAAAAGGGATTGGTACGGATACGCTTACTATCGAGGGCGTAACTGCGTTGCATGGTGCCGAACATCGCGTGATCGCAGACCGTATTGAAGCGGGGACTTATGCGGCGGCGGCGGCCATCACGGGCGGCGAGATTGAACTCAAGGGCATGACTATGGCGCTCATCAGCGCCGTGACGGAGAAATTCGCGGAAGCGGGCATTGACATGCGTGCCACCGAAACCGGCGTGCGCGTCACACGCCGCAATGCGCTGCACGGGGTGGATGTAATGACGCAGCCTTATCCTGGATTTCCTACCGATATGCAGGCGCAGATGATGGGACTTCTCACGGTTGCCGAAGGTGCGTCCATGATTACCGAGACGATTTTCGAGAACCGCTTCATGCATGTGCCGGAACTCACGCGCATGGGCGCGCGTATCAATGTGCACGGCAGCTCGGCCATGGTGCGCGGCGTGCCGGAACTAACCGCGGCGGAAGTGATGGCGACCGATTTGCGTGCGTCCGTGAGCCTTGTGATTGCAGGACTCGCTGCCCGTGGGGACACGCTCATCAACCGCGTGTATCACCTCGATCGCGGCTATGAACGATTAGAAGAAAAACTGGCGGCATGTGGTGCGGACATCGAACGCGTGAGGGGATAAGTTATGCGTATGACGATGCGTAACAGCGCTGCAATAGCTGCCCTATGCTTGCTGGTGAATGTCTCGCTGGCAAATGCCGAAGAACCGCTGCCCCCCATGCAGGTAGCGGGAAAAGACGTGATGCTGGAGTTGCCTGAAAAGACCTGTGCCTATAATAAAAAAGAGAAGGCGGATGCCAAAATCCTTGAGGCGATGGAAAATGCGGATCCGCGCAGCAAACTGCTGCTGGCATTCATCGATTGCGATAATTTAAACGCCGTGCGCGGTATCAAGGGGGCAACCTACCAGCCTGCATATTACGGGCAAATCCTCTCTCATATTTCGGGCCAGGCAAGTGCGGATAATTATACCCGCGAAGCCTATGTGAAAGCTATAGACGCGCAATACGGAAAAGAGGCTCCCGAGAAGGTTATGGAACGTGGCGAAGCATCGCTGAAAGTTCTTGTCAGCAGTCACAGCAATGATGGTCAGGCCCAGGTCATCGGTCGTATCAAGCAGGATAAAGATTTCATTCAGGTTGCGATGATAGGCAGCCAGCAGACGCCCGCGGGCAGCGTGCAGATGATTATCAATGTCATCACTTTTACGAAACTGGGCGTGCCCGTCGCCATTTATCTGGCACACCCGGCAACCAGCGATATGACATTGCACGCATTAAGTGATCATTCCGAACAATATGTAAGGCAGCTGATAACCCTGAATCCTGATGGCAATTTCTTCTTAGGGATGAAGCTTGATACGTGGAGTGTGATCGTGGGGGCGGTGGGGGGTATTCTATTCAGTGTATTTATTGGCTTTGTCGGACTGCTTGTCAGAAAGCATTAAGGTGGAAAGAAAAAGGACTCTATCGATGAAACCGTTTTTTGCGCCGTTTGCACTGGTGTTCGCATTGCTTGTCGCAACCTCGGCCTTGGCTGAGAAGGCGGATGTCCCCATTACCATGCAGGTGGCGGGAAGGAACGTTGTGGTGACGCCGCCTGAGGCAGCCTGTTCCTATGATCGCGCCAACCCCGTGGATGCTCAGATACTGTATTACCTGGAAAAAGGACTCAAAGATTATAATCAGCTCGTACTGGCCTTTGCCGATTGCAAGGACCTGGATGCGACACGCACGGGCAAACAGCAGACCACGGGCGATTATGGCCAGATCATGTTTCCGCTCAGTGATAAAGACATGCTGGATCTGACGCGCACGGAACTCGTGAGCAAATTGACGGATATCTACAGGACAAATACCGGCGCTTTTGATGAGGGCCTTCAAAAAGGCACCGAAATATTGAAATCGATAACCAGCGACACGTTGAAAATAAATAATTCCCGTGTATTGGGCGTCATTCGCAGTGATCCCGATCTGGTGCAGATAGGCATGATGCAAAGCATACAGACGCCGGAGAAAGCAGTGCTGGTTCTGGGGGTTATCACTGCCACCAAGCTGGGAGTTCCCGTAACTATTAACTTATATCATCCATCAAGCGGTGCCGACAACGACAAGGCGCTTCATGAACTGAGCATACGCTCGGCGGCCTATGCACGCAGACTGATTGCGCTCAATCCGGATACGGCACTGCCACATGCGGATGAGCGTCGCGAGGACTCGAAACATATACTTGGTCTGGTGTTGGGCGCGCTGCTGATTGTTGGGGCGGTTATCGGGTTATGCTATAAGAAGCGTAAGGCGCCATGACAATGCATACTGACAATTCACTGGTTCTGGCCGTACCTAAAGGCCGTATCCTCAAAGAGCTTCAACCGCTCCTTGCCCGCGTCGGCGTGCAGCCGGAGACGGATTTTTTCGACGAAAACAGCCGGAAGCTCCAGTTCACTACCAATATTCCCCATTTCTCCCTTATCCGGGTGCGCAGCTTCGATGTGGCGACATTCGTCGCCTTTGGCGCGGCCCAACTGGGCGTGGCGGGGAGTGATGTATTGATGGAGTTCGATTTTCCGGAACTCTACGCGCCGCTGGATCTCAAAATCGGCAAGTGCCGGATCTCGGTAGCGGAATTGCAAGAACTAGCCGTAAGCGATGATCCCGCCCGCTGGAGCCATGTGAGCGTGGCGACCAAATATCCGCATATTACCCAGACGTATTTCGCTGGCCGGGGCGTGCAGGCGGAATGCATTAAACTTTCAGGTGCGATGGAGCTTGCGCCGCGTCTGGGACTGGCGCAACGCATCGTCGATTTGGTGAGCAGCGGCGCGACACTCAAGGCAAACGGTCTTGTCGAGGTAGAGAAGATCGCCGATGTATCTTCGCGCCTTATCGTCAACCGTACCGCGTTTAAAACAAGGAGCGAAGAACTAGGCGGCTGGATAGCGAAATTCAAAGGGGCAGTCGATGGCACGTCAGCCGGGTAAGAGCCCCACGGGTGAAAATGAAGCCGTATCCTCCGAAACCGCGCAGCATATCACGGCCATTTCGCTTGATGAGTCCAGCCTGACGGCGCGTACACCCCAGCTTGAGCATGAACGGCAGGTGGCGATGAACGACCTCATCGAGTGGAACCATTTTGCCATTAAGCAGGCGCAAGGCCCTTACACGCTTATCCTCAAAACCGCCGAAAACCGCGTCACACTCACGGCTACTTCCGCCCATCTTAAGAACTCCATTGCGCTTGCCATTCCGTTGGCCCCCTTCCGCAGCATCATCCGCGATTATTTCATTATCTGCGAAAGCTATTTCGAGGCGGTCAAAACCGGTAATATGCCGCGCATCGAAGCTATCGATATGAGCCGTCGCGGCCTTCATAATGAGGGTTCTGATATTCTTACGGGCCTACTGGCCGACAAGGTGGACATGGACAGCGAAACCTCCCGCCGCCTGTTTACCCTCCTATGCGTGCTGCATTTGAAGCCGTAGGACAGGGCCATAAGTGAAATGCAGGCTGGACAAAGGCCGTATTTGTCACTAATACAGGCACCTATTCACAGATTAACCATTTTCGGTAACCATGGCTAAAGAAGAACTACTCGAATTTCCCGGCACCGTAACAGAGCTTTTGCCCAACGCCATGTTTCGCGTAAAGCTCGAGAACGGCCATATGCTTATCGCAGTCACTTCCGGCAAGATGCGCAAGAATCGTATCCGCATTCTGGTGGGAGATGCCGTTACCGTCGAGATGACGCCGTATGATCTGACCAAGGGGCGTATCAAGTTCCGTCATAAGGACGGCAGTACCGGGGCCGCTCCCGCCGCTGTTTAAACCGCATGTGAAGTGAGGGGAAAGTGCACTTTCTTCTGCTATTGGTTTTGGGCCTTGTGCTTTGGCCTATCCTGCACAGTGTCGGCAGACTTACCCATCAGACAGTCATTTGTCGCAATTGCGGCACTTCCGCGCGTTCGGTTACCGTCAGTCCGCGGCAGCTGCTCATTGAACTGCTTTTATGGTTCTCCGGCCTAATTCCGGGTGTGATTTATACCTTATGGTGCAATCATGTCATGTACGAGGCCTGCGCGAAATGCAAATCGCGCGATATAGTGCCGGTGGATTCGCCGGTAGGGCGCAAGCTGGCTGCAGATACGCTTACCGATGTGACCCCAATGAGCGAATCGTTGGGCCGTAAATGACGGTTACCACTTTTATACTCGCTTCCGCCTCACCGCGCAGGCTGGCGCTTCTGGCGCAGATAGGCATTTCCCCTGAAAGCATCGAGCCTGCGGATATTGATGAGACGCCTGCAAAAACAGAATTACCCATGCCCTACGCAGAACGCATGGCGCGCCAGAAAGCGGAGGCGGTTGCGGCGCGTAAACCCGGTGCAGTGGTGCTTGCCGCCGATACGGTCGTTTGCTGCGGGCGGCGTATACTGCCTAAGGCCGAAGATGAGGCCACGGCGCGCCAATGCCTGAACCTGCTTTCTGGGCGCAGGCACCGGGTGATAACTGCCATGGCATTGGCAAAAGGGCAGGAAGTCAGGATTAAATCCGTGATGACGGTGGTGCGGTTCAAGCGCCTTTCAAAGGCTGAAATAGATGCCTATATCGCAAGTCGCGAATGGCACGGCAAAGCGGGCGGATATGCCATCCAAGGACTTGCGGCAGCGTTCATACCCTCCATCAACGGCTCTTATTCCAACGTGGTAGGGCTGCCGTTAACGGAAGTAAAACTGATGCTTGAGAACAGCAGCTTTAATTAAACTTATAGCTAAGTCCTATATGGGCGATGCTGGTACCTGACTCAAACTTATAGTGCATCTGAAAAGGAGGAGCTGCTGGGGTGGAATTGACGGTGAACGATTCGTTGCCCAGATCGTAATACAGATATTCCGCTTTGAGGCTCCATTTCTCTCCCAGCGCATATTCTGCGCCAGCGCCTGCAGTCCAGCCTAGCTTTGTCTTGTTCGCGTCTTGCGTATACACATTGGTGCCTGTCGGAGTAAAGCTGGTGATGGCACGATAGTGTTCTTCACCAAATGCCAGACCACCTGTCGCATATACGAGTACGCGCGGGCAAACGGTATAGCCTATGCGACCGCGGGCTGTGCTCAGCCAGTCGGTTCGCTGGCTTGCCGTAAGGAATGAGCCTGCGGCAAACGCTGTCCCGTTGTTCTGTATAATCGGAGAGGTTGTAGTGGAACCGCTTATATCCGTAAGTGAGAAATCAGCTTCAGCACCGTACACGAACCTATCTTTCTGCCAATTATAGCCGGCATGAGGCCCGATAATAATACCGTCCGGATGAGGATTCAGCGTTGTCGGCGCAAGATTGATAAAGGTGGTGGCGTTGGGCAGGGGGTCAAAGCTTGTTTTATCGGAACCCCAACCATATCCGGCATCCGCGCCTGCATAAGCACCACCCCAACTATGCCAGTCAGTTGTGTTGCTTGCAGCAATTGCGCAATTGCCTGCGATGACTGTAGTAAACAGCAAGCTGCCTAATACGATTTTCTTCATACTATCATCCCCCCTTAATATATTGAGGGTTGAAAATATATTTCTTTGAGTGAAATGCAAACCAAAAAGAAATGTTTATCTTTCATGCACATCGTCCGGCAATAAGCCGCCGAGCGCCCGTCCGCCGATAAGATGCATATGAAAATGCGGCACGCTTTGCGAGGCATCCGCACCGTGGTTGGCAATCAACCGATAACCCGTTTTCTCCACTCCTGTCTTGCGCGCCACTTCGGTAACCACTTTAAAGAAATGCGCCAGCCTCTCAGGTGACGCATTGCGCGAAAAATCGTCAAAGGAAACATATTCGCCCTTGGGCATCACCAGCACATGTACGGGGGCGGCGGCGCTGATGTCATGAATCGCCAGCACTTGGTCATCTTCATGGACTTTCTTGCCGGGGATCTCGCCCCGGATGATTTTCGCAAAGATATTATTGGCATCGTAACTCATCACATCCTCACGCTATCTTGGCCGCTTCTGCAAAGGTGAGGCGAGGCGAGCGCGGAAAGAGTTTGGAAGGATCGCCATACCCCAGGCTGCAGATGAAGTTGGATTTATAGGATGTGCCCTTGAAGAAGGCATCATCGACTTTGTCATTGCTGAATCCCGACATCGGCCCACAGTCAAGGCCCAGTGCACGCGCCGCTATCATGAAATAGGCGGCCTGCAGCGTACCATTGCGAAACGCCGTGACTTCGATTTTCTTGGGCTGTCCCCTAAACCAGGCTTTGGCGTCGGCATGGGGGAAGAGCTTGGGCAGCAGCTCGTAGAATTCCATGTCATTGGCTAAAATCGCAGTCACCGGCGCTTTCATGGTCTTCTCGACATTACCTGCATCGAGTGCTGGTTTGAGGCGTTCCTTCGCCTCCTTCGATTTGACGAAAACAATGCGCAGGGGAGAACAGTTGGCGCTCGTCGGTCCCCATTTGTATAGATCGTAGATACGCTCAAGCAGGCTGTCTTCGACCGGTTTGTCAGTCCAGCCGTTATGGGTACGGGCATTGCGGAATATAATGTCCTGTGCCGCGTCGTTGATGGTCGTCATAATTACTCCTGTTTGCGTGACTTCTTTTCTTCGATGCCGGAGACACCCTCGCGGCGCTTTAATTCGGCGGCTATCTCAGCCGGCGTTACGCCGTGCGCGGCCCAGAGCACACTTAAGTGAAACAGCAGATCCGCGCTCTCGGCTACAATCTCTTTTTTGTCTCCACCTGCGGAAGCCAGTACCGTTTCCGTCGCTTCTTCCCCTACTTTCTGCGCGATTTTCTTGATCCCCTTGGCAAAAAGGCTCGCCACATAGGATTCTTTTGGGTCCGCTCCCTTTCTGGAGGAAACCGTGTCAAAAAGCTGTTGGATAAAATCGGTGTTTGTCATGATTTAAACCCTTACTGCAATTCCTGCCGCCTGCAAAGCCTGTTTGGCCTGTGCAATGGTGTAGGTCCCGAAATGGAAAATGGAGGCGGCAAGCACGGCGCTTGCATGTCCTTCGCGCACGCCCTCCACCAGATGTTCCAGCGTGCCGACGCCGCCCGAAGCGATAACGGGAATACCAACCTCATCGGCGATGGCGCGTGTCAGGGGTAAGTTGAAGCCCTGCTTGGTGCCGTCTCTGTCCATCGAGGTAAGCAGGATTTCACCCGCGCCATATTCTTCCATGCGTGCTGCCCACTCCACTGCATTGATGCCGGTTGCATTGCGACCTCCGTGTGTGAATATCTCAAACCGATCCACCCCCACTGATTTGGCATCAATGGCTACGACGATGCATTGCGCGCCGAATTTCTCCGATGCCTCTCGTACGAATTCAGGCCGTTTCACGGCTTCAGTATTAATGGAGACTTTGTCCGCGCCTGCCAGCAGCAGCTTGCGGATGTCTTCAACGGTGCGTACGCCGCCGCCCACGGTAAGCGGCATGAAACATTGCTCGGCCACGCTTTTCACGGCATCGTAGAGAATCGGACGATGGTCGGATGAGGCTGAAATATCGAGGAAACACAGCTCATCCGCGCCTTGTTTGTCATAGAGCTTCGCCTGCTCGACCGGGTCGCCTGCATCCTGCAGTCCCACGAAATTAACGCCCTTGACCACGCGACCGTCTTTGACGTCAAGGCAGGGAATAATGCGGGTTTTCAGCATAGGATGAACATCAAATCATAGGCTATTGAGAAAATAGTATTTTCTTATATAATGGAATACCTTATCCTGCATCATAAATTGTTGAGATCATGTATATTAAAAAAATCATTGGGAAAAATAAGAATCCTAGCTTCACTCGTGAAAAGCCTACGTTCCATGACATTGAAGTGGCTGTAGACCAAGCCATTGTGGATAGGAATGCGCGATATACGATCCAATTACCCGTGGATGAAGAACTGGACTATAGAGGGCATATTGTTGCAGCGTGCTTTAATACCCGGACTCGCAACATGGATCCTCAAAAAGCCGCCGCTTATTTGACGCTTGAAGAGTCTGCTACATGCATGAAGGCTATATTGAAATACCAGGCCGAATATATCTCCCATGTGATTGCGGGGATCATTTACGGTCCGAATGCCAAAGGGGTGTATGATGGAATTAATCCGGATACCCAGAAACCGTATCCTGCCCGCGGACTCACGCCTGCGGAGGCATGGTCATCCTATCTTGGAGGGGTAGATTCGAAGAGCGAACAATATAAGGTGGATGGCGGAGAATATACAAAAATGCTTGAGATGCGTAAAAAACTGGGTCTCAACAAAGAGAGCGAAAATGCCACATCACCGAAAGTGAACAAGGAACTTAGAAAATTCGCCTTGAGTTTTGCTAAACAGGAGAAAAGTACAGCCTTACAGCAGATGGACAAGGAGCTTCGAAAAGTTGCCTTAGATTTCGCTAAAGAAAAATATCCGCAATTCACGGATAAAATAAGAACGCGATAGTCTTCTGCATCGTTTGCATTTTGATACGCAGCAATGTTGAATCCTAACGTATCGCTTTCATCGCATCCTGCGGCGTAATGCTGCCGTCGTATAATGCACGGCCGATGACAATACCTTCAATACCCGAGGACTGGGCTTCCTTCACTGCTTTCACATCGTCTAATTTTGATATACCGCCGGAGAGAATCACGGGCGTGGAGAGCCGTTCGGCAAGCCGTGCGGTTTCTTCGATATTGGGGCCTTGCATCGCGCCATCGCGGCCGATGTCAGTATAGATGATGGCGCTTACGCCGGCATCTTCGAACTTCAGTGCAAGATCGGCGGCGGCGATGTTGGATACCTTGGCCCAGCCGTCGGTTGCGACCATGCCTTCCTTTGCATCGATGCCGACGACGATTTGATCCGGGAATGCGCGGCAGGCCTGCATGACCAAATTGGGGTTCTTTACAGCCGATGTTCCCAATATCACACGATTGATGCCCGCTTCCAGCCATGCGGCGATGGTCTCGATGTCGCGGATGCCCCCGCCCAGCTGGGTCAGCATATTGACGCTCGAGAGGATCGCGCTCACCGCTTTGGCGTTGACGGGCTTGCCTTCAAACGCGCCATTTAAATCCACCAGATGCAGCCAGTGAAACCCCGCTTCTTCGAAGTGTTTCGCCTGTTCGTACGGTTTATCGGAGAAGACGGTCGCCTTGTCCATTTCGCCGCGCAACAGACGCACGCATTTGCCGTCTTTCAGGTCAATGGCGGGGTATATAATCATGGGATCTTACGTGCCGCTGCTTTTGCGTAGCTGGATATCGGGAGAGGGGCTCATTACGCCATGCAGCCCAAACAGCCCCATCTTATGCGGGATTTCGCGTGCGGCTGCGGCGGCATAGGCAGGCAGGCGCAGGCCCTTATGGAAGGTAAGTATCTCGCCGTCTTCGAGGTTATAGACGCCACCGCCTGCGGCTTTCAGGATAGCGGCGACCGGTGCGGTATCCCAGATGTAGAAACCTTCGTTCTCCACGCATAATGCCACCTCGCCGGTGGCGACAAGACAGGCCCGCCGCTGGCCGCGGGAAGTGATGAAGCGCAGTTTCTGCCCTAGGAAGAAGCTGAGCCCCGAAGCGCGCTGCGGGTGGTGTGCCACTTTCATAATCTCTTCACTGACGGCGGCATTAAACGGGATGACGCGAAGAAGTTGCGGTACGTTCTTGCCTTCCTGTTTATAGGCCCGGCCATCGTCGCCCGTATAGTACATCTCATTTAAGCCCGGGAAGAGCAATATGCCCAGCTTGGAGAAGCCCTCCTTACTTATGAGGGAGATGTTGATGCTGAAATTATTGCCGCCCAATGCGTAATCGCTGGTGTTATCGAGCGAGTCTATGAGCCAGAATGCCTGGTTGCCTTCGAGAATGGTTTTATTGACGTCGGTCGGCTGTTCCTCAGCCACAATGGGGATGCCCGGAGTAAGCTGGCGCAGCTTCTTTGCGATGAACTCCAGCGAGCGTATGTCGGCGTCAGTGACAAAAGAGCCGTCCTGTTTGACGTGCCGTTTCTTGGGGTTGCGGACGATCTCGTCCTGCAGTCGCATCACCAGTGTTGCTGCCTCACGCGCGATTACGATTATCGACTCTATCGGTATCTGCTCTTTCATTAAGGCCAAGCTCTTACGTAATTTTCATGATGGGTTTGATGTTCTTATAGAAATAATGCCCTGCAATCATGGTGTCACCCACCATTTCATAATACGGCATAATACCCCAGCGTGTATAGCCCGATTCGTGATAGAGCTTAAGCGCCGCTTCCTGGGTCGCCCGCACATGCAGCGTGAGCACGGAGAAACCGAGTGTCCGCGCCTCCGCTTCTGCGGCTTGTAACAATGCCTTAGCCAGCCCGTGTCCGCGCGCCCATGGGGCAACGAAGTGGTTGTTCAGGGTGGCGCAGAATGCGGTGGTCTGCTTGGTGGGGCCGGGCTTTAAGAGCTGGATGGATGCGGCAAGTGTACCGTCCAGCCTGCCACCAAAGAGAATGCGCTCAGGGACGACCAGAACACCGCGCCAGAAGGATTCGAGCACATCCTTCGAAGGCGGCGCCACCCAGTTAAATCCGATGCCGTCGTTAATCGCATCCTCCGTTGCCTGGCACAAATCATCCAGATCGGCGGTTTTGAATTCGGTGAGAAGTTCAACTTTGATATAGGCCATGACTCAGGAAATCGTAAAGCCGAATGAAGCAACCCTTGGGAAAGTTCCCACGTCTTTGCCTCTCGTCTTCTAGACTTCTAGTTGCCAAAGCTCAAGAATTTTTCAATTCCCTGTCTCGAAGGGTTATCGATTATGTTTATCCGGTTCATTGAAACCCTTGCGCTCATCTGCCCAAGGTGAATCATTAGCTTTTGGTGCTAATTTAGGCTTCGGCTGCTGGCTTTGAATAAAAGATCGCTGCGGAAGTTTACCCCTTTGGCTCAACACTTGCGAGGCTTTGGCGACGACATAGCGGCTGAAACTTTCCTCTTCGAGAAGGGAAATAATATCTATGCCTTCCAGTTTTACAGGAGGCACTGCACCCGCTTCCAGAAGTGCCGTGGCTATCAGATTAGATGCTTCCATGCCTATTTCTCTGCGCAGCCTTTTAGTGATTGCCATCTCAAGAAGCGTCGGCTTACCCTTCTTTTTCTGATTAATCAGCGTGGGATTATTCTCTTTTGCGTAGTTTGCCAGCACTTCAACTTGCGGCACTTCGCCTTTTGCAATTGCTGCTTCAAACGCCGCAAATAAATGGGCCTCGGTTGGCGTATGCGTTTCAAGTAACGTGAGAAGATTACGTGCGGCGAAATTATCTTCCGGGGATGATTTGCCTGCTCCTGCGGCGGCCATAAACGCTTTTTCACGTCTTTTCTGAGAGGCTTCACTTGTAGGATCGGCTTCCTTTTCAAGAAGAAATCTGAAAAGCTCATAATGACCTGTGGCTGCGGCGGAAATAAGAATATCTTCAACAGCGGTCGCATTGGTCGGACTAAGATTGTCGTATAGCAGCGCCACCTTGGCGGGAAAATTTTCCTTTACCAGGTCCTTGTCCTTATTCAGAGCGCTGTCGGTGGCGATATCTCTCAGAGCATAAAATTTATGCTTTTTACTTGTTCTCGCGAGTAGATCTCTAAATTTCCCCGTATCCGGCTCATGGCGGAGGCTATCTTCCAGTGCTGCGGTATCTTTATCTATTTCGCCCGTCATTATGCCCATCCTTATTAAAGAGAGATGTAAAGATAAGGGGCCGGCGCGGATGAATAAACGTATTATTTATGAATATATTATGACGGCGTTTGGGACAGGTTTAGAAAGCTTCCAATAAGCCGCAATCCTGTTTTTTGACTCTTTTCGGGGTGAAATTGCGTTCCCATGATATTGTCTTTGGTGACAACGGCTGTAAGCGACGTGCCATAATCGGTAGTGGCCAGCACACAGGAAGAATCGCACACCGCATGGTAACTATGTACGAAATACGCATGATCCCCGGTTTTGATGCCTGCAAGCAGGGGATGATTCGGTTTCTTGATATGCAGGTCGTTCCAGCCCATATGGGGGATTTTGAGCGACTTGCCAGCGGATTCTATTTTTACCACCTCGCCTTTTATCCATCCCAGTCCCTTATGCACCCCGTACTCATGGCCGGAATCAAACAGCATCTGCATGCCCACACATACCCCTAAGAAGGGTTTGCGTTTTTTCATCACCTGTTCTTCAAGTGCTTCCCGCATGCCCTCTACAGCAGTTAATCCGCGCATGCAGTCGGCAAACGCGCCTACGCCCGGCAATACGATGTGCGACGCCGTTTCGAGTGCTTTGGGATCATTTGTCACGGTGATCGAGGCTTTTCCGTTGCCGGCGCGCTCAAAGGCTTTTGCTGCCGAACGCAGATTGCCGGAGCCGTAATCGATGATAACAACCTGGATCATTCGTTTTAAACGATAGAGGGAGCGGAATGTGTGGCGAAATAGCGATCAAAGTAGCGTTGCTCCGCACGTAGCAGGGAATCGCCGGTGGTAATATCTGCGGTGAGATAACCTTTATGCCTCAGCTGCGCGCGCAGCCAGTCCGTGCCATAGAAGCCCACGACAAGATGCAGGCCGAAATGCAGGATGAAATAGCCGGTGAAAGAGAACATATGCACATGCACGAAGTACAGCAATGCGGCACTGAAGGCCAGGATGCCCAGTGCGTACCACCATAGCCGGTGATAGAGCGCCCATAGTGCGGTAAAGAAAAATGCCTTCCAGTTGAACCCTTCCTGCACGAACTCCGCCGCTTCATAGGGATGGGGCAGGGAAGGGTTGATGTGGACAGTGTAAATGAGCAGCCTGGACATGTTTACTCTTCGCATTTTAAGAATAGGCGTCGTTATCCTTGCGCCAAGCCGTGCTCACGTATTTTAAATGTACGCTCCGCGCGCCTCGTCTTGGCTGCCTAGCCTATTCTTAAACTGCTTTGAGTAAAGTATAAAGAGCAGGCGGAAACAGCGCATTTGTGGCGCGCATACGCAAAATTGTCAACAAAGCCCTTGAACTTGGAAAAATTCTGCCCACATTACCCAGCATGACAGAACATTCTCCCAACATATGGTACGGCACGACCATCCTTTCGGTGCGCAAAGGCGGCACCGTAGTTGTGGCGGGCGACGGTCAGGTGACGCTGGGCGCCACCGTAATTAAAGCCACCGCCAAGAAGGTGCGCAGGCTTGCAGACGGCAAAATCATCGCTGGCTTCGCTGGGGCCACGGCGGATGCGTTCACGCTATTTGAGCGGTTGGAGACCAAGCTCGAGAAACATCCGGGGCAGCTTACCCGCGCCTGCGTGGAACTTGCCAAGGACTGGCGCACCGACCGCTATCTGCGCCGGCTTGAAGCGATGATGGCGGTGGCGGATGCGACGACGTCGCTCGTCATTACCGGCACCGGCGATGTGCTTGAGCCTGAAGATGGCATTATCGGCATCGGTTCGGGCGGGCAATACGCGCTGTCGGCTGCGCGCGCGCTTATCGATTTGAAGCTCTCCGCCGAGGAGATAGTAAAAAAATCCATGAAAGTAGCCGCCGACATCTGCGTCTACACGAATGAGAATGTGACGATTGAAAAGCTGGAGGCGAAATAACTTCCTTGGTCGCGAAACGAAAAGTGGAATTCCGTTTCCCTCTCATTTCATTCTATCTTAATTTGTTCTGATGTTTAGATCTAATCTCGCGCAACTTCTCAGATTGGGCCTGAACCATCAAATACAACCCTTCTTGAAGGTCAGCTTCCTTCAATGATTTACAGCGGAGATAATCCGCCCGTCGCTTGTCCAAATTATTTGGGTCTGCCAAATCGATCTCCTTTTGGGTTTGACTGGCCTGCACGCCGTGCAAGCATTTGAACCCAGCGTAAGCAAGGTCTTCCTTAAGTTCTTTTGGCGTGTAGAGATGATAATAAAGCTGTACATAATCTTGACTATTGCCTGTATAAGACCAATGCAGTAGCACGTCACCTGGTTCCGTAATCCCCATACTCGTCTTGACTTCGGCGAGCTTTTCCTGGCCCTGGTGCACCGCATCTTCATAACTGCCGCCCAACGCATAATTGCCACGCATTTTTGGCGTATCGTGAGGCACGCTCATGATGAGTTCACCTTTGCCTTTCATCAGAGCATTGAACATGCTGAGCGTTTTTTGGCGCTCCGGCCGGGAAGGAATATGGGACAAGGTGCCTCGCAGGCAAGCCGTCAAGTGTGTTCTTCCTCCAAAACACTTTTGCAGCAGCGTCTGGTATTCGCCCTTCGGATGTTTAGGGTTGGTATACACCAAACTTACTGTCAAATTATCTTTACGGTAAACCGGCCCAAGGTAGCTTTCCGGCTGCGGTTCTACTGCGGAATAATGCAATTCCCGACCCGAGATTTTTTCAAAGCCTGATTGGATAAGGTATTGTTCATACCCCCGGAGCCCTTCTGTTTGCACGTCAAGCGCAGCCACATGAACTTCCCGGCTTTTATGGGTTCGCGCAAAATTTTCATAAATGTAGTTTGCTGTGCCGAGGCCCGCGCCGTAATCAAGTATATTAACGTGACGCTCTTTTATATTTGCGAGCCCCGCTTCGAGGGCTTTCTCGAGCATTAGATTAATTTTTTTTCCACCGAAGCGCTTGGAGTAAGGGCGCTCGCCGTTCTGATCTTTTGCATAAATCGTGTTATAACCGGCCACGGTGGATGTAATAAGCGACATCTCATTATCAGGATGCTTGGGCATAGCGTCGTTATTTTGCATATTGGATCAAATCATTATCCTTCTATAAGTTAATTAATACAATAAATGCATATGCTTAAATGTGAAGATTATATTACATGCTGGCTATTGAAAATAGACTTGGCCAGCCTATATAACTAACAATAAACAAAGGTATTTCATGGTCGTAACCCCACTTTCCGTTTCGCTGGCGCCTTCGGGTGCCGCCACCGAACTCACCCCGCAGGAAATCGTATCCGAGCTGGATCGCTTCATTGTGGGTCAGCAGGACGCCAAGCGCGCCGTCGCGATTGCGCTGCGCAACCGTTGGCGTCGCCAGCAGGTCGAAGAAGATCTGCGCGATGAAATCGTTCCGAAGAACATCCTTATGATTGGACCGACCGGTGTTGGCAAGACCGAGATAGCGCGACGCTTAGCACGGTTGGCCAAGGCCCCGTTCATCAAGGTCGAAGCTACCAAGTTCACTGAAGTGGGATATGTCGGTCGCGATGTGGATTCCATCATCCGCGACTTGATGGAAGTGGCCATCGCCATGGTGCGTGAGCGTCAGCATCGGGACGTGCGCGTCAAAGCCGAAACCAATACGGAAGAACGGATTCTCAACGCTTTGGTGGGCGAGACGGCAAGCGAGGACACGCGCCGCAAATTCCGCGACCGCCTGCGCGCGGGAGAGCTTGAGGACAAGGAAATCGACATCGATGTAGCGGATACCGGAAACTCCGCTCTGCCCAGTTTCGACATCCCGGGGATGCCTGGTGGCCAGATGGGAGTGCTGAACTTGAGCGATCTGCTCGGCAAGGCCATGGGCGGGCGCACCAAGACGCGGCGCATGACGGTTGCCGACTCCCGGAAAATTCTTATTGCGGAAGAAAGCGAGAAACTGCTCGACCAGGAGAAGGTGACCAAGGAAGCGATTGCGGCGGTCGAAAATCACGGTATCGTATTCCTGGATGAGATCGACAAGGTTGCGGCGCGCGGTGAATATCGTGGCGGCGCGGAAGTCAGCCGCGAAGGGGTGCAGCGGGATTTGCTGCCGCTGATTGAAGGCACCACGGTCTCCACCAAATACGGATCGGTCAAGACCGACCATATTCTCTTCATCGCTTCAGGCGCGTTCCATATGGCAAAACCTTCCGACTTATTGCCCGAACTGCAGGGACGTCTGCCGATACGGGTGGAGCTCAAGCCACTTACGGAAGAAGACATGATGCGGATTCTGACCGAGCCGGAAGCCAGCCTCATCAAGCAGTACAGCGCGTTGCTGATGACCGACGGCGTGACGCTCGATTTCACCAAGGACGGCATTCGCGAACTGGCCGCTCTTGCCACGAAGGTCAACCGCGAGATTGAGAATATCGGTGCCCGCCGCCTGCACACGATCATGGAAAGGCTGCTTGAAGAAATCAGCTTCGACGCACCGGATAAGCAGGGGCTAAAAGTGAAGATAAATGCTGCCTATGTGCAAAAACACATCGGCGATCTGGCCAAGAACACGGACCTGAGCAAGTTTATATTGTAGGTAGCATCACCGGGCGGCTGTAAGACAGCTACCGCAAGTTATTCGCGGAACTGGGGGCCTTTTTGCTTGCGCTGGAGAGCTTGTCTGGTGAAATCTCCAACGGCGCCGCTAATCTCGTTTACGGCACCTTCGGACAGTTTCAGATTCACACCGCCCTCTTTATCCGCAGTAAAACTTATACCCGTGGACGTCTTATTTTCTTCTGCCATAAATTCTATCCTATCCTTGAGCCTGTTGTTTCACAGGGACGTTTGTTGATATTTCCTTATTAATAGCATAGTTTTGCATCTCCATACATGACATTTTTATTACAAATTGAGCCTTTCGAGAGGATTATCTGGTAGAGATTTCGGTTGTTATTCCAATGCATAACGAGGAAGAGGTGCTCCCGGCATTGTTTGCACGGCTGAGGCCTTGCCTTGAACAAGTGACGCAGGACTATGAAATTGTTTGTGTCAATGACGGCAGCCAGGATGGAACCTATGCGGCCCTGAAGGAATTGAGCCGCCGCGATCCGCGCATCAAGCTGGTCAATTTGTCGCGCAATTTTGGCAAGGAAATCGCGCTGACGGCAGGGCTTGATTATACTACGGGAGCGGCGGTCATCCCCATTGATGCGGATCTGCAGGATCCTCCCGAATTGATTCCCGCACTCATCCATGAATGGAAAAAAGGCTATAAGGTCGTGCTTGCAACGCGCAGGAGCAGACCAGGGGATTCCTGGGCGAAGCGCAAATCCGCCGAATGGTTCTATAAAGCGATGAACCGCGTTTCAAGCGTAAAGCTCCCTGCCAATACCGGTGACTTCCGGCTTATGGATCGCACCGTGGTCGATGCGGTAAAGCGATTGCCCGAGCGCACCCGGTTCATGAAGGGCATATTCGCCTGGGTGGGATTTTCCACGACCGTCGTCTATTTCGATCGCGAGGCCCGTGTTGCGGGCACGACGACGTGGAATTACTGGGGGTTGTGGAAGTTCGCCCTCGACGGAATTTTCTCTTTCACCACCTTGCCGCTTCGCGTGTGGACGTATATCGGAGCGCTGCTATCCCTCGTTTCGTTCATGTGGGCGATGGTTATCGTTGTGAGCACCGTCGTGTTCGGCAATCCGGTGGCGGGTTATCCCTCTCTCATGGTCGCGGTGTTGTTCATGGGAGGCATGCAGCTTTTAAGCATTGGAATCATAGGGGAATATGTAGGCAGGATTTACCGGGAATCCAAGCATCGCCCACTCTATCTGATAGCAGAAACAGTAGGCTTGGAAGAGGCGGAAGGTAGGAGCTAGAAGTGCTGGAATAGGCGGCTTTTGTATCGTGTCTCAGATGCAACCGCCTGCTGCAAAATTACAACATGCGGCATAATCTTAACGGAAAAGGTGAAATAGGCGTTGCGCCGGAGGCGATATAATTGTTCTTTTCAGAACTGTCCGGCTCTGGAAAAATGGCCTATAAAAATACCCAAAAAACCAATCAGGAGTACCCCTATGACCAAACGTAATTCCCTGCTCTCGGCTTTCGCATTGCTTGCGGCTGTTGCCATACCGGCATGGTCTTCCTTTGCTGATGACATCAAGGCCGTAGTGCATGACGTGCGCGGCAATCCCGTTACCGATGTTCGTACCAACTGCGTTCGCACCGACTGGGAAACACCGAGCGATGAATGCGGCGCTGCTCCGGCACCCAAGCCCCACACTCGCCTCGCATCGGTCTACTTCGAATTTAACAAGGCGACCCTCACGGCTCAGGGCACTGCAACGCTGAACGAACTGCTCGCAACGCTTAAGCACAAGCACATTGAAGCGGTGACCATCGCTGGCTATGCCGACAAAATCGGTTCTCCCAGCTACAACCTCCGCCTCTCCGAGAAGCGTGCACGCACCGTGCAGCATTACCTCAAGACGCACGGCTTCCAGCATGCCAACACCGATGTTCGCGCGCTGGGCGAGAGCGAAGCTCGTACCGTGGCTGAGTGCAAAGGCCTCAAGGACGGCAAGCTGCATGCCTGCATGCAGGAAGATCGCCGTGTTGACATTGAGCTGAGCGTGCTCAGCCAATAGTCACTTAGGCACTATAGTTAAAAGGGCCTGCGCATTGTGCGCAGGCCCTTTTTTTATAGATAAAGCTTTGGAGGGCAGGCCACGCATTCAACCCCGCGAGGTCATCATAAAGAATTCCTCCCTGGTACGGTGCCGTAGTCAGGGGGAGCGTAAGCCAAGGGGCAGGACGGCCTCTTAAATAATCAGACTAAGCCGCTTCCGCCTTGGCCGTTTTGGCTTTAATCGCTGCCTGTGCTGCTGCAAGGCGTGCCACCGGCACGCGGTAGGGCGAGCAGGAGACATAGTTCAGCCCTGCCTTCTGGCAGAAATGAATGGAGGCGGGATCGCCGCCATGTTCACCGCAAATCCCGAGCTTGATATCCGGGCGTGATTTGCGCCCGCGTTCGGCGGCAATCTCGATGAGCTCGCCCACGCCTTGCGTGTCGATGGTCACGAACGGATCGCTCTCCAGCACACCTTTCTGCTTATAGATCTCGATGAAGGAGGCGGCGTCATCACGTGAGAGGCCAAGCGTTGTTTGTGTCAGATCGTTGGTTCCGAAACTGAAGAACTCCGCATGACGGGCAATATCGCCCGCTCTGAGTGCGGCACGCGGCAACTCGATCATCGTGCCTACGAGATAGTCCACCTTCACGCTGGTTTCGCGCGCAACAGCGGCGGCGGTCTCATCTACCACGCGCTTCATCATCTCAAGCTCCTTCTCGTTCATCACGAGCGGGATCATGATTTCAGGAATGACTTTTTCCTTGGTTGCCTTGATGACTTCGCTGGCAGCTTCAAAAATGGCCCGGGCCTGCATCTCATAGATCTCGGGGTAGGTGACGCCCAGACGGCAGCCGCGGTGACCCAGCATGGGGTTGGATTCGTGCAGCGCATGCGCACGTGCCTTCACATATTCGACCGTGACGCCTGCGGCTTTTGCTACTTCCTTTATCTCGGCTTCGCCATGTGGCAGGAATTCATGCAGGGGTGGGTCGAGCAGGCGGATGGTGACGGGAAGGCCGGTCATGATGCGGAAGATGTCCGCAAAATCCTTGCGTTGCATCGGCAGCAGCTTAGCCAGCGCCAGCTTGCGTTTTTCCGGCGTGTCGGAGACGATCATCTCGCGCATCGGGGTGATGCGGTCGACATCGAAGAACATGTGCTCGGTGCGACAGAGACCGATGCCTTCCGCGCCGAACTTGCGCGCGGTAGTGGCATCGAGCGGGGTTTCTGCATTGGTGCGGATTTTGAGCGTGCGCAGCTCATCGGCCCAGCCCATGAGCATCGCGAAATCGCCCGAAAGCTGTGGCTGGATGGTGGGTACTTCGCCCAAGAACACTTCACCGCTGGAGCCGTTGATGGTGACGAAGTCGCCTTCTTTGACGGTCTGGTTGCCTGCCTTGAAGGTTTTGGCTGCATAGTCGATTTTGACTTCACCGGCGCCCGAGACACAGGGCTTGCCCATGCCGCGCGCCACGACAGCGGCGTGCGAAGTCATGCCGCCGCGTGCGGTGAGTATCCCTTGCGCCGCATGCATGCCGTGAATGTCTTCCGGCGAGGTTTCGATGCGCACGAGAATGACTTTCTCTTTATGGTGTGCGCGTTCTTCCGCTACGTCGGCAGAAAATACCACGATACCGCAGGCGGCACCCGGAGACGCCGGAAGCCCGCGCGCGAGCACGGTCTTTTTGGCGTTGGGGTCGAGTGTCGGGTGCAGAAGCTGGTCGAGCGCGGCCGGGTCAACGCGACCGATGGCAACTTCCTTGCTGATGAGCTTTTCGGCGACCATATCGACTGCTATCTTGATGCTTGCCGCCGCCGTACGTTTGCCGGAGCGGGTCTGCAGCATCCACAGCTTGCGGTTCTGCACAGTGAACTCGATGTCCTGCATGTCGCGGTAGTGATGCTCGAGCTTCTGGTAAATCTTCACCAGATCGCCGTAAACGCCGGGCATGACTTCTTCCATGCTGAGCAGGTCGGCGCCGCTGGTGGCCTTGCCTGCAATCGTGAGCGGCTGCGGCGTGCGGATGCCCGCCACCACGTCTTCACCCTGCGCATTGACCAGGAACTCGCCGTAAAACGCCTTATCGCCCGTGGAAGGATTGCGCGTGAATGCCACGCCGGTGGCGCAGTCGTCGCCCATATTGCCGAACACCATCGACTGGACGTTGACCGCTGTGCCCCAGCCTTCGGGGATGTCGTGCAGGCGGCGGTAAGTGATGGCGCGTGCGTTCATCCAGGAATCGAACACGGCGTTTATCGCGCCCCACAGCTGGATATGCACATCCTGCGGGAAAGTGCTTTGTTCCACCGTACCATTAGGAAAGCGATTTCTTAGTTCGTCTGTAACCTTATTCTTATATTTTTCTACGAGCAGCTTAAGGTCGTCTGCATTTAATTGGGTGTCTAGCTCATAGGCTTTATTGAGTTTAATAGCTTCGAGTTCTTCCTCGAAATGGTAGTGATCGACGCCCAAGACCACATCGGAATACATCTGGATGAAGCGACGATAGGAATCATACGCGAAGCGCGGATTGCCGGTCTTGGCGGCCAGGCCTTCGACGGTGATGTCGTTCAAGCCCAGATTCAGCACGGTGTCCATCATGCCCGGCATCGAGGCGCGCGCGCCCGAGCGCACGGAGACTAGCAGCGGGTTCTTGGCATCGCCGAACGTGCAGCCCACGGCTTTCTCGACCGCTGCGAGGGCTTTCTTCACTTCCGTATCGAGTCCCTTAGGCAGAGCTTTGCCGTTTGCGTAATAGCCGGTGCAGACTTCCGTCGTGATGGTGAAGCCCGGAGGAACCGGCAGGCCCAGCGAGCACATCTCGGCGAGGTTTGCACCCTTGCCGCCGAGCAGGTTCTTCATATCGACCTTGCCCTCTGCAAAGCCGTCACCGAAGCTGTATACGTATTTGGTCATACAAAAGCCATTTCTATGGTCGATTATGCTTCTAGGACTGCCTCATATAAATGACTTTTGGAGCGGGTTCCAGCTTAAATTTAGCCCTCAATCAACGAGAAATTGGCTATGAAGTCTATATTGTTTCGAATGCTGGCTAATAAGCTGAGCCGGTTGGCTCGTAATTCCTTATTTTCATCATTTACCAGTATTTCGTCGAAAAACTCGTCAACCGGTTTGCGTAATTCTGCTAATAATTGCATTGCTTCCACGAATTTCCCCTGGTTGCGCAAGGCTTCAATTTGTGGG
>Ga0207130_1095_pt3 | contig 22748 bp, 19 predicted proteins | sample Alteio_BWMinHeat_16_FD_153545 | JGI IMG/M metagenome (GOLD analysis project Ga0207130, IMG submission 153545) | Enriched cells from forest soil in Barre Woods Harvard Forest LTER site, Petersham, Massachusetts, United States -... | ecosystem: Environmental > Terrestrial > Soil > Temperate forest >... | reverse complement strand
AAAAACATATCGGTCGTGCTCCTTGTTTCCGACGAAAATTGCAAAGTTGCTGCGTCGGTCGAAGGCACACGCGAACAAGGTATTGTTTCCGGGGAGCGTGTCACCGGTGGTTTGACTCCGTTGTTGAACCTAAATTTCTTGTCTAAGCAGGCCAACCTGCAAACCGGACAGAAGGCTTACACTTCCGGAGTCGGCGGTGTTTTCCCTTCCGGATTGCTTATTGGCACAGTGAAAACTTTCCATGTGCGGGAATTGGACGGACAAGCCCAGCTCAACGCGGCAGTGGATCTGTCGCACCTGGAAGACGTGTTCGTAGTAACGGGCCGGAAATGATATTCTTTGTCGTTCTGCTGGCTTTGGTTTTCATCGCGCAAATCGCGGAATTCTTTATCCCGGCGCTGCCATGGATGTTCAATGCGCACGTTTACATTGCGCCGGTGATCGTGTTTTACGGCGCTGTCGTGTTGCCATTTCCCTTGATGCTCGCGCTGGCATTTTACGCGGGCCTTTTGCTCGATGTGCTAACGGTGCAGGTGATTGGCCCCCGAGTTGAAATTTCCCTCGGCTCCTCCATACTAATCTATGCTGTGCTGGCGGGCATTATGCATGGTCTGAGACCACTGTATAGCCGCGGACGCTGGGAAGTACATTGTATCATGTGCGGTCTCTGCACCTCGGCGATTGTTCTGGCGCAATATTTAATGATTACATTTCGGCGCGGCTCTGTTTTCTTTTCACGGGAAGTCTGGTGGCAGATTGGCGGCCCGGGCTTGATCGCAATGTTGATTTCGCCGCTGGCTTTCTGGATCTTGCATTGGATAGCACGTGCCACCGGCTATTCGTATCTTCCCGGTAGGACTCGTCGCGATTACGAATGAACCGTCGCCGCCTGAATCCACGTTTGAGAATTCAATTTCTCGGGCTGCTCATGCTCCTGGGAATGGGAGCCCTGGGGCTGAGACTCTGGTGGGTGCAAGTTGCGCGCGGCGCAGAATGGACCGCCCGCATCCGGGGCAGTTCCGAGGCCACCGTGCGGATTCCATCAGTGCGCGGCGAGATCAAAGATAGAAATGGGCTGACGTTAGTTCAAAATCGGGCGAGCTACGAAGTTGATTTCTATCTGCCAGAGATGGTCAAGGGCTATCGCACACGCTTCGGCGCGCCGCCACTGACAGAGTATCGCGCCATCATCAGCGGAATGCCGAAAGACCTGAAGGAACCCGATATCATCAAGATCGTTAACGACGGCGTCGTGCCGCGTCTGGAGGATCTTGATCTGGCGCGCGATTACAACTCGAAGCAGCTCGAACGGCATTACCGCAACGACACCGAAGTGCCGTATTCCTACATCAAGGACATCGATTTTTCGACGATGGCAAAATTTTCCGAGCATGACGTCGGACTTCCGGGAGTAGACATTGCGATCAAACCCGTGCGCTCGTACGTTTACGGCGCATTGGCGGCGCACATTCTGGGTTACGTCGGCGCACCGGACGACACCAACAAGGACGAAGCGCGGAAGTTCACGTTCTATCAGGGCGACGTAGATGGAAAATCAAACATTGAAAAGGCGATGGACGAATATCTGCGGGGGCAGCCGGGTGTGCGTTACCTGCGTCGCAATGCCAAAGGCACGATCGATGGAGTTCTGCGTGAAGATCCGCCAAAACAAGGCGCCAATGTTTTTCTAACCATCGACGCTCGCATTCAAGCGATCGCGGACGAAGCGTTGCGAGCGGTAAGCCGCGCTGGGGCAGTGGTTATCGATCCAAACAATGGAAACATTTTCCGAGCATCAAAGCAAAGGATTGGCAGGCGTTGCGCAAAGACGAAGCCGATCCGCTCGTAAATCGCGCCATCAGTGCGCTGCCGCCGGGATCGACATTCAAACTGATCACGTCGTTCGCGGGTTTGCGCAAAGGCCTAACGAACAACAAATATAATTGCGGCGGCGGTGTCAGTTACGGTGATCACTTTTTTCAATGCTGGGTAGCGTCAAAACATTACACGCATGGCACGCTCGGCTTAGCTGACGCGATCAAAGTTTCCTGCGATTCGTTCTTTTATCAGTACGGGAACGCCGCCGGCATTCAGTCGATCGACATTATTGGCAAGATGTTGGGAATTGGCGAAGAATCGGGCCTGCAACTGTCAGGTGAACAAACCGGCAATATGCCGGGTCCGGAGTGGATGCAAATTCATCATCCGCAGGAGAGGTGGTCGAGTGCGCAAACCGCCAACGTTTCGATCGGCCAGGGCTACACGCTAGTTTCGCCTCTGCAATTGGCGATGGCTTATGCCACCGCGGCCAACGGTGGAACGTGTTATTACCCGCGCCTGGTCGATAAAGTTCTCAACCAGGACGGCTCGCCAGTCCTCGACGAGCATGGCAAACCTGCCGTTTCGCAAACACCGCGCGTCCGCTCCGATCTGCGGCGGGAAGTTTCGCCTCAGGATATCGATCTTGTCCGCAAAGGGCTTTGGAAAGTTGTAAACGAAGACGGAGGAACGGGTGGCAGAGCGCGTTTGAAAGACGTTGTGGTGGCTGGGAAAACTGGCACTGCGCAGGCCACCGACCGTGGCCACGAGGAAAACGTGGCGTGGTTTACCTGTTTCGCGCCATTTGACCATCCGAAGTATGTCGTCGCAGTGATGGTGCAGGGCGCCTCTGGGCACGGTGGCGAGGTCGCGGGCCCGATCGCTACACGCATTCTCGAACGCGTTCTCGCGCAGGATGAAGGAAAGTTCGATATGCAGGTCGCCTGGCTCGCACCCGCACATAAGGCCAATCCGCTCCAATTGATCAAAGCAGTGAGCTATGCTGGAGGTAATCTCGGCAGCGAGGACGAAGAAGGCGCCGATACCAGCCAAAGCGCCGACGTGCAAATGGCGAGCGACAATGCCTCGCCGGACGTCGAACCGGAAGCCGACGCCCAAGGCAGAGTGGCCAGTCGCGCTCGGGCCCCACGGGCTCAACCGGTCGCGCCGCCGCCGGAACGGCCACGCAACTTTTTTGAGAGGCTTTTTGGTGTAAAACGTCAACCACCACCGCTGCCGACTCCACCGCCGGCGCGCCGTCGATTTTAACAATCATATCCGATCAAAGCCGCGATGAACACGACGTACAAAATTCCGCTTTTGATCACAAAAACTCTTCAGATTTATGTTAGACAAGGTTCGAAAAATTTTAGGTCTTTCTTCACGCAGGACCGGAAACAAAATCGTTATCAGCGTGGAAAAACTCGAACGGCGGGTTGCGCTTCTCGAGAATGGCCGATTGGAAGAATACAGCGTCGAGCGTAACACCTCGCGCAACATTGTCGGCAGCGTTTACAAGGGAAAAGTCAAGAACATCGAGATGGGATTGAAGGCGATGTTCGTCGACATCGGCTTCGAGAAAAACGCTTTCCTGCATTTTTGGGACGCGATTCCAGCGGCACTCGATAGTGGCATCGAAGAAATCGATCGGCCTTCGAAAAAACAGAGGAAACGTATCACGGCCAAGGACATTCCGAGCATTTATCCCGTGGGCTCGGAGGTGATCGTGCAAGTAACCAAGGGCCCGATTGGCACCAAGGGCCCGCGCGTTACCACTAATCTTAGCTTTGCTGGCCGCTATTTGGTCTTGATGCCGTTCAGCGATCGCAGCGGTATCTCGCGAAAAATCGAGGATCCCAAGGAGCGCAATCGTTTGCGAAAAATCTTGCAGCAATTGGACATTCCCGAGGGCATCGGTGTGATTATTCGGACCGTCGGCGAAGGCCAGCGCGCCCGATATTTTGTGCGCGATCTGCGTTTTCTTCTCGATCAATGGGCCAAAGTGGAGGAGCGCATCAAGACCCAACCGGCAGCGTCACGCGTTTTTGAAGAGCCCGATTTGGTCGAGCGCACGGTGCGCGATTTTCTCACGGAGGAAATCGATGAGGTGATTTGCGACGAGCGGGAAGCGACCGAGCGCATGACGGAAATGGTGGGCAAGATTTCGCGGCGCGGGCGCAACCGCATTCGTTTTTACGATGGCGCCACGCCGGTCTTCGAAGCTTTCGGCGTGCAAAAGCAAATCGACGACGCCTTTCACCGACAAGTTTGGCTGAAGTGCGGCGGCTACATCGTTATTGATGAGACCGAAGCTCTTGTCGCGGTGGATGTAAACACGGGCCGCAACAAGGGCGGACGCGATGTGGAAAAGACAATTTTGCAAACCAATCTGGAAGCGGCTGACGAGATCGCACGTCAACTTCGATTGCGCAATGTCGGCGGATTGATCATTGGCGACTTCATCGACATGAAAAGCCGCAAGGACCAGCAGCTGGTTTACACCTTGATGAAGGAGCGATTGAAGCGCGACAAGGCCAAGACGCACGTGCTTCCGATTTCGCCCCTGGGTCTGATGGAAATGACGCGGCAGCGCGCGCAAGAAAGCCTGAGCGATACCATTTACCAAAACTGCCCCTACTGCGGCGGTCGAGGCGTCGTCAAGACATCGATGACGACGAGTGTGGAGTTGCATCGGACGCTCAACACGGTCATGCGTAAGTATCAGGAAAGCGTGCACGAGATTCGCGTTATCCTGAATCCGGACGTCCTGAAAAGATTGAAAGAAGAGGATGAAGAACTGCTCGTGGAACTGGAGCGCCGGTATGCGGGGCGTCTGATGTTCAGAGGTGATCCTACATTCCACCACGAAAAATTTATCATTACCGACGCCAATACAGGGGCGGAGTTAAAGGCCTGATGTCTGTAAATTGGACCGACAGGCCTTGCAAGAGGACTGGTTTGTGCCAATTTGCGGTATCCAAACAAGCGTTGGCTTCGTTTCGGATTCAAGGGGCTTCAAAACCGCGTTTTGAAGCGTTCATTTAAAGGGAAAACTTAACCAAGGGGAGAACAAGATGAACAAACTACTATTCGGGCTTTTAGGCTTTACTACGATCGCCTCGGTCGCGTTCGCTGGGCCGGATTATTCGGGTTATTCGGACAAAGAGATAAAACAGACGGCAGTCCAGCCGCAAGAATGCTGGTATGCCGACAACGAATGGAACGTCAGTCTTTGGGGAACCTATGGTTTCACCGGAACCGAATCACGAGCCGTCGGGCCGGGAGAGGTTTTGTCCGGTGACATAGGTGGTGACCGGTACATCGAAACCGATCATGCCTGGGGGGGCGGCGGCGATGTAAAATACTTCTGGCACAAGTATTTTGGGCTCGGCTTTGAAGGGTTCGTTCTGGATGCCAAACGCACTCGTTTTGACTTGGATTTCCCGACCGCGAACCCTTCGGGTTTCGTGTTTACCAAGACGGATGACCGTCGTGCGATCGGCGCTGTGTTGGGGACGTTAACGCTGCGTTATCCCATCGGTTGCTCGCGCTTCGCGCCCTATGCTTGGGCAGGTGGCGGCGCCATCTTCGGTGGCGGGCAGAGAGATCGAGAGGTTACGGGAACCCTCTTGACCGGAGCACCAACGGGGACAACCGATCATACCGAGGGCGAATCCAAAGCGATGGGCCAGTTCGGCGGTGGCATCGAAGTTCGCATTACCAAGCATATTGGCTTGATTAACGACTTCAGCTGGAATGTCGTCGACGGTTCAGATAACAACTTTGGCATGATCCGGAGCGGTTTGACCTTCGCCTTCTAAGATCGATAACTGGCATTTAAAACGGCGGCATCCTGGATTCACCAGTTGCCGCCGTTTTTGTGTCGAAGTTGGCATATCTTTCAAAGGGATTTCTACTGTTTTTACGGGTCAAAACGCCATTTTCCTCAAAAAGTATCTGTTGACCGACCCTATCTACCCATGTAAAAGCCTTCGCCATGAAGAAATTTATCTTAACCTATGCAATTTTGTCCGCTTTTTGCGCGCTGGCTTATAGCGGGACGGAGCGGTACTCCGGAAAAGATAAGGAGATCATGCAGCCGGCCCCACCCCCATGCGAGTGGTATCGTAGTAATGAATGGGACGTGAGTATCTGGGGTGCCTATGCATTCAGCGAAACTGACAACAATCGCACCGGGATCGAGGATACCGACGATCTTGCCCTCTACGGAACGTACGATCGTTTCGTGAGCGCTGATCACGCTTGGGGAGGCGGGCTTGATGCGAAATACTTTTTCCATCGCTACTTTGGCATCGGCCTCGAAGGCTTCGCTCTCGCCGGCCGTAGCCTGCATGCGGAGCTCGACCATGGATCGCAGAGCATATCTGAGGAACGTTACGATGTTGACCACCACACAGTTGGCGGCGTCCTAGGCACCCTGACGTTGCGCTATCCCATTGGCTGTTCGCGTTTCGCGCCTTATGTGTGGGCCGGCGGCGGCGGCATTTTTGGTGGCAGTAATGATCGGCCCGTTGGACACGACGTCGTAGACCCCTTCTTAGCTGACCATTTCCAGAATAGCGACGAAAGCAGGGGAATGGGCCAATTCGGCGGCGGCCTCGAGATTCGCATCACGCGTCACGTTGGTTTCACCGGCGATTTCAGCTGGAACGTTGTTGACGGTCCACATAACAACTTCGGAATGGCGCGTAGCGGTATTAACTTCGCCTTCTAAGAGCTTACAAAACGCATTTCGCGACGGCGGCATTGGGTTGACCAATGCCGCCGTTTTGTTGGTAACTTGCCGGTCATAGCTCGGGCCGGGCGGTTGCGTTTCGGCAACGGGTTGGATGACATTCGAAAACGACTCATCAAACCAATTAGTCGAAGTCGTCGGGAATTGGCTCAAAAGGATCCTGCAACGGATTCCCACGATGACTGGGCAATGGCTCATGGACGCTTAACAACCACTGAGGGCGTCCCCAAGTTCGCTCTTCCGCTGCAAGATCGACGTTTTGATCAATAAATAGCAACGGTTTACGACCGTTCAAAGCGACGAGGACGCGCGCTTCGACTTTGAGCGGTTTTGGTCCAGACCGTGGCATTACGTTTGCCAGATAATGTGCGAATTGAAGCAACATATCCGGTCTCCATGCCATTCTCCTTATCTGCCATTTCTCCAGGTAATCCTCCGGCAGGGTCTGAAATGTTTCACCTGAATTGGGATCGGTGACATAAAAATACGCGTGCACCCATCTATTTGTGAGCATCATGCGCCAACTGAAACGATGCTCGGCGTAGATCCATTCGATTCCGCCTCGGTAAAGAAAAGGACGGAGCGGGAGAAAAATTTGGATTGTGATGTAGGCTAGCACCATTGCAAGTACTAATCGTTGTGTGATTTGCGGTAACGGCTTCAACTCGCTTGCCGCGGCCGGTGCGTTTGGCCGGAAGATTGAAACTAAGCGACGCGGCCAGCTTGGAGAAAGAAAAAGCGTGGTAGCGGCAATCGCCAGCCACGGAAATATCCCGATGGCAAACAATCCAGCATTGAGGAGATGAAAAGCCAGTGCTGCGCAGAACGCCGCGATGCGCGTGCGCCGCCACAGAAGAAGCGGGACAATACAAAGATCGAAGAACAGAGCGGCATAGCTCAAAGAATAAACGGCCCATTCTTGGCGAAAGAAACGGCCCAGCAGGGGGAAGCCTGTATTTCGGGCTAGCCATACACGCATCGGTTCTCCGCGGAGCCAGTCTGGCAAAAGCTTCGCGATGCCTGCATAGAAGTAGACCACAGCCATTTGCGCGCGGAGAAGCCAAAGCGCCCATGCTGGCGTCGTCTCAGAGCGAAGGCGCGGATTGAGCCAGGCATCAAGGGATAGCGCTCGATTCGCCGGGACGAAAATCAGGAGGAAACTGAAAAGACAAATGAGATACCGGTGATTGACCCACAGAGCCTCATCAAGCAGGAATGTATAAGTGTAACCGAGGAAAAATAGCGTCGTACTTGTGCGATAAAGAAAACCGGCGGCTATAAACACTCCGAGAGCGGCAAGAACAGCCCAGTGAATGTACAGTCCGTGCCCTGGCCACGGGTGAACCCACGAGAATCCATAATATTTGAACAGGAACCGCGGCTCCAGCCAATAGCGTCCGATACGATTATTGAGAAGATACCAGCACGCATTCCAAGTCATAATGGCTCCGAACGCGATCCGGAAGAAGACCAGCGAAGCAATGTCTATAGGCGCGAACGCGTGGTTTTGTAGCCTCGCCAGAAAATTTTTCAGCGCAGTAATTACCAAGCGATGGGATATCTATAAGTGAAGATTTCAGAGGTCATTTCGGCAATGTTACCAAGTGGATTGCAGTTTGCGAAGAGTCCGGCGTGCACGAAATTGAATTAGGCAATGTCATTCATTGAAATTCTGGACGGTCTGCCACTGAGGCGATCGGCGCTCGTGCAGCGATTCGAGGAGCTCATTGCGCCGAAATCGGACGATGCACTGGAGGCAATGGCGCAAACCTCGCGGGCTCTCACCTTGCAAAACTTCGGGCGGACAATGCGGCTTTTCGCTCCGCTTTATCTGTCGAACGAGTGTATCAACAATTGTCGTTACTGTGGTTTCTCGCGCGATAATCCGATCTTGCGGGTCACACTCGACCTGGAGGAAGTGGTCGCCGAGGGCCAACACCTGGCTGGCGAAGGCTTTCGCCAGGTTCTTCTGGTGGCCGGAGAGCACCCAAAATTCGTCAGCAAAAATTATCTGGCCGAATGTGTGCGGGCTTTATCCGAGGATTTTTCCTCCATAGCCATAGAAGTCGGCCCGATGCTAACCGAAGATTACGCGCCGGTTGTGTGCGCTGGCGCTGAGGGGTTGGTCGTTTACCAGGAAACGTACGACCGCACCGCCTACGGCGAACTTCACACTGCCGGGCCCAAACGCGATTTCAACTGGCGACTCGAGTGCGTCGAGCGCGGTGATGATGCTGGATTTCGGCGACTTGGCGTTGGTGTGCTTTTCGGGCTGGCGCAATGGCAGCCGGATGCAATCGCCCTCGCGGCTCACCTCGAATATTTGCTTAAGCGCTGCTGGCAGGCCCAAATTAGTCTAAGCTTGCCGCGGCTGCGTCCTGCGGCGGGTGGATTTCAGCCGCAGTTTTCCATAAACGATCGCGAGCTGGCGCAGTTGGTCTGCGCGTTTCGCATTACTTTTCCGCAGGTGGGCATTGTCCTGAGCACGCGTGAGCGCGCTCCGTTGCGGGATGCTCTAATTTCGTTGGGGGTGACCATGATCAGCGCCGGCAGTCATACCGAGCCCGGAGGCTACACTCGCCAAGGGAGCGAGCATTTACATCGCACGGTTCGCGGCCGGATTGTCCCTCCAGATTTTCAAGACGGAGAAGACGAGCTAGCAACCGGACAATTTGAAATCAGCGATGAGCGATCCCCGGCTGAGATGGCCTCGGTTCTTCGGCGTCGTGGATTCGATCCGATATGGAAGGATTGGGATCAGGCGCTTGCGGGCGTATGAAGATCTCATTGAACGGCGAAAAAGTGGACGCGCACGGTGCCAGTACGGTCGCAGAGCTCGTAGAACGTTATCAGTTGACTCCTCAGACAGTGCTTATCGAGCACAACGGGCTTGCTTTGCACCGTCACGAATGGCCGCAGCGATTCTTGGCCGAAGGCGACAAGGTTGAATTTGTTCGGGTTGTGGCCGGCGGGTGATCAATCTTAGCGAGTCGTGGCCAGCCTTGCTCCGAGGAAGACGAAAAGAGAACCAATTGCCCGATTAAGCCATTGACTGATTTTGCGGTTAGCGCGCAACCGTTGACTGAAAGCGGCAGCAAACCAGGCTAAAATCACACACCAGATCGTGCCGGTGGTGACGAAAGTCAGACCCAACGCGAGAAATGCGGGTATTTTCGCCGTTGAGGAGGGATCGATAAATTGCGGGAGAAAGGCCAGGAAGAAAAGCGCGACCTTGGGATTTAGCAGATTGGTTAAGATTCCCTGTCGGAAGGCGGCTCCGCTGTTGGAACGACTAAAGTCTGATGGCACCCGAAATTGTTGGCCCCGCTCCAAGATTAATTTGATTCCTAAAAAGATAAGGTAACCGCCGCCGATCAGTTTGATTGCACTAAATGCCCAAGCCGAAGTTGCAAGGAAGGCTGAAAGACCCAGCGCAGCGGCACATGTGTGGAAAATGCTGCCGACTGTGATGCCGACGGCGGATGCAATACCAGCAGCACGGCCTTGTGCGACACTTCGCCCTAGAATGTAAGCTGTGTCCGGGCCGGGAGCGAGATTGAGCAAAATTCCGCTCGCTAAAAATAGGGCAAAATCGTGGATCCCAAACACAGCGACCAAGTGGACCATATTTGCGTTCGTTCGACAACGCCATGCCTATTACGCCGCCGCGCGCTAACCACGATTGGAAGTCATTGAGCAGAAGAACTCTTTAGGCTTTCTCAACCCTCTCTACCACGACACGCATCCCGTCGGTCTGGACAACGCTAATCGGCGTGCCGGGCGCGATGAATTCTCCCTGAGTGATCACGTCAATGATGTGGTCGGCGAATCGCGCCTTACCGCTCGGCCGTAAAATCGAAAGCGAAACTCCTTGCATGCCCGGTGAGAGAGCAACCGGGATGGCAAATTCGCGCGGTGCGCCGGAAAGCGATGGACCCGGAGGATTCGAAGTAATCAGGGCGAAGCGTCGATAGAGGCTCGTGCGAGGCAGATAGCGCGCCAGCAAAGCGATGACAATAGCGGCCGCGACGATGGCCAGAAACAAGTTCAGTAAGGGGATAGCGAGCATGCGCCCCGTTGGCAAAAAGGTTTCGCCCGGATACCGATCGATCATGGCCCAAAGGATCGAAGCGAGCATGAGAAATACTCCAATGACGCCGAAAACAATTGTCGAGTGCGCAAAAAACAGAATTTCGATTATAACCAGTGTCAGGCCGAGCACGAAGAGCCCGACAACTTCCCAGCCGGCCAAGCCAGCGAAATAATGCCCGAGAAAAAACAGCGCGAAACAAATGGCGGAAATAATTCCCGGCAGAGTCACCCCCGGGATTTTGAATTCGAGGTAGGCGCCGATAATGCCGCCAAGCAACAGGAGCGGCGCCAGCGACGTAATCCAGAAGGCCAGCTGCTCAAAACCTGTCGGATCGATCGAAACAACATTTCCTTTCAGTCCCGCTTTGCGGGTCAGATCAGTGATAGAATCCGCGATTCCATCGGCCAGTAGCGGTTTGCCGTTAATTTGCTCCGTCGCTTCCTGCGCGTTTAGGGTAAGGAGCGTCCCTTTGGGATGAATGACGCGGGCGCCTATTTTAACCTCCTTTTCCTTGTTCATAAACGCTTCTCCGATATCCGGATTATGCCCGTTGCGCACGGCCGAACCGCGGACAAGCGCCGACCAATAAGAAAGGGTCTTTTCTCGCTCGGTTATCGGAAGATCTTCGCCGGTTGGCAAGACCGGGGCAGCCGCGCCGATGGCACTAACCGGAGACATGTAGATGTGCTTCGTGGCCAAGGCGATAAGCGAGCCGGCCGAACCTGCATTGGAATTAATGAAGGTGTAGGTTGGGATGGTGGCGTGGTTGAGAACGCTCGTGATTTCTTCAGCGGCGTCGAGCCTTCCGCCGTAAGTGTTCATCTCAAAAATGATGGCGGCGGCGCCGCTGCTTTCTGCCGCTTTCTCGGCCCGGCGCAGAAACAAGAAGAGCGATGGCGAAATTTCTCCGCGCAATGGCACGACCACGACGTCGCCCTTGTGAATGGTATCGCGCGCTCCGGCAGTTTCCGTCGTGAACAAGGCGACGACCAAGGTTAGGATGGAAATCAGCTCTTTCATGGATTGGAAGCGGCGTCGTGCTGAGTAAATTTGACATCGCTTACCGATCTGAACGAGTGAAAAATCCACCTTAGTGGGCACGATTCCAACACAGACGATCGAACAGATCGCCGCAGCGAACGATATCGTTGAGGTGATCGGTTCGTATTTTCCGCTTAAACGCGCCGGATCGACTTTCAAGGCGCTCTGCCCATTTCATCAAGAGAAAACGCCATCTTTTACAGTTAGTGCGCAGCGGCAAACGTTTCATTGCTTCGGATGTGGCGTGGGCGGGAGTATTTTCCGCTTCGTTATGGATTATGAGCACGTCGATTTTCCATCGGCTGTGCGAAAGCTCGCCGCGCGCGTGGGCATTCCGGTGATTGAAGAGCGCAGCGCCGGCGCGGACGATGATCGTCAACATGAAACCCGTCGAATGCTACTGCAGCTGCACGCGGAGGCGGCGGAGTGGTTTCATCATAATCTGGTGAAGAAAGATTTCGCCCAGCCTGCTCGCCACTATCTGAAAAAGCGCGGGATCGATCAGGGCGTAGCGAAGAACTGGCAACTCGGATATGCACCCGACGAGTGGGATGCATTTCTCAAGTGGGCTTTGCAGCGGGGATATCAGCGTCGGCCGCTCCTGCAAAGCGGTTTGATTAAGCTGCGTGACGAGAACCTTCCGGAGAGTGATGTATACGATCGCTTCCGCGGCCGGATCATGTTTCCGATTTGTAACGATGTTGGCGAAGTAATCGCCTTCAGCGGTCGTGTTCTGAAAACGGAGGCTGAAGGTGCAAAATACATCAACTCGCCGGAAACCCCGCTTTTTCGAAAAGGTAACGTTCTCTTCGGCCTGAATAAGACCAAACGCGGTTTGATCGAAGCGGACTGCGCGATTGTCTGCGAAGGGCAGCTCGATTTGATCACTTTGTTTGAAGCGGGCATCACGAACGTGGTGGCGCCCCAGGGAACCGCTTTCACCGAAAGTCAGGCGCGCGTCTTGAAACGCTTCGTTAACGAAGTCGTTCTTTGCTTCGATGCGGATGCCGCCGGTAAGAAAGCCGCCGAACGTTCGCTCGATGCTTTGCTACAGAACGATTTAATCGTGCGCGTCGCCGAGATGCCTGCCGGCGAAGATCCCGATTCGCTTGTCCGGCGGAAGGGAAAGGAAGATTTTGGGGCACGAATAGCTGCCGCTCGCGATTTTTTTGACTATTGGATAGAGCGAGAAGCATCCACGACCGATCTGAATTCTTTAGGCGCAAAGATGGAGCTCGCCCGGAACCTGGCGCAAACCGTCTCGTATGTGCGTGATCCACTGATGCGCGGAGAAGTCGCTCGTCGCGTCACGGCCCGGCTCGGCGTTTCCGCATCTGATTTCGAAAACCTTTTGTCTAAGCCAGTGCGTGGAGGAGCTCACGGAACCGAACGGGCACGATCGCCGGGCGCAGTCGCGCCTCGACACGATATCGCATTGCTTTGCCTCTTCGCTTTGAGGGATGAGGCGGCGCGAGCTTTCCTTCAAGAACAAAACTGGCGGGAAATCCTGGCCCAAACACCAAATGCCGAATTACTTGTACGGATTCTGGAGGCCCAATTCCACCCTGGTGATGCCGCCTCCCTGAATGCGTTTATGGCCACTCTCAACCCCGCAGAAGAGTCCCTTGTCTCTTCCTGGCTTCTGCAACGGGCCCCCGCTAACGCTGGTGCTATTGTGGAGGATTGGTGGCGGGGGTTGCAACAGGCGGCATTACGGCGCCAGTTGGAAATCGCTGAGAGCCGGATGAAACTTCCCCAGCTCAGCACCGGCGAAGTGGTCAATTTGCAGAAACAAATTCTTGACCTCAGGGAGCAACTCCACGAGCTTTCCCAGTTTTCGTCGGCCCCTGCAAATGATAGCTAAACTGTCGAGAAGGGGACACGCATCGAACGTCCCAGTCCATACTTAACTGTTCAATTTTGGCCAGGCATTCGAAAGGAATAAAGACGGGTAGCCGGCGCGCGCCGGCCAAGCGTCCAAAACCAAAGCGGGCCCATCGCTTTTCGGCCAAGAAAGCGGTAACACTTCGGCACGTTTGGAAAAAAGATTCCCGAATCGTTAGGCTTAGATCAAAGCGCATCAATGATTCGGTCCGAGAACGAAAAACTCCTGCTGAAGATGCCAAGCTGATAAAGAGCGGAGCGCTTTCGCCATTAGCAACTGAAGGCGATCTGCAAGTTCGAATTCGTGAGCTGATCAAACTCGCCAAAGAGCAGGGGTACCTCACCTTTGATGATCTCAATGAAACCCTGCCCGAGGGGATTACAGATGCGGACGATCTTGATGCCATTCTGACGCGCCTGCGGCGGATGGAGATCGATATCATCGAAGCTTCGGAGGTTGACCGCTTCAAGGACGGGAAGAAAGAGGCGGAAGAAGAGGAAGAGGAAAAGCCCGAGACCAAGCTCGATATCCTCGACGACCCCGTTCGCATGTACTTGAAGCAAATGGGTCAGGTGCCGCTGCTCACTCGGGAGCAGGAGGTGGAAATTTCCAAACGAATCGAGGAAGCCGAAAACATGGTGCAAAAGCAGATCAATCGATTTGGCTTTATCGCCCGTGCTCACCTGGACTTGGCGGAGAAACTGACCGAAGGCCGCGAACGATTCGACCGGGTTATTCTCGATAAAAAAATCGAGAGTCGCGAGCGCTATATGAAGATGCTACCGCGGTTGTGCAATCAGGTCGAGAAGCTAAGCAGTTCGATCACCGAGCAATACGCCCAGCTCATGCGCAATTCTTCCAAAAAAGAAACGAAGAAACTCAAGAGCTTCCAAAAAGCAGTCGTTTCCTTGCAGAGGTTTTATCCCAAGTTCTATTTTAAGCAAAAGGTCACCGAAGAATTTGTTCATCTCGCTGATGAGCAATATAGCGCCCTCATGCATTTGAAAGGCGAAGGACCAAAACGTTCGCGCGCGGGAGCGAATTCCCCCGTAGTCGTAAAGGTCCGCGAAATCGAGAAAATTCTCTGGTTGTCGGCTGACGAATACGCTGAGCAGTATCAGGAGTTAAAGGCTTGGTTGCGCAAGGCGTTACGAGCCAAAACCGAAATGGTGGAGGCCAACTTGCGCCTGGTGATCTCGATCGCAAAAAAATACACTAATCGCGGCCTTTCTTTTCTCGATCTCATTCAGGAGGGCAATATGGGGTTGATGAAAGCGGTGGAAAAATTCGAATACCGGCGTGGTTACAAATTTTCCACTTATGCTACCTGGTGGATTCGGCAGGCGATCACGCGCTCGATTGCCGATCAGGCACGCACCATTCGCATCCCGGTCCATATGATTGAAACAATCAACAAATTAATGCGCGTGCAAAAGCAGCTCGTGCAGGAATATGGCCGCGAGCCGACACCAGAAGAAGTCGCCGAGGAAATCTTGTTGCCAGTGGACCGAGTCCGAGCCGTGCTAAAGATGGCGCAACAACCGATCTCGCTTCAATCCCCGGTGGGCGAGAGCGAGGAAACCAATTTCGGCGATTTCATCGAGGACAAGGGCGCGGAAAATCCCAGCGATATGACGGCGATCGTGCTCTTAAAAGAGAAAATCAAAGATGTCCTGGAGACGTTAACGGAGCGCGAGCGACAAGTCTTGGAACAGCGTTTCGGTCTGGTCGACGGCTATAGCCGCACGCTCGAGGAAGTGGGTCGCCAATTTCGTGTGACGCGTGAGCGTATCAGGCAAATTGAGGCAAAAGCTTTGCGCAAGATGCGTCACCCCACGCGCATCCGGCAATTGGAAGGTTTTCTAGAGGCAGCGGAAGCATAACCCGGGTCAATTGGCAGGGTGCGCCGGGCGCAACTTTTCAGCCTTCGCCTGGTTTAATTTGGCGGACAATTATGAAGCGGGAGGATGACGAGCAATTGTGGGATCTCCTGGGTAAAGCCCCCCAGCCGGAGGTATCACCTTTTTTTGCGCGGAACGTGTTGCGACGAATTCGAGAGCAGCCCAGCTGGCTGGTTCGTGCGCGTTCCTGGCTCAGCCTGCGAAAGTTGGTTCCGATTTCGGGCTTCGCCGTTGCGATAGTTGGAACGTTTCTTTTCCTCCATCGCTCAGCCTTGGACCGGAAGCCGGTCAACGGAGTCGATGTCATTGCACAGATCGATGTCCAGGATTATGAAGTTGTAGCGGATTTAGATGATTTGTTAGCTTCTGACGAAAACATCTTGTGGGACGACAATTCATCGTTATAGGCGCGATCGCCTTATCTATCATTATTACTGGGTCAAGCTTTGGGCAGGGCCCGCCGACGAACCGCCGCTTTCATGGAATGCGAGGTGGCTCTTTAAACCACGACGTCAGAGGCGGACGCGAACGTCTTTTTCAACTCTCGCCCGAAGAGCGGCAAGCCTTTCAAAGAAACGCTGAGCGTTGGCTAAGAATGAATCCGGAACAGCAGAAAATTCTGCGAGAGCGCGAGATGCAGCGCAGGCAACAAATGAAAACCGAAGCCGACGCGGCACTTCGGCAATCGGGGCTGCGTTTGGATCAAACCGCGCGCGATCAGTTCGAGGCGCGTTATCTGCAAGAGCGTCGCAAAATTGAGCGGGAATTGCGCCAGGAAGTTGAAGCGAAACGGCAACAGCAGTTACCGCAATTGAATGAGCGGCTAAAAAGCGAGTTTCAACCGCATCAAGGTTCCCCCGCGGTCAGCATAAGCCCGACAACGCCACAGAAGAATAAATAGGCTTTTAAGATGCGCCGTCCGTCCGGCGCCTCACCATCAAGAAAAGAAGCGAGCTGGCGCGAAATGTTCCCGCCAGCTCACGGAAGATTCGACGGTTTAGGTTATCGCCAATGGCGATGGCGCGCGTAGTAGACGCGGTGGCCGTGGTACCAATAAAAACTGGGCCCGGCGTAAAACCCCGACCTGTAGTATCCGTAATAAGGATACGGGTACGGATAATAGCCTGGATATCCGTAACCATAAAACCCCGGGAAGCCAATGCCAATGCCGACGGAAACACCGGCCTCAGATCGTGGCGCCGAGGCGAATGTGAACCCTGTCACTACCAGGGCGATTAAGAGAAGCTTTTTCATTCGTCACCTCCTTTTATTTACCATTTAACCCTAAATAAGACGCGAAGTTTCTCAACTTTATTCGCCGGCGCTCGCGCCAAACCTTGGATAACCGATGACACATACGGTGTCGGCCAGTCTCCCATAGGATACGCGCTCGAGATGTGCAGCATGCTGCGTGTCAGAAGTTCCTCGTCCGGAAAAGGCTATCACTGGACCGCCCGTCAATATTGGGCCCAGGTAGACTTGAATTTTGTCGATCAGTGCAGCGTCGAGTGCCTGGCTAAGTATTTGACCACCGCCCTCGATCAACACACTGGTGATATTTTTTTTTCCGAGATCTTGTAGGACTAAATTTAACGGCTTTCGGCGATAGATCAGCGTCCTTTCGGCAAAGCGATCGCGAAATACCCGGGCCCGGCGTGATAGTTTCCCTGAGCGTGTCAGAACTACGCGCCACGGTTGCTTGGTGTTGCGTACGCCACGCACTGTCAGCCGCGGGTTGTCCGCTCTGATTGTTTCCGCGCCGACGATAATCGCGTCAACCTGCGCACGTAGAAACTGCGCGTCCCGACGCGCAGGAAGTCCTGTAATCCATCGACTTTCACTTTCGGGCCTGGTCAACCTTCCATCTAAGCTCATGCCGCATTTTGCAACAACGAATGGTCGTCCTGTGGTAATCCATTTGTTGAATGCTTCGTTTAGTAATGCGCATTCCTCAGCTAACACACCCACACGCACTTCGATCCCGGCGTCTTGCAAAATCTTTACGCCCCGTCCGTCATGTTGCGGATTGACATCAATAGCCCCGATGACAATCGCCTTAATGCCAGATCGAATGATCTTTTCCGTGCAGGCACCGGTGCGACCGACCGTGGAACAGGGTTCAAGCGTCACGTACAACGTTGCGTCGGCCGGGAGAACAGCGCCGAAGCGACTGAGGCATTCGACCTCTGCATGTGGGCCGCCCGCCTTTCGATGATGTCCCCTTGCGATAATCTTATTGTTGGAAACAAGGACGGCCCCGACAGCCGGATTCGGGCTTGTCCGTCCAAGAGCTTTGCGCGCTTCTTTTAAAGCGGCGCGCATAAATTGCTCATCTTTGTCGGCGAGGCTCACAGTAAGTAGGAATATCCCGAAGATTGCTCAATCGGCCAAAAGCCGGCCAATTACTCAACTCAGGAGCTTGATAACGAATTAAACTCATAACTTAAAGTTTCCTTCCCGGGTTACATCCTTCAGGTCGAAATGCCAGGCGTGAACAAACAAGGAAGGCCTCGAAATCTTCGTCGAAAATCGCCGCACTTTTAAGCTTGATCCTTCGATCGACACCAGCAAAATCAGCGCGAAGATCGAACAGGGCGTGGTTACCTTGACCTTACCAAAGGCCGAACAGGTGAAACCGCGCAAGATTGAGGTCGTTTAACCCCAGCTTTGTCTGGCAGGAAAGGCCGTTACCGAGAGGAGTGGCCTTTTTCGTTTACCGGCCCGCGAATCTCAAGGAGTGGCCGTCGCCAGACCGCCGTCCCAGGGAAAATTCGGCGGCTCGGAAGCCGCCGCTCCCTGACGCCTTCTTTCGCTTTTTGCCTGGCCATTCTCTTGCGCGAGATTTATCTAGGAGGGTACGAATATATGGCGATTAAACCTATGGCGATTAAACCTGAGACCAAAGACGGCGCAGACAAAGTAGCTGCCGCGCGAAGTAAGAACCTCGATCTGGCGATTCAACAAATCGCGAAGGATTACGGGGACGGCGCCATCATGCGCCTGGGTGACGAGAAGATCGTGGACATCGATGTCATTCCAACGGGCAATATTTTGATCGATCGCGCGCTCGGGGTAGGCGGATTTCCGCGGGGACGAGTTGTGGAGGTTTTCGGTCCTGAATCGTCCGGTAAAACGACGCTTACGCTCACCGTGATCGCCCAAGCACAAAAGCGCGGCGGGCTCGCGGCCTTCATCGATGTCGAGCACGCGCTCGATCCGCAGTATGCAAAAAAATTGGGTGTCGATCTTGATGACCTGCTCGTATCCCAGCCGAGCTCGGGCGAGGAGGCGCTGCGGATTTGTGAAACTTTGGTTCGCTCCAACGCATTGGACGTCATCGTCCTCGATTCGGTCGCGGCGCTTGTGACAAAAGCGGAGCTGGAAGGCGAGATCGGAGACACCACTGTAGGCGCGCAAGCTCGACTCATGAGCGCCGCTTTGCGCAAACTCACTTCGCTGATCTCCAAGGCGCGGACCTGCTGCATTTTCACAAACCAAATTCGCGAGAAGATCGGCGTGATGTTTGGAAATCCGGAAACCACGCCCGGCGGCAAGGCTCTAAAATTCTACGCGAGTGTTCGCGTCGACATCCGCCGCATCGGCGCGATCAAGCAGACCGATGGTGTCGTCACCGGCAATCGCACCCGCGTAAAAATCGTTAAGAACAAGGTTGCGCCGCCATTCACGGAAGCCGAGTTCGACATCATGTATAACGAAGGTATCTCCTCGACCGGAGCACTTCTCGATCTTGCCCTGGAAAAACAAATCATCGAGAAGCGTGGTTCCTGGCTGAATTACAAGGGCACGCAGTTGGCGCAAGGACGCGACGCCGCCAAGGATGCCTTGAAAAGCGATAGGGCCCTCTACGAAGAAATCGAGACGGCGGTAAAAGCGAAACTCGACGAGGATAAGGCGTAATTGGGCGCTATTCATCAAAGTGAAGACCGCTGGTGTCAGTTTTGGGGTTTGTGCCGCCCTTTTTAGCGCCCTAACGATATCCACGGCGTGGGCGAAAAGCGCTCCGAGTTCCCCGCCGCGCTTGATGTCGGGATTGGGAGACGTGCACCATCCGGTTTCAACCAAGAATCGTCTGGCGCAGCAGTTTTTCGATCAAGGACTGAAGCTGGTTTACGGATTCAATCACGATGAAGCGCGACGATCGTTTCAATATGCGGCCGATCTTGATCCGCAGTTGGCCATGGCATGGTGGGGCGTCGCCTTAACGCTCGGACCGAATTACAACCTGCCAGTCGATCCGGCGCGCGAGAAAGCTGGTTACGATGCGGTCCAACATGCAGTCTCGCTCCAAAAAAATGCTTCCGAGCCGGAACGTGCCTACATCAATGCGCTGAGCGTGCGCTATTCGAACAATCCCAAAGCGGATTTGCATCAGCTTGATGTCGACTACAAGAACGCGATGTCGAAGTTGACGGCGCATTATCCGGACGATCTTGATGCGGCTACGCTCTACGCCGAAAGCGCGATGAATTTGCGCCCCTGGCAACTTTGGCTGCGAGATGGGAAACCGAACGAAGGAACCGAAGAAATTGTTGGGGTTCTCGAGTTAGTTTTGAAGCGCGATCCCAATCACCTTGGTGCGAATCATTATTACATTCACGCCGTGGAGGCATCGCCTCATCCCGAACGTGCATTGGCGAGTGCGACGCGTCTTGAAAAATTGGCGCCCGCGGCGGGTCATCTCGTGCACATGCCAGCTCACATTTACGCCCGGGTGGGCGATCATCCTGCCGCGGCGCATTGCAACGAGGTTGCGGCTGCAGCTGATAAGAGATTTCTCGCCGAGACGCATGAACAAGGTGTTTACCCCCTCATGTATTACAGCCATAACCTGCATTTTCTGGCCTACGCCGCATCCATGGCGGGCAACTTTGCGGAGGCAAAAGCCGCCGCTGCGCGCTTGATCGCGAATGTTGCGCCCGGCGTGAAAGCAATGCCGATGTTGGAAGGCTTTTTGCCTACTCCAATCATTGTTTTATCTGCCTTCGAGCGCTGGAACGATATTTTGAAGCTGCCGCCGCCGGACCCTTCACTTTCGATCACAAACGCGGTTTGGCATTTCGCGCGCGGAATGGCGCAGGCGAATCTGGGAAAGACCGAACTGGCTTCGGAGGAGCAATTGGCCTGGCAAGGAGTCGTCGCCAAAATTCCTCCCGACACGATGTATGACGAGTTGAATAAGACGGGCCCCGTGTTCAAGGTTCACGAGAATTTGCTGGCGGCTGCCGTCGCGCGCAGCCGGCATGACGACAAAACGGCGATCGAGTTTTTCAAGCAGGCGGTTAGTGCGGAGGATGCGCTTAATTACAGTGAGCCACCCGCTTGGTATCCTCCCGTTCGCCCCATGCTTGGACGCGTTTTGCTCGACGCAAAACAGCTGGACGAGGCCGAGAAAGTTTTTCGCGCCGATCTTGATCGTAATCCACGCGATGGCCGCGCGCTTGCTGGATTGCGTGATTGCTTGAACGCACAAGGGCGCAAATACGACGCCGAACAAATCGATCAACAATTTCGTTCGGTCTGGAATGTGAAGAACAGGGAAGCCGTCGCGTCGAAGCAGTGAATCAATGTCCGAATATCCAATCAGGAAGGAACGCGAAGTTCGAATGACGAAATAATCGAGCGTGCTTGACCTATTGTCGCTTCGTGCTTCGTCATTAATTCGACATTCACATTGTTTCCATCATGACCTCTGCGCAGATTCGCCAGTCATTTCTCGATTTTTTTCGTGAGAAAAAGCACACGATCGTGCCGTCGTCGTCGCTCTTGCCGGACTCACCCAATCTGCTTTTTACCAATGCCGGCATGAACCAGTTCGTGCCGATCTTTCTTGGCCAGCAAAAGCCGCCGTGGAATCCACCGCGCGCGGTCGACACGCAGAAATGCATCCGCGCGGGCGGTAAGCATAACGACCTCGAAGATGTGGGCCTGGATACCTATCATCACACCTTCTTTGAAATGCTCGGTAACTGGAGCTTCGGCGATTATTTCAAGAAAGAAGCAATTGAATGGGCGTGGGAGCTTGTGGTGGAGCGCTGGAAATTTCCCGCGCAGCGCCTATATGCGACTGTTTATAAGCCTGGTCCGGGGGAACCGAGTGAGTTCGATCAAGAAGCGTACGATCACTGGGCGCGAATCTTTCGCGAAGCTGATCTCGATCCGGCTGTTCACATCGTTAACGGTGGCAAGAAGGACAACTTTTGGATGATGGGCGACACCGGTCCCTGCGGTCCCTGCTCAGAGTTGCATGTCGATCTTACGCCTGACGGCGACACGCGCGGCACGCTGGTGAACCAGGAAGATGCGCGTTGCATCGAGATTTGGAACCTGGTTTTCATCCAGTTTAACGCGAACGCAGACGGTTCATTCACGCCATTGCCGCAGCGTCACGTTGATACCGGAATGGGATTTGAACGCGCCACCGCGATTATTCAGGGCACCAAGCGTTTCGCCGATTTTTCCGGCACAATTTCCAATTATGAGACTGACATTTTCCGCCCGATTTTCGATGAACTCGAGAAATTAAGCGGCAAAAAATACACGAGTACGCTGCCCGAATCAGATCAATCCGCAATCCGCGACCCGCAATCCGCGTTTGATATTGCTTTTCGGGTTATCGCTGATCATATCCGCACACTGAGTTTCGCGATTGCCGACGGAATTATTCCCTCAAACGAAGGACGCGGTTACGTTTTACGCCGCATTCTCCGTCGCGCCATTCGTTATGGTCGTACTCTAGGGTTTCACGAACCGTTCTTTTTCAAACTTGTCGACGTTGTCGCAAAAACCATGGGCGACATGTTTTCCGAAATTCGGGCGAAAGAAAAGACGATCAAAGAAACAATTCGCCGCGAAGAAGAGGCCTTTAATCGAACCCTGGATAGAGGCATCGAATTATTCGAGCGCGAGGTCGCGCGAATTCTGGGGAGCACACGCGACTCACGTGCGCTCCCCAGCATTTCAGCCGCGCTGGGATTTCGTCTTTATGACGAACAAGGTTTTCCCCTCGATCTCACGGAGTTGATGGCGCGTGAGCGTGGTCTGACTGTCGATGTTGCGGGATTCGAGAAGTTAATGGAAGAGCAGCGCGCCCGCGGGCGCAGAGCTCAGAAAAAAGAAACGATTGCTGTTGCCGACGAAAACCTGAAGGGCGGGCCGACAAAGTTTCTAGGATATGATTTTCTTGAAACCGAGGCGGTTGTCGAAACGGTTTTACCAGGCAAAACCCCGGAAGAG
>Ga0207130_1137_pt1 | contig 22824 bp, 20 predicted proteins | sample Alteio_BWMinHeat_16_FD_153545 | JGI IMG/M metagenome (GOLD analysis project Ga0207130, IMG submission 153545) | Enriched cells from forest soil in Barre Woods Harvard Forest LTER site, Petersham, Massachusetts, United States -... | ecosystem: Environmental > Terrestrial > Soil > Temperate forest >... | reverse complement strand
GTCGCAGTAAACTTCCAATCGGAGAACATCGAGATCAAAAACCTTTTTGCAGACGTCGGCGGCAATCCGCCGGCTTCAGGCGTGGTCAACGTGAAGGTGGACGCGCAGGGGACACTGGCCAAGCTGGACGCGCATTTGGATTTGCAGGCGCGCGATCTGCGCAGTGCCAGCGTTCCGAACCTGGAACCAGCGACTTTCGATCTAAGTATGCAAACAAAGGATCGGCAGCTCACCATCGCGGGTAAGCTGCAACAGGCGAAAATTCAGCCGATCGAACTGACCGCGAATTTGCCGTTTAACGCCGCCCAGATTCTTCGCGATCAAAAGATAGCGGACAATACGCCGGTAACGGCGAAACTCCGGCTACCACGGAGCTCAGTGAATTTCTTACGACAATTTGCGCCACAAATCGAACAGCTGGACGGCGACGTTGGCCTCGATGTAAACGTAGGTGGAACGATCGGGCAACCAGTTCTTAGCGGATCGGGCGACATGACCGTGAACGTTGCTCGATCTAACAATGCGACATTGCCGGCGCTGAGAGGCTTTACAGCCAAACTTAAGTTTGCGGACAATGCTCTGACTTTTGAACGATTCGGCGGTGAACTCTCTGGTGGCAAATTTACGCTTACCGGCCGCGTCACCTTTCCAAGACTGACTAACGCGAACCTCGATCTGCAATTAAAAGCCGACAGTGCGCTCGTCACGCGCAGCGATACGCTGACGGCTCGAGCGGATTGCGACATCAGGATAACGGGGCCGTTCACGAGCGCGAGCGTGACTGGCAACGTCGCACTGACCAATAGTCAGTTTCTCAAAAATCTTGACCTAATCCCAATCGGATTGCCCGGCAGACCAGCGCCACAGCCGCCCTCGTCGCGTCCGGATTTTTCCATTCCAGACCTGCCATTCCGCAATTGGAAGTTTGATGTCGCAATTAAGACTAAAGATCCATTTCTGATTCGTGGAAGCCTGGCGAACGGCGGCGCGGTCAGTGACCTGCACTTGAGCGGCACAGGTTTACATCCGGGGCTGGAAGGCTTGGTGCGGCTACAGAACGTCGAGGCGACGTTGCCATTCAGCCGCCTTGAAATCGCCACGGGATTTCTCTATTTCAATCCGAGCGATTCGTTAAATCCGAGAATTGATCTGCATGGGACGTCCGTCATCCGTGATTACATTATTCACGTTTATGTTTACGGAACGACGCTCGCTCCGGAGGCGATATTTACCAGTGAACCTCCCCTGCCACAGGAGGAAATTATTTCTTTGCTGGCAACGGGAGCGACGCGAGAAGAACTGACCGGCAACAACAACGTGCTGGCGGGCCGCGCCGCCACGCTACTGGTGCAACAACTCTATCGAAAAATTTTCAAGAAAGGGCAGGCGACGAATAGTAACTCTGTGTTTGACCGGCTCGATGTCACCTTTGGGACAGTCGATCCCCGCACTCAGCAGCAACAAGCCACGGCGCGGCTTAAGCTGAACGATCAATTTGTATTAATGGGGGATGTGGGCGTGGGTGGTGAATGGCGCGGCATGATTAAGTATCTGATCCGATTCCGTTGAGATGTGTCGCGCTTTTCTCATAATCTCTTGCAGTGTCGTTGTCGTTGCCATCGCCATGGGGCAGCACGCCGTCAGCGTTCCGCAGGAGCAAAGGGACAAAGCGCAGCGTCAGGTAGCGAAGCAGCAGGAGAAAAAAGCGCAGCACACGAGTGTAATTGAGTTTCAGGGCGCGGGGGCCTTCAGTGAAAAGGAACTCCGCTCGCAGCTAAAGGAACCGATCGCAACGATCAACGATTTCGGACTGACCTCCGCGCGCGCCGACGATGTCGCATTTTTTCTCGAACTGTTTTACCGAAAGCACGGTTACGCCAAAGTCAGCGTGCATTATGTGATCGAGTCGGGCGATCGGTTGCGACTGGAAATCAACGAAGGGCCATTGACGACACTCGGCACGGTCATTTTCGAGGGAAATATGCACGAGCCGGAGGAAAAGCTCTTCGAGTTTGCCGTCGGCCCGACGCGCGAGCGTTATTCAAAATTACAGAAGAAACTGCCCTTTGTTGCCGCCGATATCGAGGAAGGCGCCGACCTCGTGCATCGGCTTTATGTGGCGGAAGGATTTCTGGATTCGGTGGTCGATAAGCCGCGTTACACCTATCACGACGAGATCAACCAGGTCGACGTGGTCATTCCGGTCGATGAAGGCCGCCAGTATTTTTTTGGAAATGTTTCCTTTACCGGCAGAACGGTCTACGACGCCGAGACATTACGTGGTCAGATCCAGGATCTTTTGCAACAGCCTTACACGGACGCACGCGTCGCGGACATTCCGCGGCGACTACAGGCATATTACAAGGCACGTGGTTACTTCGATGTGAAGGTCGAGGCGACCGGTGATCCGGCTACGGCGAAAGCGGTCCGGGTGCCGGTGCAGGTGGCAATCTCGTCCGGCCCCGTCTACCATTTTGGGGATGTTAAGGTGAGCGGCCTTACTCGTTTGCGCCCAAGTTTTGTGGAAAAACGATTTGTTAGGTTGAAAGGGCAAACCTACAGCCCGGACATTCTCGACGAAAAATTCCGTACGCTTATGCGCACAGGGCTGTTCAACTTGTTGAGAATCAGTCCGACTCCGGTCGATGGAGATTCGTTGCGGCTCGATATTTCGGCGGAGGAGGCAAAGAGCAAGGAATTTGGATTGTCCGTCGGATATGGCACATTCGAAGGACCGATCGGCGGCATTTCATTTCGCGAACGCGACCTTTTTGGAACGGGACGCCCATTGACGACTTCGTTCGAAGTCTCATTACGCAGTTATAAGGGCGAGATTCTTTACGAAGACCCGTTCTTTTTTGACACCGAGATCAATTTTAAGAACCGAATCGCGGCGTTGACCTTCGACTTCGATGGTTATTCAAAATTCGAACTTGGCGAGCGGGTCGAGTTCACTCAAAAAATCACGAAGCAATATCAGGTTGGCGCCTCTTTTTCCATTCGCCACGTCGAAGTCACAAGCGCGGACATTAAGCCGGGGTTCCTCGGTGAAACATCTTATCTCATCAATACGCTCGGATTTACCCAGACGCTGGATCTACGGGAAAGTCCGCTGGTATCCCCGCGAGGTTTTGTTGCGGACAACACCTTTGATATCGCGACCAGCGCATTCGGCAGCGACATCGATCTTGTCCGCACTACCATCCGGCTTGGCTATTATCTTCCGTTCGGGCCGAAAGCGCTCACACCTGGTGTGGTCGAGGATAAGCCGGGCACGCCGTTAAAGCGCTGGTTCCAGCAGTCGGCCCTCGCCTTTGGTGCGCGTGCCGGCATTGTCCACTCCCTCAATAACAGCGGCGGAGACGAACCGACTGCGATTCCAATCGACGAACGATTTTTCAACGGCGGCAGCACCACCGTTCGAAGCTTTGGAGAACGAACTCTTGGACCGCATGATCGTCATGGCAATCCGATCGGCGGAGAATTCTTCACTGTATTTAATGTTGAGTATACCTTTCCGATTTTCGGTGAATTACAGGGAGCAGTCTTTGGTGACGCGGGCAACTTATTGCCGACGTCGGAACATCCGGGCCTTGACGACATGCGCTATGCCGTCGGTCTCGGCTTGCGCTACAAGTTACCGATCGGACCGATTCGCCTCGACTACGGGTTCAACCCAGATCCACGCCCGGACGAAGACTTTGGCGCGTTTCATTTCAGTTTCGGATTTGCTTTCTGAGAGCTTTGTACCTCTCATTAACGCCTCGCTTTAGCGGGGTGTAATCGAAATGCCGTGTCATCGGAGCCGCTTTAGCGGCTTTTCTTACGCTCTCGAAACCGCTAAAGCGGGTAGCGAGCGTCAACTCGTGCTTGGCACCCCGCTAAAGCGGGGTGTTAATGTTTAATGTTTTCGTATCGGGTATGAAAGACCGACATGGAGATTCGTCCGATCGGGCGGGGGAGCTTGGCGACATTTCGCCGAAAACCTTTCGCCAACAACTTCATCAACTTGCCGACTGGATCGCTGACTATCGTGAAGACCTAGAAATGCGGCGGGTTGCCCCGAAGACAAAGCCGGGGTCAATTCTCGCCGCGCTTCCGTCGCATGGGCCTGAAGAAGGCGAACCGTTCGAAGAAATTCTCGCCGATATCGATCGTTTAATCGTTCCCGGCATGGTCCATTGGGGGCATCCGATGTTTCTCGGCTATTTCGGCTGGACCACGACGGCGCCGGGAATTCTAGGCGAAATCATTACGGCACCGTTGAACGTCAATGCGATGACTTGGCGCACGTCACCGGCGGCCACTGAGCTGGAAACTCTTGTCATCAGCTGGCTGCGCCAGTGGTTGCATCTCTCAGATGATTTTGACGGCGTGGTTTACGACACCGCTTCGGTTGGAATTATGCACGCGCTGGCAGTCGCGCGTGAGGAAGCTGCACCCGCAACGCGCAAACTTGGGTTGGCTGGTCGTGCCAATGTTCCGCGATTCCGCATTTACGCTTCAGAGCAGGCACATAGTTCCGCGGAAAAGGCAGCCATCGCGCTCGGCCTTGGGGAAGAAAATGTGCAACGCATTCCGAGCGACGCCGAATTTCGAATGGATGTGGCGGCATTGCGCCAGGCCGTCGCGAGTGATTTACGCAACAACTTCAAGCCGCTGGCCGCGATCGCGACCGTTGGCACAACATCAACCGCAAGTGTGGATCCCGTTCCGGCCATCGGCGCCCTCTGCCGTGAGCATAAGATGTGGCTGCACATCGACGGCGCTTATGGCGGCGGCCTGGCGCTCCTGCCTGAATGCCAGTGGGTCACGGCCGGCTGGAACGAGGCGGATTCGATCGTGATCAATCCGCACAAAATGCTTTTTGTGCCGCTCGATTTCAGCGTGCTCTACGTGCGCGATCTCGAGCGATTGCGGCGCGTCTTCACTCTCGTGCCGGAATATTTGCGCGGCGATACGGTCGAGACCGAGAAAAACTACATGGATTACGGAATACAACTTGGCCGTAGATTCCGCGCTTTGAAAGCCTGGATGGTCTTTCGCACGTTCGGGCGCGCGGGCATGGCCGCGCGCATTCGCGATCATCTGCGCTTGGCGAGATTGCTGGGTGACTGGATTAAGAGCGACAATCGCTTTGAGCTCGCCGCGCCCGTCATGATGGGCGTGGTTTGCTTTCGGTTCATTCGCGCGGATCCGACCAAGATCGACATGTTGAACTCCGAGATCGTCGAGAAAATCAACGCGTCCGGCCAGGCTTATCTCACCCAAACCAAATTGCACGGGCGCACCGCCATGCGAATCGGTCTGGGAAATGTCCTAACGACCGAGCGGCATTTGCGCAGCGCGTGGAAACTAATTCAGTCTTTCGCGTCAACAATCAGATAGCAAGGAACGGCGGTCTTCAGACATCCGTTGTATTTTTATTCGGCGGCTGGGAAGCCGCCGCTCCTTGAGGCATTCCTGCCTATTTGCGACTGAACGCCGCCCCTTCTAGAGTGGTCTCACGAGAGGAAATTTGAAGCTATGATGACGTTTCTACGCAAGCACCGCACCTGGCTCATGACCGTGATCGCGGTTTTGGCGATCCCCTTCGTATTTTATTTTAACAAGACTGATCTTTCCGCGCAGAAGGCCGATCAATTCGGGCGCCTTTATAATCGCACTGTCTCCATGGCCGAAGCGCGGCGGAATGCAAGGCTATACGATCTGGCGCAGGCGCTCGGAATGTCTCGTTTCGGTCAGGATCTGACATTAGGAGTGGGTGACCGCAACGAAGCTTACCAGGTTTTTATCATCAACTTGATCATCCTTCGGCACGAGGCCGAGCGGCTCGGTATTCGCCCAACGCCATCGGAAATTGCGGATGTCGTTCGCGATATGCGCGTATTTCGTGGTCCGTCTGGATTCGATCCAAAGAAATATGATGAGTTCACCCAGAATGCACTTGCCCCATATGGCATGGGCGAAGCGCAAATAGAAGAGCTCGTCGCGGACGACCTATCTTTGAATCGGATTAAGGATTTGGTCGCAACCGGAGTGACTGTTCCGGAAAGCGAAAGCAAGACCGAGTACGACCGCGCTTATGGCAAACTCTTCGTGAATGTGATCCGGTTAAGCCCTGCTGAATTCCTCAAAGACATCAAGATTAGCGACGACGACATCCAGAAATATTACGAATCGCACAAGGCCGCGTTGAAAACTGAAGAAAAACGCAAGGTTGAGTTCGTCAGCCTTCCTTTGAGCGAACAACACAAGAAATTAACCGGCAAAGAACGCATCGATGCTTTGCAGAAACTGGCCGATCGCGTGACCGATTTCACGCAGGCGCTGCTCGAAAAAGGCGCTGATTTCCATCAAGTTGCCGCGAAATTTCAGCTGCCGGTTGAAGCGACCGGCGAATTCACGGCCGCCGCGCCGGATCCGAAGCTAAAAGACCCGCAACTTGCCTCGGCCGCTTTTCAACTGACGCCAGAGGAACCCAACAGCGACGCTCTGCAGGAATCCGATGGATTTTATGTCTTGCACCTTGTCGGCATTGCCCCGGCCCGGCCACTAACGCTGGAGGAAGCGAGACCGAAAATTGTCGATGCTATTAAGACGAGTCGCGCGCGGGAAATGGTTTCGAACAAGGGGGCCAAAGTTGCGCATGATCTGCGCGAGGGCCTAAAGGCCGGAGAACCGCTCCCAGCCGCCTTGCAGAAGGTGGGCGCCAAAGCGGAAAAGCTCGAGCCATTTACGCTCCTCGACGATTTGGAGGTTAAGGATGAGCCCGCCAAGAAGAAAGAGAGACCTTCTGATTTCACCGCTATTAAGAATGCAGCCGCCAGCCTTCGTCCTGGAGAGGTGAGCGAATTCTTTCCCTGGGAAGAAGGCGGAATTGTGGTTTATCTCGAGAAACAGGAACCGCCGGATCAATCCAAATATGAGCAAGGCAAATCCGATTTTGCCAAGCGCATCCTGAATAACAAACGACAAATTGTCTTCGCGGAGTGGTTGCGCGAACGCCAAACCGAAGCCGGGCTGCAGCCGGCCAAAGCGGAGCCGGCGACAGCGCCACGACGAAGATCTTAATGCAGGAGCGAGACGAAACATTTGATGACGCCAATGGAGACCTGGCCATTGGCGAATTGGAGAGCGCCGTCGAGAAATATCGGCGCTGTGTTCAAATCGATCCGGAATTTTTCGACGGCTGGCACGCACTTGGAATGGCGTTGATGAAACTCGCGCGTTTTCCGGAAGCGATTGAGGCTGGGAAAAAAGCGACAGAGTTAAGGCCGAACGATCAGATCGGTTGGACGAGTTTATCTTTGTTTTACAATCGCAACGGCGACATCAAAGAAGCGGAAGCCGCTGGCACAAAGGCAAAAATTCTTTCCTGGGGCGGCAAAATCGCGAAGGAATAATGTGGGAAGGGCCTCAGCGCCCCGACGCGCCTTTAAATCGCGACACTAAGGTCGCTCCCACATTGGAAAGTCGGGTCTCGCCCAGAAGTACCGATTTACGGACGCTGTGCTTTAATTGGACGTTGAACGTTGGACGTTGAGCGTTGGGCGTTTTCCTCTTTAATCACCAGATATTTACCCGCTTGTCCGGCGGGCGAACTATCGGGCAATTGTCTGGAAGATTAAAAGCCTTGGTGAAGGAGGCAGTGCCCCGGCGTTTCTACAAGTGGTGACAGCGTGGAACATAGAGAGATTTCCGTAGAATGGCGGTTCGAGTGAACCGCCTCTAAGCAAACCGCAGCAACAAAATTGCGGGACATTACAGGCCCTACAAAGGTGACAGATCAAATCCTACAGCAGTTAGAAAATCTCGCTTTTCCCACAAATTAGCGCTTGCCGCGCAAAACTGGTGTCAGGTAAAAACCCACTTAAGAAGCGAATAGGGCAGGCTGTTTTGCCGGGTTTTCCTCGGTCATCCAAACAACTACTCCCATGAAAAAGCTCACCTTAATTGTTCTTTTAGCGGCAGGCATCACTTCAACTCGTGCAATCGCTGCCCCGGGCGACCCATTCTCATTTAGCACGGGCACACCAGATGGCCGAATGGCCGCAGCCTCGCGCCTCGACAGTCCAGGTAAGTTCGAAATCGAAGCCGCGGATGACTTCATTGCTTCTACCTCACTAAACATCACCAGCGCCACTTTCACGGGACTAGTTCCGACTGGAGCAAGCATTGGACAAGTACAGGTCGAAATTTACCGCGTCTTTCCCAACGATTCCAATGTTGGTCGTACTTCAGGTCCTCCGACGTTTAGCACCTCACAAGTGCCGACGCGGGTCAATTCACCGTCCGATGTGGCGTTCGACACGCGCAATTCCCTGTCCGGCGGTGGGCTCACTTTCAACACGACTCTTTTGAACGCGAGCTTTTCCGCGCTTAATTCGATCTTACCCGGTGGCATTCACCCGATGCCCGGACAAACGACTGGTGGCAACGGGGCGGTCACCGGCCAGGAAATCCAGTTTAACGTGATTTTCAGCACTCCATTTAATCTTCGCGCCAATCACTACTTTTTCGTTCCCCAAGTTGAGCTGACAGGTCCGACTGATAACTTCCTCTGGCTTTCCGCTCCAGGACCCCCGCTTTTCACGGGAGATTTGCAGGCCTGGACCCGTGATGCCAATCTCGACCCCGATTGGTTACGGGAGGGAACAGATATAGTCGGCGGCGGCGCTGCCGCACCTAAATTTAACGAGGCATTTTCGCTTGCGGGTACGGTCCCTGACTCTGGCTCGACGGCGCTCCTTCTCGGCAGCGCAACCGCTGTTGTCTTTTATTTGAGACGGCGCGTCCACACGTAAATCGTTGAGATGACAAGCACCCGTGCGAAATCGCGGGTAGCGGCGGTTCACCGAACCGCCATACCGGGCGATTGAGGTCAATCGCCTCTACCTTTAGGTACCTCACCAGATATTTACCCGCTTGTCCGGCGGGCGAACCATCGGGCAATTGTCTGGAAGATTAAAAGCCTTGGCGAATTCGGGAAGATTCGAGAGCGGACCGTCCACGCGATAACGCGCGGGCGAATGCGGGTCGGTATTCAGGCGCAACTTCAAATCCTCATCGCGTTGTTTGGAGCGCCAAATCTGCGCAAACGCCAGAAAGAAACGTTGCTCCGGCGTCAGCCCACCGATTTTTTCGCGTGGCTTTCCGGCAAGCGCCTTTTGCAGCGCCGCGTAGGCGATCTTGAGTCCGCCCAAATCCGCAATGTTTTCGCCCTGCGTCAATTCGCCGTTCACGTGCAAACCCGGAAGCGGCTCGTACTCCGAATATTGTTTTACGATCCTTCCTGACCGTTCCTTGAATTTGGCGGCCGATTCGGGTGACCACCAGTCACGCAGATTTCCCACGGCGTCGAACTGACGGCCCTGGTCATCGAAGCCGTGTGTCATTTCATGCCCAATAACCGCGCCAATCGCGCCGTAATTAATGGCATCGTCTGCATTGGCGAAAAAGAATGGCGGCTGCAAAATTCCGGCCGGGAAAACAATCTCGTTCATCTTCGGATTGTAATAGGCGTTCACTGTCGGGGGAGTCATGCCCCAATCGGTTCGATCGACCGGTTTGCCGATTTTGTTTAAGTCCCGGTTGACCTCGAAATTTCCGGCGCGCAGGGCATTGAGCACAAACGGGCCGCGATCGACTCGTAGCAGAGAATAATCCAGCCACTTGTCGGGATAACCGATCTTGACGGTGAAGGCCGCGAGTTTCTTCAGCGCTTGCTCCTTGGTTGGTTCATCCATCCATTCGAGCGTTTTGATTCGATCACTCAGAGCGGCCTTTAGATTATTGATTAGCTCGAGTGCGCGCGCCTTGGCCTCGGGCGGGAAATACTCGGCCACGTACAGCTTTCCGAGGGCTTCGCCTAACGCGCCATCAGTGGAAATAACTACGCGTTTCCAACGCGGCTTAATCTGCTTCGTGCCGCGAAGCGTTGTCTGATTGAAATTGAAATTCTCGTTTACAAAATCATTGGAAAGCTCGGCGGCGGTCGCGTCGATAAGGTGCCAGCGCAAATAAGTTTTCCAATCATCGATTGACGTCTTGGTAAAAGTCGCATTGGCAGCTTTGAAAAAATCTGGTTGATGCACATTAATGTCTCCGGGCTCGACCAAATTGATTTGCTTGAAATAATCGTTCCAATTCCAATCCGGCGTGAGCGCTTGCAGCTGCTTCAGCGGCATCTTGTTGTAATTTTTCTGCGGATCACGCAGCTCCACCCGGGTACGCGAGGCTTGAGCCAGTGATGTTTCCAACGCCAAAATCTTTTTCGCCTCGTCGCTCGCGGCGCTTTGCGGTTCGCCCAGAAGCGTCAGCATCTTGGTGACATGCTCGACATATTGATCGCGTAATTTTTTCGAAGCCTCGTCGGTCTTTGTGTAGTAATCGCGGTCGGGCATTCCGAGACCGCCTTGGCCCGCCTGGGCAATGTCGTGCGTGCTGTCCCTATCATCCTGTCCGGAGCCGAATTCAAAAAAGGCGTCGACAGCAATGGTGTGGAGATGTGCGATCTCTTTCAGCACATCGTTACGATCTTTTATCGCGTCGACGCGCTGGAATTCATCTTGCAGCGGCGTGGTCCGGTTGGCTTCCACCATTTTTTCGTCCATTCCGCTGCTGTAATAATCGCCGACCTTTTGAACTTCCGGGGCAAATTTGGGATCGACCTGGGTTGCGGCGGCCTTTTCGGCGATCTCATGCAGAGCGTCATTGTTCCGCTCGATCAACTGATTAAAGCTGCCCCAGCGTGATTCTTCCGGTGGAATTTCGGTGCGTTTAATCCAGCCGCCGTTGGCGTACATGAAGAAATCGTCCTGCGGTTTCCCGGATATATCCATATTCGTCGGATCAAGTGGGGGCGGGTTTTTCTCAACGGTTTTAGCAGACCCTCTGCTGGTCTCGGCGGGCTCACTGGTATCGACCGGCGGCGGATTGCCAGTTGTTGCGCTGGGCTTGCCGGATTGCGGCTTCGGCGAAGCACCGACGACGGGAGATTTTTCCGGCTCCGTTTGCGCGTACAAAGACCCGCACAAGAAAATGAAGACAATCAGCGGGATTGATTTAAGCATCGAGGAAGAAAGTCGAAACCGCAGTCCTTGTCCAATTGTCGTCCGATTTTTGGAAGGGCTTTCCCAATCGCCAAAGCGATTTGAAGCGGTGTAGAGGTGCCTGTGCCAACCACCTGTTTTCCCCAAAGCCCCGCTTACGCTTACGATTACGATCATGAGCAGGAGCTCGCCACGGCGAGTCCGTCCATTGGCGGACATGAGAGGCGTGATAACTTCTTCTCTTTCTGCAATTGGGCGTTGGGCTGCCTGCTCGCGAAAGCTTTCGGAGTTGAGCGTTGGGCGTTGAGCGTTCCCGCATCGGTCTTTATCTATTGATTCTGTCAGCGGACCTCCTAGTCTCGGGTTGAATACATTCAACCGAAAGGATTTATGAAAAAATACATGACCTATGCACTGACCGCCTTCTTCGCCACGATCGCAGTTTCGATCGCCGCACCGGACAAGGCCGCGATTGAAGCGAAGGAAAACGCGGCCTGGCAGGCCTTCAAAGACAAGAAAGCAGACGACTTCCAAAAACTGGTCGATAAGGATTTTCGCGGAGTTTACGCGGAAGGAGTCTCCAATATGCAGAAAACATTGGACGACATGAAAAAGTGGGACATGAAATCGTTTGCCATCAGCGATTTCGACTCCTTCTCTGACGAGCCGGACGTGATCGTGACCACTTACACCGTGACGGTTGAGGGCACGTATGATGGCAAGGACCATTCCGGCACATTCAATTGCGGGTCGGTCTGGAAAAAGGAGAAGGGCACATGGATGGCGATTTTCCACTGCGACGCAAAACAAGAGGCAGCAGCGAAATAGTAAGCGACGCGATCGCGTGATGACTTCTTCTCCTTCTGCAATTGGGCGTTGGATTGCCTGCTCGCGAAGGCTTTCGGAGTTGGGCGTTTCCGTTTCTTATCTGTTGATTCTGTCAGCGGACCTCCTAGTCTCGGGTTGAATACATTCAACCGAAAGGATTTATGAAAAAATACATGACCTATGCACTGGCCGCCTTGTTCGCGACGATCGCAGTTTCGATCGCCGCACCGGACAAGGCCGCGATTGAAGCCAAAGAAAAAGCCGCCTGGCAGGCCTTCAAAGACAAGAATGCGGACGACTTCAAGAAAGTAGTAGATAAGGATCTCCGCTGCGTTTATGCGGACGGCATTTCCAATATGCAGAAGGAATTGTCGGATATGCAAAAGTGGGACATAAAATCGTTTACCTTTAGCGATTTTGATTCGTTCACTGACGAACCAGACGTCATCGTCACCACCTACACTGTGAAGATTGAAGGCACGTATGATGGCAAGGACGTGTCCGGCACTTACAACGCCGGCTCTGTCTGGAAAAAAGAGAAAAGCGCGTGGCTGGCGATTTTCCACACCAACATGAAACAGGAGGCAGCAGCGAAGCAGTAATCGACGCGGTCACTTGATGCTTTGGTAGGGACGCGCTGCGGCGTCCGGCTCGCACCGGTGCTTGTCACAAGCACCTCTACAACCCTTGTGTCAGTCGCACACTTTGTGATCGTTGCGAATTGTAGGGCCTCCATGTTGGCCGCCGTCCACCGTTTTTATGAGACGTCCACAGATTTCGCAGATTTCCGCAGATTTGTTCCGCTCAATCTGTGCAAATCGGGACCGAGGGAACACGACGTGCCGGGAGGCCGTTGGGTAGACGGGAAGGCCCGCGAGGGCGAGCACTCGCGGAGTGCGAATCTATCTGTGGAAGAAACCTCCGTTCTTTTCTTATGAGTAAGTCGGAAAACTCTCTGGACGCGGCGAGCAACGGTCAGCTTGTTGACTTGCTGCGCGCGGGTCGTAGCTTCGAGCCAAAAGTAAGTGCGGGGGAGCCGCTATTGGCTGAGACGTCTTAGACGAACCCCTTGAACCTGATGCGGGTAATGCCGACGAAGGGAGGTCCGAGCCGGACTAGCGTCTCAGCCATGCGATTTTCCGCGCAACCTCCGCTGTGAACTCAAACACCTGTCATTCTGAGCCAAGTGAAACGCAGCCGAAGAATCTTGTTTGCCACAGATGAACACAGATTTTCACAGACGAATCAACGAGCTTGTCATCCCGAGCCGCATAGACGGCGAGGGACCCCTCAACCCGCCGACCCACTTTCATGACTGCCAATAACGATTCCATCGAAGCGACGAGCAGCGATATGCCTCTCCCAAACTCGCGCAAGATTTACGTGGATGGACAAATCCATCCCGCCGTGCGTGTGCCATTCTCTGTCATGTCGAGCGTAGTCGAGACATCTCTCACTATATGAACGCTGAAAACGGTTCTACCGAAGCGCCCGACGTCGATAAGCCTCTGCCTAATTCGCGCAAGGTGTATGTCGACGGACAGATTCACCCGGCTGTGCGTGTACCATTCCGCGAAATCGCGCTTGCGCCGACAAAATCGATGGACGGCAAGATCGAAGTCAACGAACCCATGCGCGTCTATGATACGAGCGGGCCGTGGGGAGATCCCGGGATTCTACTCGACGTCAAGCAGGGTTTGTCGGCCATGCGAACCCTGTGGATCCGCGACCGCGGCGATGTCGAAGAGTACGACGGACGCAAAATTCAGCCGATCGACGATGGATATCTCTCTGAGAAGCACGCGGCTATCGCCGCGAAACGCCCAACAAGTGCCAGTCCGGCTCGGACCGCCCAACACTCAACGTCCAACTTAGAAGACCCCAACGGAAGTTCGAAATCCGAAATCCGAAATCCGAAATTTTCGAGAAAGCCGCTTCGCGCTTCTGCCGGTCATCCCGTGACGCAGCTGTATTACGCGCGCCGGGGAATCATCACGCCGGAGATGGAGTTCGTGGCCGTCCGAGAAAACGGACGGGAAAGTAGAAAGGCTAAAGTAGAAAGTAGAAATGATTTAGAGCAGCAGCACGCCGGGGAATCGTTCGGTGCGAGTATTCCGCGCGAGATCACTGCGGAATTCGTGCGGGCAGAAGTCGCGCGCGGGCGCGCCATCATCCCGGCGAACATCAATCACCCCGAATCCGAGCCGATGATCATCGGCCGTAATTTCCTGGTAAAGATCAACGCCAACATCGGTAACAGCGCTATTGCGTCGTCCATCGAGGAAGAAGTCGAGAAGATGCGCTGGGCAACAAAGTGGGGCGCCGACACGGTGATGGATCTTTCCACGGGCAAAAACATCCACGCCACGCGGGAATGGATTATTCGCAACTCGCCAGTACCGATCGGGACGGTCCCCATCTATCAAGCGTTGGAGAAGGTTGGGGGACGCGCGGAAGAATTGACGTGGGAAATCTATCGCGACACGCTAATCGAACAAGCCGAGCAAGGTGTAGATTATTTTACGGTCCACGCGGGGGTTCTCTTACGCTTCATCCCTTTAACAGTTCAACGGGCAACGGGGATCGTTTCCAGGGGAGGGTCCATCATGGCCAAATGGTGTCTGGCGCATCATCAGGAAAGTTTTCTCTACACCCATTGGGACGAGATCTGCGAGATCATGGCCGCCTACGACGTCAGCTTCTCCATCGGCGATGGCCTGAGGCCAGGCAGTATTGCTGACGCAAATGATGAGGCTCAGTTCGCTGAGTTATACACGCAAGGGGAGCTGACCCACCGCGCTTGGAACCAGAACGTGCAAGTGATGAACGAAGGACCGGGTCACATCCCCATGCATATGATTAAAGAGAACATGGGGAAACAACTCGAGTGGTGCGACGAAGCGCCGTTCTACACCCTTGGCCCGCTCACCACCGATATCGCCCCCGGCTATGATCACATCACCAGCGCGATCGGCGCGGCCATGATCGGCTGGTACGGCTGCGCCATGCTTTGCTACGTCACGCCGAAAGAACATCTCGGATTGCCGAACAAAAAAGACGTCAAAGACGGCGTCATCGCCTACAAGATCGCCGCGCACGCCGCCGATTTAGCGAAAGGCCATCCCGGCGCGCAGTACCGCGACAACGCGATTTCAAAAGCGCGTTTCGAATTCCGCTGGGAAGATCAATTCAATCTCTCCCTCGATCCCGAAACCGCACGCGAATTCCACGACGAGACACTTCCGCAGGAGGGCGCGAAGACCGCACACTTCTGCTCCATGTGCGGTCCCCACTTCTGCAGCATGAAAATCACGGAAGACGTGCGAAAATACGCAGCCGAACATGGCCTGACCGACACGGAAGCTGTTGAATCAGGAATGCAGGAAAAGAGGAAAGAATTTTTGGAGAAGGGTTCCGAAATCTACGCGAGGACGTAGTTGTAGCCGCCTCTCTCTGTCGAGGCGTTAGTGCCAGTCCGGGCTTGGACCTGTAGCGGCGGTCTATGACCGCCGAAATAATTGGAGGGATGCGCTCTGTCGCGTCCCACTTTTTCTCTGCTAAGATCGACAGTCGATGCCTGACGAACCCGCGATCCCGCTCGCTGATGTTCTTCGCGCCGCCAACGAGCTCGTTTCAGCCGGCCTGATCGAAGACTACGCCCTGGGCGGCGCGCTTGCCGCGATCTACTACACCGAACCGTTTACAACCTACGACGCCGATATTATCTTCGTGGCGTCGGACAAAACCCTGAGCGCAGGGATCCCTGCCATCTATTCGCATCTACAATCCAAAGGTTGGCGAGTGGAACGAGAACATCTGCTGGTCAACGATTTCCCGGTTCAATTCCTCGCTGCATCTGGGTTGACCGAAGAAGCTGTGCGCGATGCGCAAGCAATCGAATACGAAGGCGTCCCAGCAAAAGTTTTCGGGCCGGAGTACATCATCGCCATCGCCGCAAACGTGGGACGACACAAAGACCTGGCGCGGATTGGGCAATTACTGAAACAGGCGAAGATCGACAAGACACTGTTGGACGATATTTTGCGGCGGTATAACTTGAAACTACCAAAGCCATGAAACCCGAAATGCGGCAGAAACTCGCGCAACTGCCATTTGAAGAAAAGATTCGCAAGGTCGGCGAACTGATTCGGCTCTCGCGCAAGATAAAGGGTCAGCGTATTCGCGAAGATGCCGGGAACTTTCCTCAATCCGCATTTGGAGATTCGCAATCAATTCAGCGGCCACTGAAAAATTCTAAGAAGTAAAGTTGGGTCACTGCCGTAACACCGCGTAGCGCAGCTTTACGCGTTCCCAACGCTCGAGCAGCCGCGGCGCTTTCATTCGCTTCGCCCACTTCGCGAATGCCGGCGTCGGACCGCGCCAGCGCAATGTCTCGACCTTCTTGAAGAGCGGCGCATTGGTGCGCAGGGTCGCGAGTTTCTTGAAGAGCAACGCGAGATCGCGCTGCTCGCCGAGAACGCTTGACGGGAATTTTTCGATCCGACCGTAACGATTCAAAAGCTGGGCGGCGGTCCTGGCGCCGATCCCAGGGATGCCGGGGTAGCCGTCGGCCGCATCGCCCACGAGCGCGAGCAGGTCCGGAATGAGCTGCGGGCTGACGCCGAACTTTTCGCGTATCCCAGCTGCATCCCGAATGATTTTGCGCCGGCCATCGATCTGCACCACGCGCGTACCTCGCACGCATTGCGCCAGATCCTTATCGGGCGTCCAAATGGCGACTTTCTCGACCTTCTTGTCCTTCGACGCCAGATGCGCGGCCGAAGCGAGCGCATCATCGGCTTCGAGCTCGATCATCGGCCAGACGACAACGCCCATCGCCGCAAGCGCCTCCTCGAGCGGATGGAACTGCGCGATCAGCGCGGGCTCGATGCCAGCGCCGGTCTTGTAGTCCGCCCAAAGCCGATTGCGAAACGACTCGATCACGTGGTCGGTGGCGACGCCGATGTAAGTGTGACCGCGTGAGCGGAGCCTTTTACGCGGTCCCCCTGCTCGATCATCGCGAGCACCCCTTGAAGAACGCCGACAACTGCACCGTAGGGACGGTCAACGCCGCGTGAGGCGGAGCCCTTTACGCGGGTAAACCGGCGCAACCCGTAAAAGTGACGAAAGAGCTCGTACGTACCGTCGATGAGATGCACTACCACACCGCGTCAGGATAAACCGACGAGACCGCGTGAGGCGAAGCCTTTTACGCGGTAGAAGTGACGGAAGAGTTCGTAAGTGCCGTCGATGAGGTGCACGATCATTTTGGGTCAATGTTAGATCTAGTAGCTGCGACCTCAAAGGCCGTTGTACAGCCAGGCTCTGCGTGAAGCCGCAAGGTGGCGACCCGAGCGCAACCCGTCGTGATTCGAGTTTACGCAAAGGCGTAACTCTGTAGTCTCGCCCAGCAGATGCCGACGCGAATCGCCGAGTATTATAATGAGTTGCAGCGGCGAGAGGGTCTCGATCCAGTGGAGCTCGTCGCCGAATGGGCGCAGCTCGATACTGATGCAATTTCAGCAGCCTTTCGCAACGCGTTCGCTGCGTCACGAATCATCGAGCAAGCGATACCGATTCGGGCAGGTAGTAGTAATCAGTCAATCGGTAATCAGGTTGCTGATTTCTTCGTGCCGGTAATGAATCAGAACTTGGAGGCGTACCGAATCGATGCTTGTCCTGGCGGCGGGTACCCCGACAAAATCTTAGTCGAGAGTGCTTCACGACGAACGTTTCCTTTCGAATTAAAGGCCACTTCTACTTGGGATGCGGCCGATTCTAACCGACGCGTGCTGACATCATCCTCACGAAAACTGAGGCAACGCTTTCCGGGAGCGGTAAATCACGTGCTTGCAACGATGCTTTATGCCACCGGTGCTGGTATTTCGCGCGTTCAATCTCTGCGTTTGGACTTCATCGAGCCCGGCACGCTCGTGAACATTCGTCTGGAAGCATCGGTCAGCCATCGCTTGCTAGCTCAGGCGACGCATAGAAGTACAACGATTCCATAGTATATTTTGCAAATGCGTGCGGCTAGAAACATTCTCGAAGATCAGCAGCCACTACTGTTTGTCGAGAATCGGACAAAGCATCATCGATCGAGCGCTTCTTTCCTCGATGAACTGACGTCTTTCCGAGATTTTCAGACGAGCACCGAGGTAAAGTCGCTGGGCGAAGGCAAAGACTGTGTACCAGTCTTCATCAACGAGTTTTGGACATCAAAACAACGCGCGGCTAGCAGCCTTCACGAGATTTCCTATCGTGCGTGCTTTAAGCCGCAATTACCGCGTTTCTTTATAGAACGACTAACGACTGCAGGCGACGTAGTGTATGATCCGTTCTTGGGTCGCGGTACGACGATGGTTCAAGCGGCGCTTCTTGGTCGGCGCGTTGCGGGATGCGACATTAATCCACTCAGTTCAATTCTCACTGCTCCGAGGCTTCGTCTACCGACGCTTCGGGACGTTCGCAAGCGTTTGGCGAGTCTGGAATGGAATTATGTTGGCGAACTGAATGAGGAGCTTCTGACATTTTATCATCCAGATACATTGCGAGAAATATGTGCGCTTCGTTCGCATTTACTATCAAATAGCGCCGATGATGCGGCGACACAGGTCGACGATTGGATTCGAATGGTTGCGACAAACCGTTTAACAGGTCACTCGGCCGGTTTCTTTTCTGTCTACACGCTGCCGCCGAATCAGGCGCTAACTCCGAAGCGACAGCAAAAAATTAATGAAGACCGTAAGCAGGTTCCTCCGCGACGGAGCGTTCCAGATCTCATTATTCGCAAGACAGAATCTCTTCTTCAAACCGTCAGCGACGTTGATCGGCGACGTTTAAACGAAGCTGCCTCAGATGCGGTTCTGTTGACTCAAAGTTGCGACCGAACGCCTGAGATCAAAGATAATTCAGTTGATCTAATCGTTACGTCGCCACCATTTCTCGATGTTGTCGACTATGCGACGGATAACTGGCTGCGATGCTGGTTCAATGGAATCGATGAAGCGAAGATCGACATCTGGATGTTCCGTAAAGCGGAAGAATGGAGCGCCGCAATGGAGCGAGTCTTCCGCGAATTGCGCCGGTTGTTGAAGCCAGGCGGTTACGCCGCCTTCGAAGTAGGCGAAGTCCGGCGCGGCAAGCTCAAAATGGAAGAGCTTGTGATTCCAGCAGCGAAAGCGGCCAAGCTGAAGCCGGTTCTCGTCTTGATCAACGCGCAGGAGTTTACAAAAACCTCAAATTGCTGGGGCGTCACAAACCGAGTTGCGGGGACGAATACGAATCGGGTAATCTTACTCCAGAAGTAGCTCAACGGTTGGTTAAGGCGTAATGGAATAATTCGCGAGAAGATTCGCGATCGATCTGGCACCTGGCGGAAGAATTCGTGCCTCCTTCGTTTTTTCGTTAAGCTCAATCAAACGATCTTTGTGCAGTTTCTGCAATGCCCGACGAAAGTAAGCCTCGTCCTCTGGCTCGATCCACCCTAACAATTGCGCGATCGTTGCACCCGCAGGGCAGGAAGATAATAATACTAGAATGTGCTGGCTGAGCTTTAGCGACGTATCAAGCACTCTCTTAATGCCTCCATCACTCCAGACAACCGGAAGAGTGACCTCTGCTATCGAATCTACGATTCGCTGCGCTTCGTCTGTAGTCGTAGTGTGAAAAACTCGAACAAGCTCGGCGAGAATCCACTTCGTCACGGCGACGACAGCAGTTGCGTCCATCAAATTTGGATCGACATCTCCTCCAGCGTGGCCAACGCCGCGATTGTTCCGAATCTCGTAGAGCGCCGGTAACAGCCTTGGCAGTAAGATCTGAAAACTTCGTGGAATATCGGTGTTTGCTTCTAATGCGCGACAAGCTCCAACAAAGTCTTTTGGTTTGCTCGGCCGGCCTGCGTACTTTCCCGCCGTGAATCCGGCGAGGATTGTATAAACGATCTCGCAATACCGACCCGCGCTTAGCTCGGAGGGCGAAAAGCGTCCTTCGAGGTAATTCTGGACAATGCAATTAAACTCTGCAAAAAGCGGATCGCGTAAACCCGGCGGAACAGCAGAGAGGAGCTTCGCCCGGGAAATCACAACTTAGAGCGAAGCCACGCCCTCGGTTGTCACGAAGAATTCCTTACCGTCCTTCTCGCAGAAGCCCTTGCTGACATTCTTGTTGAGACAGTCTGCCGGATTGCCAAGTCTGCTTTGATTGCTGTCCTTTAACGCACGAGTAATCTCGCCGGTGGTTAAGCGGTTTTTGCCTTTTGCCTGCAGCCAAACTGCGGTCGCCAAAAACTTCTTAACCTGATTCGCGGCGGCGTTCTTATCGCGCAAAAATTTCGCTAACGTTTGGCTCGCGGCGTTGGAATCAGCCGGTACACCGCTCGCACCTGCCTCGCTAGAATGGGTCGGCGCGCGACGGGCTGCAGATGCTGCTATTGTCGGTGCAGCGTTGAGGATTTTCTCCAGTTGTTTTCCCACCCATGCCTGCTCACCTTCCCCGGAGAACTCAACCTCCCCGATCTTCATTTGAATCTTAACGTCTGCCATTGATAGTCCTTTCTAATATGTCTAGAAAAGTGTATCAGCAATTTAGCGTCGCGCAACAGAGTGGTGTCCGTCGATCTTGCGCGCGGTTGGTACGCCGGTCGGTTTCGTGTTATCTCGAAGCGTGCCACTCGCTTCGTTCAAACACAGCGTGACGCGTAGCCTGTCTCCAACGTGCGAAAGACGCACCCCGGATTCGCGATTAACCTAAAAAGAAATCAGGCAGGGTTACTTCTTTGGTTTCGCCTTACGCTCCCGCTAGTGCATCAATAATGTACCCGTCTCATGGTTTACCGCATGGCGGCGTGATTCTTCACCGCGACAAATGGAAAGGAAGAAGGATGAAGGAAGAATTGAGAAGTGCATCAAGAAGTTTTGGCTCGCTTCAGGATGGTAACGAAAATCGCGGTCAGCTCTTCGCACTCTTGTCGCAAAGGTGCGAGCTTTTCCACGCTGACAACACCGGATTCCACGAGAAGTTCCAGCCAGTAGGCGCTTTCTTCAATCTCGCGCAGCGAATCGCCGCATTTCGCGATGAACTCAGCTTTGCTCCGCGCGCGAAACGCTTCTCGATAATTAGCGCCGATTGAAGTTCCGGACCGGAGCAACTGATTCCCAAGGGCCTGCGCCTCCGTTGTCTTCGGGAGCGCGGAAAACATGCGCACAACCCGAAGCGCGAAAGCCTTCGTTCGATCGCGCAGATCCTTTTCTTCCTTCTGCATTCCTCCTTATTACTTCACGCTGCAAGCCGTGGCAGCCGGCAGGTTCTCATTGATCACCTTGCGCACGGCGCTGAGCGCGGCGCGGCGATCCGCGGGGAGTGCGGCGAGGTATTGGGCCACGGTGGAAGCTGCCATGTTGGCGACGATACCCGCTGAACTGTGCGGCGGACAAGCCTCATGCACCGCACCGCCGCTCTGCCTCTCTTCCCGACGATGCTGGACTGCGGCCGTGGTCTCATCATCCTGCCGCTCTACCGGAAGACAGAAAAGGGGTCAGTCAACAAATCTTGACAGAATCGGGTAGATCCCAACGCCAGCTTTCCATTCGCTTTCCAATCAGCTTCGCCAGTCAAGATATGTTGACTGACCCCAATTTCCGATCCCTTTTAATATTAGCATGTCGCTATGCTTCCTTTGGTCCGCCGCCTTGGTGATGGATAAAGGGAAGGAGTGGTGCGAGCACATTGTCATCTATCGTCCAGCCGGCGCAGACAGCCGCCAGCCCCATCACGCCGCCCTCTCCGGAAGCGATACCGCGGCGCTGCAGAAAATCCGCTCCGTGCTCCCATGCCCCAAAGAATCGCGCTTCATTTCCGTCCTTCGTAACGGCGTAGCACGCTTCATGGCACCAGCGTGCCGCGTGGAGTATGGCCGGATCTCCCACGAGGTCGCGGGCGAGCTCCGTGAATGCAGGAAGGCGCCACGGTCCCCAAGTCTCCAAGTGAGCAGCGATGCTATTGCAAAGGACGGGGAGGACAGCGAGTCCGGGCGGGAACGCATCGATGTGCGGCAGATCGTCGACGCGTGAGTCCGCATCGAAGAAGATTGCAGTGTCGTGTTCTTGCAGCGCGGCTTGGACCGCGAATCGCTTGTCGTGATAGGCGGCCGCGGCCCCGCGGTCACTTCCGGTCGGCGCGAGACGATGAAGATAATCGATCGCCATGGGGCCGGTCGCCTTGTGGCAAATGGCGCGAACTGGCAAATCAGCGAAGTCGTCCGGCTCATCGGTCAGGACAATCCAGGGCGCGCACGCTGGGTTGGCACAGAGGGTTCGTGCGCGGTTACGATAGGGGGCGTGAATCGCGAGCGTGCAAAAACAGACGGCCATGGGATCGTGAATCAGGGAGCGCGGGGATCGGCACTATAAATGACAAAGCTGGAAAAGATAAACCGCACTGTTTCGGTCAAAGGGAAAAGGGGTCAGGTAAGTCGAACGCGCCGCCAAGCAGTGATTTGAAAATCTTCATGTAAGATTCGGCTGGATAAGTCGCGGACTGGCGTGAACAGGAAGTGACGAGTGACCCGCCACGGCGGATTCGTCCGGCGGCGAACATGTGACCAGTGACGAGCGGGCAGACGAAGAAGTTAACAATTGAGCGCGCGATGAAAAAGCCGCGCAAGTCTGGCAGCGCGATCTCTACGCCGGCGCGGCGTGAATCTTAGAGGACGCCGCCTCGTATATATAGAGAGAGATAGATGGCGGGTGGGTTTTGCGGCGCCACCGATCGTCTTTTGGATATAGGCACGCCGTTGAAGCGGCTGCGGGTCCGCCCGTTTTTCCGTAACGAAGTTGTAACTTTACTTCGCACTGTGTTTTTAGAGAATTGCCGGCAGCGCCAAGTCCGTTAGGGGTCTCCGCAAAGAGCTCCACCTGACCCCGGGGGAAAGAATTGGGGT
>Ga0207130_1136_pt1 | contig 22831 bp, 17 predicted proteins | sample Alteio_BWMinHeat_16_FD_153545 | JGI IMG/M metagenome (GOLD analysis project Ga0207130, IMG submission 153545) | Enriched cells from forest soil in Barre Woods Harvard Forest LTER site, Petersham, Massachusetts, United States -... | ecosystem: Environmental > Terrestrial > Soil > Temperate forest >... | reverse complement strand
TGATCGTCCCGTGTGTCGATCAGTTGCACGTTGACTACGACACGATTTGCAGAACGACGCACACTGCCCTCAAGGACATGCGAGACTCCAAGTGTCTTTCCAATCTCGCGCAGTTTCCCGCCCAGAGCGGCGCCCCGATAAATCATGACCGACGCGCGCGCAATGACAGTGAGTTCTTTGACCTTGCCCAAGGTCGTCAGGACATCGTCTTGGATGCCATCGGCGAAGAATGCATCCTCTTTGTCCGCGCTCATATTTTCAAATGGAAGGACGGCGATGCTCTTTTCGGAGACGGCCACAGCTTGGGCCGCCGGCGTGCTCGAAGCGGACGCAGCTGGTTGGACGCGCGGTTTTGATTTCGTGAAATACCATCCAGCGATCGCAATCAGACAAGCTGCCGCAACGCTAGCGATGATGGCGATTTTTTTGAGCGGGCGAGTTGCGCCTTTCCTTAGCGTCCGCGTTTGTGGCAGAGATAATTGCAACCGGTTCGCAACTTCTGCCGTGGACTGCGGCCGCTTTGCCGGATCTTTCGCTAAACATGCTGCAACCGTTTCCTCCCATACGGGCGGAACGAGCGCCGGCTCGATGTTGAATTCTTTCCGTCGCTCCGTCATCGAGGGCGCGATGCGCTCGTGGATCTGCCGGTCGACGTTTCCGGAGTAGAACGGCGGCTTGCTCGTAAGCAGATCGTAGAGGGTCGCGCCTAACGAGTAGATGTCGTCGAGATGCGTGCTCCGTTCTCCATCAAGTTGCTGTGGGCTCATATAAACCAGCGTGCCGCTCCGGCCTTGCTCCAGCGTGAGCTTGCTCATCGAATCGCCGAGACTGCGCGCGATGCCAAAGTCGGATACTTTGAGATCGCCCCGCTGATTCACCATTAGGTTTGCTGGCTTGAGATCACGGTGAATAATTTTGGCGTGGTTGTGCGCATAATCGAGCGCGTCACAGAGTTGACTCGTCCAGTCGCTCAACTCGTTAGGCTCAAAAACCTTGTTCTCTTTTTCCGCCCGCAAGTTGGAAAGGGTGTCTCCGGCGACGTACTCCATCGTAATGCAGGCGCAACGCTCGTCCTGGACGAAGTCGTGAATTCGCATGATATGAGGATGGGTCAGCTCAAGACAACGGCGTGTCTCTCGTTTGAGCTCGTTCAACACAGTGCGATCATGAATGATCAGGTCGGAAAGAAACTTTAGCGCGACTTCGCGCTCCAATTCTTCATCGCGTGCCAGCCATACGATTCCCATACCGCCGCGGCCTAGAACCTTGACCAACGTGTATCGGTTAAACAGCTTTTGGCCGCTGGTAAACTCACGCAAGGTCGCGTCCCCGACATTGCCGGAGTTCTCCTGGGTCACACCCAAAGACTAACCATTATTGAGGATACAAGGAAGTTTAAACCTCGACTGCGCCACTTCGTGGTGGGGGCTCGCGGGAGCTCGTCCTTCCATGCAAGACGCAAGCAAAGGCCCAAATTAGTAACTCACGTTTCGATTCGGCAAATCGAGTCAGGGCCTAACGAATCGTCGACGCGCATAGATCTGGCCCGTAAATATGCGACTCGGTAAATTGTCTTCAGTTTCGGACGCGCCCAGTATGACGGCCGCATCCGCTCAAAGGCGGTCGTCAGTCACCGCGCGAGAATAAAGACTGGAACCGGAAATAAAGCCAAAAGAAGATTAGGTACATATACAGGGCAGCTACGAGATTGTGCTGTGAATTGGGTGCGACGCGGGCCTCCTATATTTCTTGGCGGGTTGTAGTCGGTTCCCGCACGGCCGCTGGCAAACTTTGGTTAAATGGTTCCTAAATGTCATTTCGTCTCGCTATTCCATTATCAAGAAGCGCGCCAACTTGCAAGATCGATGCAGAAAGAGCATCATTTTGGTTATCTTACAACGCCTTTCTCGACAGGGATTTAGATGGCAAAAAATTCCAACAGCAAAGAAGGGTTGGCTGGTTCCTTTTTGTTGGTCTCTTCCTGATGCAGAAGCCGCTCAAAACGAGGCACGATCCGGCCTCGTTTTGTCGCTTCCAAGGAAAAAATGAGCAAAGAAATCTCGATAATGGCAAGCGATAATCCCGCTCGCTTGTTTTGCATGAGACGCCCTTTGTTTGTAGAAGTTCTCTGCAGTGGCAAAACTGGAAGAAGGCGAGGCTTGGCTTGAGCTCCCAATGGGTGCGCGTCACGTCATTCATGGCGATTGTTCGGTTGGTCGCGGTGCTGCCAACACACTCCCCCTAGACTCTCCGAAAGTCTCCCGGCGCCACGCCCTTCTTCATGTGCAGAACGTAGGCGAATTTTGGCTGATCGATTTCGGCAGCAGCAATGGAACGTTTCTAAATAAGCGACGCATTCACCAGCCGGTCCGGCTGAGCGATGGCGACCAGATCACCATCGGCGACACAATTTTCAAATTTTGTCAGCCACACGAGATCTCGGACGAATACAAAACAATCGTCGCGCAACAGACTCTTCGCCAGGTCGAGAACATTTCTTGTTGGCTCCTTGTTGCAGATATTTGTAATTTCACGCCGCTTAGCCGCAGCATGCAAACCGAGGGCTTGGAGGCACTCCTCGGTGCTTGGCTCTTTGCTTGCAAGAAGATCATCGAGACGAATCACGGCGTCATTAACAAATATCTCGGGGATGGTTTTCTGGCCTATTGGCCAGACGCTGAAACGACCTCGGAAGAAATTGCGAAGGTGTTGTCCGCCCTAAAAGAATTACAGGGCAAAGGCGCGCCAGATTTTCGGGTTGTTCTTCATTTCGGACCAGTTGCAATCGGGGGTATCGCGTCGATGGGTGAGGAAAGTTTAATGGGCAAAGAAGTGAATTTCATCTTTCGCCTGGAAAAACTGGCAGCCTCGCTAGACGAATCCTGCGGGGTGAGCGACCCAGCGCGCGCCAAGCTGAAAAAACTAGTACCAGTCCGCTCCCTTGGTCAGCACGATCTAAAAGGGTTCGAGGAAAAATGCGCGTTCTTCGGCGCTTAATATCGAAATTGCTTGGATCGACCGAACAGCTGGCAAATGCTCCTGACTATGCCAGGTCCGCCGGCTCGTTGAGATTCTGAAAAAACTTTCGGTCTACTTCTGTCACGGAAAAGACCTTCAGCTTGCCTGTTTCGACGAGTTTCTTCGTGACTCGCTGAAGTGAAAATTCGAATTCAGAAAGTGCTGCGACAAGATCGACCTGCGCATCAACTGGATAAATCGCCGCCAGCGGTTCGGCGCAGTGGCCGATCATGGGAAGGACACCGCGACCCGGCTCTCTCTGATCGCAAATAAAGCGCAAATACGTTTCGCTCATCAGCGGCATATCAATCGCGAGAGCGAGCAAATAACTGGTTCGAATCCCCCCGAGCGATGCAATTAGACCACTCAGAGGACCGCGCGATGGCAATTTGTCCGAAACGAATTTTACGTCCGCCGGGCGCCAGGATGGATCGGTTCGTGCCGAAACCAAAAGCTCCACCGGTTCCAACTTCCGTAGAAGATCGATTTGAGTTTGCCAAAGCGGGTTTCCGCCAAAGAGAAGAGTTGCTTTTTCCCTGCCCATCCGGCGTGATTCGCCGCCAGCGAGCAGCACCGCGCTGATGTTCATGCAACTGCTGCAGGGATGCTCGCGGTGGAGCGCAACGTGCCGTCCGTCAAAATCCGCGCGCGCAAACCGCCCCGGCCTTGAAGGAATTCTTCGGCTGTCGGTGCAATGGCCCGGTTCATCCAATAACATGGCCGGCACTCTCCCGTGCCATGAAAATGGACACCCTGAACTTCAAAATCCTGGTCGATTAGTTTGTTAAGGTCGACATCGCGAGTGAGCACGTTCCGGCGAACCAAAACCGGCGAGCAATTCGGCACTTCAAGCGCCCGGCAGAGCTCTTCGAAAACTTCGAGAGAGAAAAATGTGATCTGACCTTTGTAATCTTCCTTGTAATCGAAAAAGCGGTCGCCCCGGATTCCATGCCCGGCCACGCATTCGATTAACGGCACTTCGATCGCGGGATAATCATCCGGTTCGCGGCCGTGATGACCAAAAAAATTGTGACCGGGGGAAATGTAAAGATGAAAGATTTCCACCAAGCCGATGATATCATGGCGGGCAAGCCGTTTCACATGAAAGACCCTGGAATCGGATCGGAGAAAATCATCCGCCGAAAGCGCGATGGCGAACTTGACTACCGACCAGACGATCTAACGGTAGAAGAACCGCTCGAGATTCGGATCGGCCGCAAGGCTCTCGCGACAACCATGCGAACGCCGGGGCATGATGAAGAACTCGCGGCTGGTTTTCTTGTTTCGGAAGGAATCGTCCGGATGCGCGATAAGATCGACAAGTTCTCGCGTCCACAATCAGAGCACAGCGAGAACATCGTTATCGTTGAACTCGGCGCCGGCATAAAATTGAAACTCAGTTCGGTCCAACGATTTGGAACGATTTCGACGAGTTGCGGAATCTGTGGCAAAAACAGTATCGCTGCGATCCGGCAAAATTTTCCTCCGATCGCTTCCGTGCAAAAGGTACGAATCGACATCGGAATTTTACTTTCGCTGCCAGCGCTTTTGCAAAAGCAGCAAGGCGACTTTGCGCGTACCGGCGGGATCCACGCCGCCGGGATTTTCGACCTGAATGGCGAACCCAAAATCGTGCGCGAAGATATCGGCCGGCATAATGCGGTCGACAAAGTGATTGGCCGCGCTTTTCTCGACGAACTTCTGCCGCTCGATCGGCATATTCTTTTAGTCAGTGGCCGCGCTTCTTTCGAAATCATGCAAAAGGCACTCTCTGGAGGAATTCCGATCGTGGCGTCAGTCTCGGCTCCTTCGACGCTGGCGATGAATTTTGCCCGCGAAAGCAACCAGACTTTAATCGGTTTTCTCCGGCCGCCTTCGTTCAATATTTATTCACATATTGAGCGAGTGATACTCAAGTAGACGCCGCTCCCAGCGCGGTAAGGTAAAGGCCAAAATTCGCGGAACGTCGCGTCTGAGTACCTTCCACCTCAGACAAAACACGCTCGCACGCTCCGCCAAATCGCGATCCACGTTCCGGAAATCGAGACCAATAGTCGCGCCAAATTAGATCGGCTTTGTTGCCTATAGAGTCAGGTCGGGGCCGTTTCAGGCCCGGCGCGGCCTCAATCGAATGTCAAGAAAAAGGCTTGAAAGCCTGTCGGATTTTTCCTAATCCGTGGGCAAACCCAAAACCAACTATGCTTAAAACAGGCCACACCAAGTTTAGCTCCTGCGGCATCCTCCTCACAATCAACGCGGGACTGTCTCTCCTCTCGCTCTCAAGCGCATTCGCGCAAGCGCCAGGACTCGCAGCTCCACCCGCTGCTGTCACCGGTAACGCGGAAGCGACGGCCGAGCGCGTCATCGTCACGGGTTCCAACATTCCGACCGCAGAAGAAGTCGGACCGAACCCGGTCTTAAACTACAACCGCGATGTCATCGAAAAAGTAGGTGAGCGCACCACCGAGGAATTTCTCCGCGACCTACCGATCGCCAATGCCTACGGTGTGCCGGTTTCGAATAATGAGAACGGTACCAACACGGCCGTGGGCGCTGCAAGCATCGCGCTCCGCGGTTTCGATGCCAGAGCGACTCTTGTCCTGATCGATGGGCGCCGAGTTGCGCCGTACCCAATCGGCAACAACCCGGGCTTAGTCAATTCGATGTTTGTCGATTTGAATTCGATTCCGCAAGCCGCGATCGAGAGCATCGAAATTCTAAAAGACGGCGCCTCCACCACATATGGCGCGGACGCGGTCGCGGGTGTCGTCAATATTAAGTTGCGTCACAACTATCCCAATGGCGCCGAAGCGAGCGTCGAATACGGCAATACACTCGATAAAGACTCGGGTGAATACGCCGCATCAGCCATTTTTGGTGTGGGAAACGACACTACCAACATTACCGGCGTCCTGAATTTCTATCATCGCAACTCCATTTTCAACCATGATCGTGGTTATTCGCTCGTTCCGCCATTCCTGAGCTCGAACACCAGTCCTTACAATCTTGTGCTGAGCAGCGACGTGGCGGGGCTCGCGGGCGGAGCAAATCTAAATCCGGGCGGGACTGAATTCGCGAGTGCGCCAGACTTTACCAACGGGTCGGTCCCAGCCGGCTCGTATCTCTACAGTACTCATCGTGTCAGGGGGTCTGGCAATAAACACCAAAACCCAAACGAGCTACGCCCTGGCTTCGATTTCAATCGGTTCTCGCTCTCATTCCCGGAGGCGGAGCGTTACGGCGGTTATTTCAGTGCCGAACACAAGTTCATCGGCGATCAACTGGTGGCCTATGCCGATATGTTTTATCAAAATGTGAAAGCGCATAACGAACTGGCTGGTCCAGCCACCGGCAACTTCCAAACGTTCGGTCAAACCATACTGGCCATTCCGCCGCATTCGGATTTAGGTGGAGTCTCGCCTCCCAACACGCCGACCTATGGGGATACCGGTGTTCCGGCGAACGCGTTCAATCCTTTTAACCCGTTTAACCAAATCATCTCGGGTTCCAGCCGTGCGCGTCTCCAGGAGTTCGGAAATCGTTTGTTCGATGACGAGACCGACGCCTGGCTAAGTACCATCGGCATAAAGGGGGATAAGCTGTTCGATGGAAGCTGGGGATACGACGCGGCGTTTCGTTACAGTCAGAGTAAGAGGGTCCAGACGGGGCAGAACATATCCGCGTCGCTTTTCAATCGAATCTTGAATGCGAACGACCCTATCTTTGACCCGACTTCCCCCCAATTCATCGGCACGACCACGCCGTTTAATCCGTTCACTGATTATCGCAAGCCGTTTCCATCTAATGCGGCTACGATCGATTTTGCCACGGTCCATCCGCACGACGAAGACACCTCAAAATTGGCTACGTTGGATGCCACGATCTACACGACGTCGCTGTTCACCTTACCAGCTGGCGGTGTTGGCTTCGCCGTGGGTGGTCAGTTCCGCCGCGAAAACCTCGAAGAGAATCCGGATCACCTCAACCTCATTGGCGACATCATCGGCAATTCGCCCGTTCCTGCGGCCCGTGGCGGACGGAAGTCATATGCGTTCTACGCCGAGACAAACATTCCCATCTTCAGCCCCACCAATGCAATTCCCGGCTTTCGTTCACTCGAATTTACCGCCGCAGGACGATTCGAAGACTTCCGTAACAATGACACCAATGTGCTGGTACCGAAGGTCGGCCTCCGCTGGCAACCATTCGACGAACAGCTGACTTTGCGCGCGACCTGGGGCGAAGGCTTTCGCGAGCCGTCATTGGAAGAATTGTATTCAGCTCCGATCTCGACTCTGTTCCCGTCTCACGACCCGAAGAACGGCGGGGCGTTCGAGCCTGAGACAAACACTCTCATCAAAAGCAATCCAAATCTGCAGCCGGAAGATTCCCGTTCATTTAGCGCCGGTTTTGTTTATTCGCCGAAATACGTCCCTGGTTTGACCTACTCAATGGACTTCTGGGACATCGAACGAACCGGGGTTATTTTCGCGAAGACAGCCGATCAAGTTCTCCAGGACGAACTAAAAGGCACATTGGGGCCTGGAGAGAGTGTGGAGCGCGATCCTCTTACCGGAGGGATTAATCGCATCACAACCATAAATCAGAACTTTAGTGCGCAAACGGCTCGCGGGATCGATTTCGGCCTCCAATATCAACGGCAGACGCCTTTTGGCACGTTTACCTCCATCACTCAAGTTGCGTATCTTTACGAGTTTTTCTGGGCGAGCTACTCAAACGCGTTCGGCAAGTCAAACGGCTCGCCCGTATACTTTAGCGGCAACCTGGCGGGTGTAACGACTAATCCAGGTGCCTCAAACGAAGGCTTTTACAGATGGAAAGGGGATAGCCGCCTTGACTGGACATGGCACGGCTTCGATCTCGTCACCACCGTCCGCTATATCGACGGATTCAAGGAACGTTTCGGCGACTTTACGCCTCACTGGGTCGACCACAACTGGATCTTCGACGTTCAACTTTCCTACGACTTCACTTCACTGCTTCCGGTTGTGGAAAGCAATCCTGTGCCCGGCTATTCCAAGAGTTCAAAAGAGGTGGTGCCGGGCAAGGACGGCCAACCTAAAGAAACAGCTGCCGTCCAGACGGCAAATGCCGGGCACGACGCCTGGTGGTATCTGCTGCACGGCACAACCGTCACTATTGGATGCAACAACGTGTTCGGTCAGGACCCGCCCTTCGCCAACGGCGAAGACGGCAACGCCTCCGGTTATCCCGGCTTCACCTACGATTCCACCGGCCGATTCGTTTACGTCCGCCTAACGAAGAAATTCTAAATCCTGCTATTAGAAGCCATCCCCGGACGGGCAGTGTGATAGCTCCATTGCGAGCGGGTAGCGGCGATTGCCCCCAATCGCCATTGCCGACGTCAGAGCGGAGGGATGAAATGTGGGAGGGGCCTTAGCGCCCCGATCGGATGCTGTGGACAGGATTGAAAACGGCCGACTGGAAAATTTACACAAGGCCATCGTGGGTGTAATATTAATCGTGAAAACAATATTGTCCCCCAGCGCTATAATTCTCGTCGCCGTGACGATGTTTGGTGGAACCCTGCTTGCCGGTAGCCCGGTTCCGGTCAGCGAAGTTTCAGTGCGCCGCCAACAGCCGGAAGAAGTCACAGTTTTCGTCACCGGTTCGCTCATTCCACAACGCCTCCGATTGCAGCCCGTGGCCACGACCACTGTCTCACCCGTTCGAATCATTGATCGGCGCGAAATCGACGGAACGGGACGACATACGACGGCCGGCGCCCTCGTTAACGAGCCTTCGCTTCGAATCATCGGAGTCGGCCACTGATCTTGTAGCCGCCGCGTCCGCCTGCCGCACTGAAGTCTTGCCGAAGACGGGTCGGGGCGTTAGTTCCCAAGGGCAGACACGCCACATTCGACTTCGCTCAGTGCAGGCTGGGCTGGGCGCCGTCCCTACAAACCTGCTCGGCAACGTTTCTCTCACCGACGCATGCGGCTCCTCATTCAACACTTGCACGACGCCGCGCAGCCCTGAAGTATTACGATTGCAGCGCAGAGCACTGCGTTGCACGTTCGACCGGTGCGCACCGCCATTGTCTCGGTCATTCTTTTTCTCTCCGGAAGCAGCGCGCTTCTCTTTCAAACTCTCTGGCTCCGGCTGAGCGGATTGGCTTTCGGCAATTCGGTTTGGGCTGCCGCATTAATTCTGTCCAGCTTCATGGCGGGTCTCGCGCTCGGAAGTGCTATTGCTGCATCCTGGACGCTGCAGCGGTGGCGACCGTTGCGCGTTTATGCGGGGTTGGAGTTGGCGGTGGCGGTCTTCGGCTGCCCGCTCGTGTTTGGGCTTCCGCTCCTGGGAGAGTGGATGCGTCCTGTTTTTCAAGCGCTCTGGAATCATCAGGAGTTTCTGAATGTCCTGCGTTTCTCGATGTCGTTTTCGATTCTGCTTATTCCTACGACGGCGTTGGGACTAACTCTGCCCGTATTGCTGGAAGATCCGCTTTTAACACACCAAGAATTCGGCCGCACCATCGGTATTCTTTACGGATTTAACACACTGGGCGCTGTCGCCGGCGCCTTGCTGGGCGAAACTTATCTGATCCGGACGTTCGGACTTTTGGGTACCGGGTTGGCGGCTGCCTGCCTGAGCTGTGCAGCGGCCGGAATTGCGTGGCTATTCTCCGGTGCAAAGCCAGTCACAGTCGGCCAAAGTCCAAAGCGATTTCGATTGCGGCTCTCGTTAGGCGATCGCCCGCCATGGAGTCTGCTCTTTGTCAGCATGGGAGCCGGCGCGATTCTTCTTGGTCTCGAAGTAATTTGGTTCCGATTCATGCGCTTGTATGTAGCATCCACCTCCACTGCTTTCTGCGTCATGCTCGCCGTCGTGTTGGTCGGAATTGGCCTCGGCAGCGTCGCATCGAGCGTGATTCCGGGCCGCCTCGCACCGCCGAGAAAGTTGCTTCCGATTCTTTTACTGCTTGCTGCAATTGGGACGCTTCTTTCCTATCTGTTTTTTCCCGTGCCAGTTCTTCAAGGCAGCACAAACGCCTTCCATATTGAGTCCTGGCGGCAAATCGAGTGGCTATCGTTGGCCTTGATGTTTCCCGTTGCCTTTCTATCGGGTATTCTTTTCCCGTCGATCCTGACCTGCGTTCAGCGCGACGTGGGAAGCCGGATGAACGGCGCAGGTCTTACCATTTTATTTAACACGACTGGCGCAGCCCTCGGGCCATTGCTCGCAGTTTTTGTCCTGCTGCCGAGGCTCGGATTCCAGTCGAGCTTTATCTTATGCGCGGCGTCTTATGCTGGGCTGGCTATCCTCGCGAGCGAAAAACCAATGTGGTCGATTCGACGGCCCCTCGGAATCGCACTGCTTGGGCTTGCTGCGCTGCTCATTCTGATCATCGCAATCTTCCCATATAATCGCGACGAAACGCATTTCGCGAATGCTCGTCGCCCCTACGAAGCGGATGGTTCACACTTAATCAAAAGAATCGAGGGGACCGCTGATACACTTCAGCTGCTGCGCCGCGATCTTTTCGGCGAACCTTACTACTACCGGCTCATAACGAACGCCTATTCAATGTCAGGCACACTGCCGCGCAGCCAACGCTACATGCGTTTGTTCGCCTACTTGCCGCTGGCTCTCCGTCCCGAAGCCGAAAATGCCTTGCTGATCTGCTACGGCATGGGCATCACCGCCGATGCATTCACCCGCGATACCCATCTCAAGCATCTCGACGTCGTGGACATCTCGAAAGAAGTCTTCGATCTGGCCAGTTCTTATTCCGGGCTGGGTTACTCCAATCCATTACGTGATCCTCGGGTGACAACCTTTGTGCAAGATGGCCGCTTCTTCCTGCAAGCCTGTCCCGAGAGCTACGACATTATCACCGGCGAACCACCGCCGTTGAAAGTAGCGGGAACGGTTAATCTCTACACTCAACAATTTTTCTCGCTTATGCACGACCGTTTAAAAGACGGCGGCATCGCGACTTTTTGGCTGCCGATTTACCAGCTGACGACCGACGAGACGAAGGCCATTCTTCGTGCGTTCCACAACGTTTTCCCGAACGCCTCCGTCTGGGCGACTTGCGATTTGGAATGGATCATGACCGGCATAAAAAGACCGCTGCACAAGCCTAACGACAAGTCGGCGCGCGCACTCTGGAACAATGCGGGCACTCGTTCAGACTTGGGCCGGATCGGCGTCGAGGTTCCTGCACAGATGTCCGCTTTATTTCTCATGGATGGCGAGGAAATCGATCGGATCACACAGGACGTCGAACCGCTGAGCGATCTTTATCCGAAACGCCTGACCGACGTGCATCCCGATCTGGAAGCCACACACCACTTTGCTTACAACTATCTCGAAAGGTCTGCCGCTCTCCGCCGTTTTCTTTCGTCCTCGCTCATTAAAGAAATCTGGCCTAACGAATGGAAGAAATCACTCGAGGATTTCTTTTTGTTACGCGAAACGCGATATCTCTCGGAAATCGCCGGAAGCAATTGGTTGGCCGAACTTGATCTCTATTTGCGCCACACGCAGCTGCGGACGCCCGTCCTTGCGGTCCAGAACAGTGATGAATTCCGCCTCGCTCTAGCGCAAAAGCTGGCGACTGATTCGCCGAGCTTGCCCGTCGAAGCCCTGCCGGATTTGGTCGCGGGAGCGCTCGCCCGACGAGACTTGCATGGCGCTATACAACTGTTGGAGAGAGAGCGAGATCGCGACTTCGCCAATATCAATAACTTCTTCCTGCTCATTTACCTTTATTGCTTAAACGGCAACGTGGAGAAAGCGGAAGCGCTCGCCGCCGCCGAGAATGGATCGATCCAGAAGGATTGGTTCGTGGATTGGCTTTGGGGAGACTTGCAAGCCGAGTTCGGCTTCTGCCCTCCACACTGAATCCGGTTGAACGATTCAACTCGTTAGACGCACACAGTCGTCCATCAAATATCGATCGGTCAGTTGGGTTGCATCTCTGGCTGGGATAACCCGGAAGTCCGGCCCCAATCGTCAAAAATATCTTGTTCGAACTGGCTGCCGGTATTGATTGCCGTCTCCGGTGGATAAACCGCATTCGTATCGCGTATTTCGCCCAGCCACTTACATTTCGGATGACCAATCAGAATCCACTGGGTGCGATCGAAGGTGCGGTATTGGATCGCTTTATTGATCGGAGAACCCGTTCGTAAACGACAAAACGCCTGGCGGCGAGCACTGTCTCGATCCGCCAGGCGTTGAATTGCTAGCTTGGTCTAAGCCAAGCGAAATGTGCAGGGCCTATTCGCGGTCCTGCGTCACGATGACCTTATCAACTACCATGTCGCTGCCGTCTTTGAGGTAGTGAACGCGAACCTTCGAATCTTTTCTGATTTTCGAAGCTTCGATAACTTTTCCATCTGAAGTCATATATGTGACGGTCTTGCCGAACTTGTAACGCATCGGTTCGTTTGCTTCAGTTTTTAGGATCAGGGCTTGGCCCGGAGTGAACTCCGTGACCGTGCCAGTAGTCTCGGTGGTTGTCGTCGTGGTTTCAGTCGCTCCGTTGGCACCCGTCGCAACGGTGGTGGAGGACGTTGATGTTTGCCCGTAAGCCACTAAACCCATAAGGACTGTAGCAAACGTGACACTGAGGAATAATTTAATCATACTTAACTTTCTATTTTACCAAGTTGCTGCAGAGATCGCAGCTAAAGGCCATCCGGTTCATGCTTCCGACCTAAATCGGCGAACCAGGTAGGTAAATGGATGCGGCAGAATTATAGATACGCCTCCCGCCCCTATCTAGCCAATACTTCGTAAGCTAGGCGTCATACTTTTTAGGTATGGAAGGTGTCCGTATCCAGTCGGACAGCGCATCTCCTTGTTAGGCGGGACATCTTCTTATGTACACAAGAAAGCCGCCGCGAGATGCCTCGCGACGGCTTTTGGCGATTGTCTAGCTTACGACATTCCCAACGATTCGAGCGTTGGCTCATCAATCGCCTCAGTCGTGTAGAGACTGTGGTCGCGTTGATAGTTAGCCAGTGCCGAGCGAGTGATCGGTCCGAGCATGCCGTCTACCTCACCCTGGTAATAGCCTTGCGCGTGCAGCGTGGACTGAACATTTGCGATCACCTGATCGGGCGGCAGATTGTTGTAGGCGTAGATAGGACCATTATATGGGTAGTAGGAGACAGCCGAATCGTAACCCCACGCCGGATACCAATAACCGGCATTCCAAAAATACCAGCCACCGCTGATCAGAACGATGCGGTTGTAATGATTGTGCCACCAGCCGTGGTCGTGCCATTCGCCCCTGTAGTTCTGGAAAGCGCCATACCTCTGGCCTCGCCAGTTCTCACTGCCCCGAATGCGATAATTCTGGTTGAACGTCGCGCTCACGATCTTCGGGTTAGGCGAATTTGAAAGGTTAAAGTGCCTAGTCTCCACTTTCCCCTTGGTGTTCGACTGCACAGCTGGCACGTTGCTGTTCTGAGCGTTCAACCCGTGATGCTGGCCTTGGCCTTTCAACTGCGACGGGTTGTTTAGTTGCGAAGCCATGTTGGCGCCATGGTGCTTAGTTTCCACTTTCCCCTTAGTGTTCGACTGCACAGCCGGGACGTTGCTGTTCTGAGCGTTCAACCCGTGATGCTGGCCTTGGCCTTTCAACCGCGACGGGTTGTTTAGCTGCGAAGCCGTGTTCGCGCCATGGTGCTTGCTCTGCATCCCTGTCTGCTTCTGCTGTTGCGGCTTCTGCTGTTGCGTCGTCTGCTTTTTCTTTTTGTTGTTATCCTGATCTGCTGCCCGGGCGACCAATGGGATCGCTAAGCAGCAAACCAATACAAAAAATAATCTCATAACTTTATGCCTCCTGGTTGGTTAGACTTTGGAATTACGCCTCCCGGCCCTATCTAGCCAATACTTCGCATGCTAGGCGTCATACCTTTTAGGTATGGGAGGCATGTGTTTGCAGTCGATTCGTTGGAATCTCTTTATGCGCCGCCCCGACATTCGGGCAGCGCACCGGCAGCTTGCTCTGTTCTTGCTGCCCGAACGGACCCTCGTCTACTGGCTCATAACTTGTGGCTATCAAGGTGGCTCGAAATCAAAATCACCGACGCCAGTTGGTGGTGAGCGCTATGCGAAAGCGCCAAAGGCAGACACGTCATTCTCACAATAAATCGCTGAAGCGACTGATGTGAAAACATACAGACTTGTGGCAGCACAAGTCACGCCGCACCGCGGTTTACGCCCTGTGAAGTATATCCAGCCTTGAGCTAAAACAGGTGGAGCACTTTAAGAACGACGACGATAACGACAATGACTCCGATGATGTAGAAGATGTTTCTGTTCACGGATCGTGGATAACACGTCGCTATCCCCGACAGCAAGCAATTCGGTCGGCGTAAGGAGAAACTGGAGAGCGAGGCGCTTGCGCGCCGGACGAATGTCGCCCAGTTGCATGAGGAAGCGTGTTACGCTTCAGGGATTGCAGCCTCTGCGCATTTGCTAGAAGTCGCTCTGTGAACGACGGATGACATGCCATGCGAGCGATGAAGAATGCGCCTACCGCCGCGCTTGTAGGGATCTGGACGATTTTGTTGACGGCGTTCGTCGTCACGATTCTTTATGTCGGCCGCCAACTGCTTATTCCGCTCGCGCTCGCGGGCATGCTGACCTTCCTGCTCGCACCGCTGGTCGGCTACATTGAACGCCGGATCGGACGTATCGCGGCTGTCCTGATCGTCGTGGCGATGCTCTTCGGCGTCGTCGGCGGAGTCGGTTGGCTGTTAACGCGTCAACTGATCGACCTCGCGGCGAAGCTTCCCGATTACCAGACGAACATCGACAACAAATTGCACGCTGTCCGACTTCCCACCGGTGGCGCGTTCGGCCGCTTTTTGCACAGCGTTTCCGAGCTGCAAAAGCAACTGCCAGACTCGTTGGAGCCGCCGGCGAATGCGACCGGTCCGGTGCCGGAAACAAAAGCTGCCACGGCGGTGCGCTCTCGTAACCTACCTGCGGCTCAACCGCCGATGCCGGTTCGGATCGTCGAATCGCAAAGCCGTCTTCCGCAAATCCTGCAAAGCGCCGCGACCGGATTGCTCGGACCGCTCGGCACGGTCGGCCTCGTTTTATTGCTCGTCGTCTTCATGCTGATGAAGCGCGAAGACCTGCGCGGCCGAATGATTCGCCTCATCGGGCAAGGCCGGATCAGCGCGACCACGCGGGCGATGGACGACGCCGCGCACCGCGTCGCTCGTTACCTGACGATGCAGCTTTTGGTGAACGCAAGTTTTGGCTCGTGCGTTGCGATCGGACTGTACTTCATCGGCGTACCGAACGCTGCACTCTGGGGAGCGTTCGCGGCGATTATGCGATTCGTGCCGTACGTGGGAGTTTGGATCGCGGCCGCGGTTCCGGTGCTCCTTTCGTTTGCAGTCTCGACGAGCTGGCTCAGTCCGCTCTTAACGCTTGGCCTTTTCGTCGTGCTTGAACTAATCAGTGCAAATGCGCTCGAGCCCTGGCTCTACGGATCCAGCACCGGCGTCTCGTCCATCGCGCTGATCATCGCGGCGGTTTTCTGGACATGGCTTTGGGGACCGATCGGGCTCGTCCTCGCGACCCCACTGACCGTGTGCGTTGCCGTTATGGGCCGGCACGTGCCGAAGTTGCAATTTTTGAGCGTGCTCCTCAGCGAAGAGCAAGCACTCGCTCCACACGAGGAATGTTATCACCGGCTGCTCGCATTCGGCTTGGATGAAGCGAACGACCTGGCGGAAGCGTACGTGAAAACAAATTCACTCACTTCTCTTTACGATTCTGTTCTGATCCCGACGGTCACGCTCGCGGAAATGGACGCGCAACGCGACGAGCTGGACGCCGAACAACATTCCGCGATTCATCGTCACATCCACGATCTGATCGAAGATCTTGGCTCGGTCCCGCCGTCGAAGTCGCAGTTAGAAGCGGACAAGGCGGTCGCCAAACACACTCCCTTTCCTCTTTCCCCTCCCACATGCCGCGTGTTTTGTGTGCCGGCTCGGGCCTACCGTGATGAACTTGCGGGGGCGATGCTTGTGCAGCTGCTTCGACAACAAGGTTTCGATGCTGAGAACGCCTCGGCGATTCTCAGCAGTGGCGAGCTCGTCGAGATGGCAGCGAAGTCGGATCCCGAAGCGATTTGCATCTCGGTTGTCGCACCCTCCACCCTGATTCATGCGCGCTATCTCAGCACGAAACTTCGCGCTCAATTGCCTCACGTGAAGATCGTGGTCGGAATCTGGGGCGCGACTGAAAACATGGCGGGCGCGGGAGAACGGCTGCGTTCTTCCGGTGCGGACGAAGTGGTGGTGTCCCTCGCCGAAGCACTGGTCCAGCTCGCGAAGTTTTCTGTTTCGATTGCCGATGAAATGATCCCCGGCGCGATCCCGGACAACGAGGAAACGCGCCTTGAAGAGCTGGCTCGTTTGCATCTGGCGGATGGTACGCGTGAAGAAGTTTTCGATCGGATCACAAAAAAACTGGCGCGCGTCTTCGAGGTTCCGATTGCCCTCATCACGTTCGTCGATCGCGATCACCAGTGGTTTAAATCGCAAGTCGGGCTGCCGGAGGAAATCGCCCAAGCGCGGCAGACGTCGCGTGAGCTTTCGGTGTGCGGCCATGTAATCGCAAACAACGATGTACTCGTGGTCGAAGACCTTTCCCGCGACCGAAGATTTGCCAACAACCCCTTATTAAGAGAGCGCGGCCTGCGCTTTTACGCCGGCGTTCCGCTCCGCAGCAACAACCTTCCGATTGGCTCGCTCTGCATCCTCGATATTGAGCCACGCCGAATGACCGAACGCGAAAAGCGTCTGCTGGAAGTCATCGCCGAGGACGTGATAGAGGAAATTAAACGCCGCGATAGTGTGAGTCCGCCGAGCGTTCTGGTATGAACGGTGATTAGGGACGGGGCCATGCTAGACCCGCTTATTCAAACCACTTAGCGCCGTTGAGTCGCGCTTGGATCCATCAGCGGATCGTAGAGCTGCCCGTCGCCAGTCATGCCGATCTCCAAGACTCGATCGCGACCGAATAGCCAGTGGCCGCCCCCGGCTCCAAGTGTTCTCGTGGGTGGCAGTTTACGCCGGCACATGCGAGCTCCCGATTGCGTCGCGGGATGATCCTGAGCCCTAGGTCTCGAAGTGATAGGAGGTCTTGAAGACCATCTTTCCGTCGTCGGTTATAATTGAAAACGTGACGCTCCCGCGGTCAGCCGATGACGGTGTTGCACGATATGAGTTCTGCCGTCTTTGTGCGTAACGGCCTTACCGGTAAAGTTGATCGCTGCTCCCGCCTGAAGCTTCCGAACCGCATCATCGGATGCAGCCAGGAGTAAACTGCCTTTCTCGCTCTTAAAGAAATACGGCCTCACCTTGAGCTGATAGTCCCCCACATAATTTCCGCCACGATGCGTCAGCGGACTGACGATCAAGCTAGCTTTTCCTCCCAGGGCGACGGAAGTGGAGCTTGGACCAATAAACAGTTTGCGTGTGACTGCATCCGATGTCTCCGCCGCCGAATTAGACTTTTCCGCGTGAATGCACCTTGTAACGCCCAGTATTAGAAAAACGAAAATCGCGATCGTCAGTCTCATGATCTGGGAAGGCGGCTTGTCGCAAAAGTGAGTCCCGTTAGAGCAGCGACTTGGACTGTGCGCCCGAGCAATTTTCACATCCAATGACAACAAGATCAGCCGTGGCGCTTCCTCAATCAAGCCGGCGACGCACCAAATGTCTGGGCGTGGAACGAATCGCGCGCCGCGTCAATGCTACGACCGTCGCTTTCAGCACTTCAAAGCAACACGGCGGCGACTGCCCTTTTCGAAAGCGTCCAGCTGGGGGGTCGTCGCTTGTTCCGGAGAAAGAAGATGGCAACGATGCCGGCTACGATGGCGGTCCCTATAAATAGTGGGAACATTTTATAGATGTAGCTTGAGCTTGTACCAAACGAACAAGACAAGGAGCGCTCCAAGTATGGAGAAAATGATACCTGCCGGATGAAACGGAGCTCCTTCCCTCGGCCGTGAAAACATATGGGTGACACACCCGCCGACAACTGAACCGACGATCCCGAGAATTACCGTCCAGAGTAGCGTCAGGTGCAGATGCATGACGGATTTCGCGACAAAACCGGCGATCAAACCGACAATTATGTACCAAATCAGATGAAACATATTTTCTCCGTTTGAATCCGGCGCGCCGCCAAACTCTCCGGCACCAGTTGGTTGATTATCTTGTTAGCGATCGCTCGTTTCTTGCACGCACCGCGATATTTTTTGGTCGCCCCATGTTGCAGTGCATAGAGAGCGCCGTTTTGAGTGATGGTGAGTTCCATAGGATTACGATTTACCATTTGCCGAATTAACAGACGTGGCGACGGTGGTCTTCGCGCCAGGAAGCTGACTGCTTTCGGGCTGAAGAGAACCTTGGGTTACGAGATTGGAAAGCGAATCGTCTATTTTGAAACGGGCCGTAAACTTCGCACCTTGACCTGATCCCTCGCTCTCTGCTTCCAAAGTGCCGCCGTGCGCCTTTATTAAAGTACGCGCAATCGAAAGACCGAGACCGAGACCGCCGTAGCGTGGATGAATGGACGAATCCCCTTGTTCGAACGGCGAAAAAATCCGCGAGAGTGCTTCTGCCCGAATGCCGATCCCGGTATCGCTCACTTCGATGGCCAGCTTGCCGCTTGCGTCATTGCGCGTAACGATTGAAACCTTACCGCCTTTCGGCGTGAACTTCAGGGCGTTCCCAATCAGATTCAAGAGCGCCTGTTCGAGCTTGAGCGCATCGGCTCGGATGTGGTTATGCTGAGCCTGCAACTGAAGGTCGATCCCAATCCCAGCCCCTTTCTGCTGGCTCACGAGATTCTTGAGGGCCAAGCGGATCACCTCGTGCGCGTCCACCTTCACGAGCTCCAGCCCCAAGGCCTCGTTCGAGATATCGGTGAAGTTGAGCAACTCGGTGACTAGACGCACGAGATTTTGAACATTGCGGCGGATGAACGACAAAGCGGATTTGTCGAACAGCGGCGGCAATTCCGCCTGGTCGGGCGTGCCGACGGTATCGTGACCCATCTCGAGCACGTCGATCATTGACGAGATGGCCGCGAGCGGAGTGCGCAGCTCGTGAGAGAGCACAGCGATCACTTCATCTCTTGCTCTGCCTGCGAGCTCTAGCGTCTCAGCGTGGCTCTTGGACGCCGCCTGAAATTCGGCCCGCACGCTGATATCGCGGATGTTGCATTGGATCACTTTGGCTGACCCGACAAAGTAAACATTACTGACAAACTCGACCTGGATCTGCTTGCCGGCCTTCGTGCGGAGCGGGTGGTTTTCGTACCGGATGTACCTCTCTGTTTGCAACTTTTCGAAAGCGGCCTGATTCGCTGCGATGTCTTCGAAGAGGCCGATCTCCCAGAGCTGGAGGCCGATTATGCTTTCGAACGGATAATCGAGCAAATCGAGCAGAAATGGATTCACATCGATGATCTTGCCGCTCTCGGCGTCGAGAATCAGGATGCCGTCCTGTGCGGTTTCGAATAACCGGCGGTAACGAAGCTCCGATACTTCCAGGGCGAGCTCTAACGAGTTTCCTCTGCCGCTGGCCGGCATTAGCTTCGCTTGGCTTGTGAACCCGTTTGACGTCATAGGTTGAGACTCGCGGTCATGGAGATGTTGGTGTTGAGGAGACGAGCCATGGGACATTTCGCTTTTGCCGCGAGCGCCGCATCGATGAAACGCGCTTGAGAGGCGTCCGGAACGTTTGCATGGACGTCGAGTTGCACGTGCGTGACCGTCCAGCCCGCGGCCAGATCTTCCAGGGTCGCGGTCGCGATCGTTTCGATGCGCTCCGGATGAAAACCGCAGAGACCAAGCTCATTGGAAAGGGCCATGGTAAAACAACCACTCAGCGAGGCGGCGATCAATTCGTCTGGGTTGGTTCCGATACCCTCGACAAACGAGGTTCCGTAAGAATACTGGGTTTCCGAAAGCACGCCGCTTTCGGTAGTTAATGTCCCTTCGCCCTCATGCAGGTTTCCTTTCCAAACAGCTGAAGCGTTTCGGTTCATGAATTGCAGAGCGATACGCCTCTAGTCGTTGCCCGGCCAATATCTTCTTGGTAGCATATAATACTTTTTAAGTATGGCCGTCTGCCTGTGGGCGAGCGATCTGTCATAATCGGAAATACTTTTTTTGCATTAACGTACTGAGCAGGTTTACGTAGTTGTCTTACACGCAATGGAACTTCGTCATCTGCGCTACTTCGTCAGCGTTGCGGAAGCGCTCAGCTTCACAAAAGCCGCCGAAAAACTGCACACCGCGCAGCCTTCCCTCACGCGGCAGATCAAGGATCTGGAAGAAGAGATTGGCGTCCGACTTCTAAATCGCACAAAGCAACTGGTCACCCTGACAGACGAGGGCCGCTCATTTCTCGCCGACGCCAAACGCGTGCTTGCTCTCGCAGCCGAAACGGTCGAGTCGGTCCGGCGATTACACAGCGGCGAGGTTCGCGCGCTCAATGTTGGTTATGTAAGCAATCTCTTTTACGATTTGCTACCGAGGACTCTCGCTTCCTTCCATCAATCGTTTCCCGCCGTTTCGGTTAATCTCTTCGACATGTCGTGCGGTGATCAGTTTCGCGCGCTTGAAGACGGCAAGCTCGATCTTGGTTTCGTTGGATTACACGAGCCGATTGCGCGGCGCGGATTGGAATTCCGAACCATTGCGTCCTACAAAACTGTGGCCGCCTTGCCGAAAGACAATCCGCTGGCGGGCAAAACGACGGTCGAGCTGAAAGCTCTCGCGCCCATGTTTTTCATCGGAATGTCGGAAGCGAGCTATCCCTGCTATCGCGAGTGGCTAACCAAGACTTGTGCGCGCGCTGGCTTTACCCCCAAGGTTTTGCAGGATGTCGCACTTGAACGAACTATGATTCACGCCGTAGCCGCAGGATTGGGTGTCGCTCTCGTGCCAGAGCAATTAAAAAAACTCGAGCACGAGAATGTCGTGTTCCGGCCACTCAATCCCACGGTGGGGACAGAAGGCTGTGTCGCATGGAGGACGGAGCATCCATCAGCTGCTCTGGAAGCGTACGTGGAAATCGTCGAACACGTTGGCCGCAGCGTCCGTTGATCTGCGGAATGGCTGCGCCTAATCGAGTTCGCGATTTCGTAAGAGGAATTCAGGAAGCAGTGCGACAGTAACGTATGCTGCATTCGCGCTCGATCCACAGTGATCCTACAAAGCACGACTTGCGGATCCGATCAATCCACGGAACATCGGCCGTGCTTGCATTAGGAGAGCGCCCTTTCTTTCAACCTATGGACGAGAAATCCGACGCCGAAGCGTTGTGCGACTGGGAAAGCGAAGGCGGCGCTTCTAGCCATCTAAGGGAGAAGCCCAAAGCGGGATCGCTCATGCAGGCACTAACATATCTAGGTCCAGGTAAGCGAGCCTTGAAGGCAAAGCCAAAGCCGCTAATACAGGCGGCGACAGATGCCATTGTCCGTGTAACTGCGACGACGATTTGCGGAACCGATCTTCACATCCTGAAAGGCGATGTGCCTACCGTTACCGCCGGGCGAATATTGGGACACGAAGGAGTCGGAATCATCGAAGAAGTGGGAGCAAGTGTGTCCAACTTCAAGCTCGGGGCACATGTTCTTATTTCCTGCATCACCTCTTGCGGGAAATGCACAAACTGCAAGAAAGGCATGTACTCACATTGCGAGAACGGCGGAGGATGGATTCTGGGCAATATAATTGATGGGACTCAAGCGGAATACGTTCGAATCCCGTACGCTGATAACAGTTTGTACCCAATTCCCGCCGGAGCTGATGAGGAAGCGCTCGTAATGTTGAGCGATATTTTGCCGACTGGTTTTGAGTGCGGCGTATTAAATGGCAGGGTCAAACCGGGCGATACGGTAGCGATTGTAGGAGCAGGCCCGATAGGTCTGGCGGCCCTTCTGACCGCGCAATTCTATGCCCCCGCGGAGATCATCGTGATCGACGGAGATAAGAATCGGCTCGAAGTCTCTACGCGATTCGGAGCGACAAAAGTTGTGAGCAGTACCGATGGCAAGGCGGTAGAAGAAGTGATGGCGCTGACGGGCAACAGAGGCGTCGACGTTGCCATCGAGGCCGTTGGCTTACCAGGGAGTTTCGATACCTGCCAAAGAATCGTTGCCGCCGGTGGCCATATTGCGAATATCGGTGTCCACGGGAAACCTGTGCAACTAAACCTGGATAAGCTTTGGTCGCACAATATCACCCTAACGACAGGCCTGGTTGATACCTTTACGACGCCAATGCTTTTAAAGACGGTGGTTTCACGGAAGCTTCAGCCCGAACAGCTCATAACGCATCACTTCACCTTGAATGATGTGATGAAGGCCTATGATACTTTCGCAGACGCTATGAACCAACGTGCGTTGAAGGTGATAATTACGAACGCCTAAGATGCCTTCTACTTCACTTCCAAAGGCATAATTTCTGCGGACGAATCGTCGGTTTTGAAACCACCGACAAGATGACGAAGCGGCAAGTTACTCAGAAAGTGCGAGACTTCTACATCGCCTCACCAGCCATTCCTTTGACTAATGGCGAATCAGCTTAAAACAGTTTGCGATTTCGTACGATGAAATCACGAACGCATGCGACGTTACCGTATGCGCTATTCGATAAATGCCGGTGGACTGGCCGACGATTCCACCATTCGAACTACGCGAGATAGTCTGCGATGCCGAAGTGACGAATGCCATCTCTTCAGTGGTGCGCGGACATCGAATATGA
>Ga0207130_1135_pt1 | contig 23110 bp, 20 predicted proteins | sample Alteio_BWMinHeat_16_FD_153545 | JGI IMG/M metagenome (GOLD analysis project Ga0207130, IMG submission 153545) | Enriched cells from forest soil in Barre Woods Harvard Forest LTER site, Petersham, Massachusetts, United States -... | ecosystem: Environmental > Terrestrial > Soil > Temperate forest >... | reverse complement strand
TATTGGGACAGAGATGAAGAGTGTGGGGGAAGTGATGGGCATTGGCCGCTCATTTCCGGAAGCGCTGCAAAAAGCCGTGGGTATGCTCAATATTGGCGCTTCGTGTTTAACGGACTATCCCTTTGTCATTCAGGATCGGGAAGGTGAAATTCGACATGCCACGGACCGTCGATTATTTGCCCTGTATCAGCATTTTCAACACGGGGGATCTTTGGAAAACGCCGCGGAATGGTCGGGTATTGACAGGTGGTTTCTCTATCATGTGGAACAAATTGCACAATTTGAAACGGTTCTGGCCAATCATGAACTCACCGCTGAAGTGCTGCATAGGGCAAAACAGTTGGGGTTCAGCGATAAGGCCATTGGTGCTTTTAAAGGTATGACAGAAGCCCAGGTACGCAAGGAACGGCAGCGGTTCAAGGTCTTGCCGGTGATCAAGCAGATTGATACCCTGGCGGGTGAATTTGATGCACAGACCAACTATCTGTATTTAACCTACCATGGCACGCAACATGATGTGGGGCCGTCTGCGGTACCTGCCACATTAATTTTAGGTTCAGGACCTTACAGTATTGGCTCTTCTGTGGAATTTGACTGGTGTGCCGTAACCGCCGCCCGTACCTTGCGCAAATTGGGTGAAAAGCCCATCATCATTAATTCTAATCCAGAAACTGTGTCGACTGATTATGATGAATCTGATCGACTCTACTTTGAACAGCTTTCTTTTGAACGTATCCAGGACATTGCAGATTTTGAAAATCATCGTGGCATTATTGTGTCGGTGGGAGGACAGATTGCCAATAACTTAGTCCCCAAGCTCGCGGCGGCGGGTTATTCCATCTTGGGCACTTCACCCAAACACATTGAATGGGCAGAAAACCGTGAAAAATTTTCTTCGCTGTTGGCGGACATTAATGTAGATCAACCCGAATGGTGTACGGCCGAAAATCTTGAAAAAGCCAAGGCCTTTGCAGACCGTATGGGTTATCCGGTCTTAATTCGACCTTCCTTTGTGTTGTCTGGCGCTGCCATGAATGTGGTGAGTTCAGACGAAGAGCTTGAACAATATTTAAGCGAGGCTGTAGCACTTTCGCCAGAGCATCCTGTGGTCATTTCTGCCTTTATTGAAAATGGCAAGGAACTGGAAATTGATGGGGTTGCGAATCAAGGTGAAATTTGTATCTATGCCATTTCTGAACATGTTGAAAATGCAGGAGTTCATTCGGGTGACGCGACCATTGTGTTACCGCCACAACATTTATATCTGGAAACGATTCGACGTACCAAGCGTATTACCCGAAAGATTGTACGGGCGCTGCAAATTACAGGGCCATTTAATATACAATACATTGCTAAAAATAATTGGATTAAGGTCATTGAATGCAATGTTCGGGCATCGCGTTCATTCCCCTTTGTGTCCAAGGTGACAGGTCATAATTTTATTGAAATTGCCACTGAAGTCATGATGGGGCGGTATAGACCTCAACATTATCAAACGTTGGATTTAGACTATGTGGGCGTTAAGGCGCCGCAATTTTCCTATGCGCGACTGAAGGGCTCAAACCCCGTGGCGCATGTGGAAATGGCGTCTACCGGGGAAGTGGCCTGCATGGGGCGTGATCTGCAGGATGCTTTCTACCGTGCCTGGCAGGCGACAGATCAGGTAGTTCGAGGCAAGAAAGTATTGTTGAGTATTGGAGGTGATAAAAAGGCCAAGTTGCTCGAAGAAGCACAATGGCTGGCCAAGGCGGGTTTTGAAATTTATGCCACGCAGCATACCCATGATTATTTGAAAGAGCATGGGGTAGGCTCGACGTGTGTGTTCAAGGTCAGCGAAGCGCGTTCACCCAATGTCAAGGAATTGATTGGTCAAAAACAGGTGGACTTAATTATCAATATTCCCCGGGGAAATCCCACCAATCGGCAGGTGACGGAAGGTTTCTTAATTCGGCGTCTGGCCATTGATCACCATATTCCACTCATTACCAATCTGCAAATTGCAGCCTTGGCCATGCAGTGTTTATCGAAACTGCACGGTAAGGCTCAGGCTGTGACGTCCTGGCGAGAGTTTGTGGAAGGGGAATAGTGGTGCAAGTATCTGAAAAACTCTCTCGACTGCGCCGTTTTCTGTTGTCGGAAGGCGCAGATTTGTACTACATTCCGGGAACTGATCCGCATCAAGATGAATATGTTCCCGCGCATTGGCAGCATCGCGTTTGGATCAGCCAGTTTACTGGTTCGGCAGGAGATGTCTTTGTGGGGCAAGCTCAAGCCTGGTTGTGGACCGATGGCCGATATGCCTTGCAAGCCTCACAAGATCTGGATTCCAAGTGTTTTCAAATAGTACTTTCTGGGCAGGGACGTCCCACCATGCGCCAATGGCTGACCAGCCAGGGACAGCGGTTACGGTTTGCGGTGGATCCATCTGTGATCAGTATATCCGTGGCAGAAGAGTTGCGTCAGACCTTGGCAGAAACAGACGGTGAATTGGTCTTTGTTGACAATTGGGTGGATGCCCTGTGGACAGACCGGCCTCCCTTAGAGTTGAAATCTCTGAAATTGCATCCCTTGAAGTACACCGGACAAACCACAGCCGATAAGCTCATCAAACTGCGCGACTGGATGCGGGAACAGGGAATGGAAGCCTATGCGCTTAACACGTTAGATTCTATCGCCTGGCTGTTTAACATCCGTGGGGCGGATATTCCTTACAATCCATTGGTGATCAGCTACGCCCTGGTAACCCTGGATGCCGCATTTTTATGCACGGATACAAAAGTGTCAAAAGAAGATGCTGAAGTGCTGTTGGAATCGGGTGTGACTGTCGCACCTTATGCAGATTTTATGACCCTGTTGCAGTCCCAGGCAGGACAGATCGCGATGTATCCGGGCGAGGCTACAGTGGCCATGTGGAATGCACCGAGGGTGGGCAAACCTATGCGGGTATCATCTCCCATTTCACTGTGGAAGGCGTGTAAAAATTCTGTTGAAATTCAAGGTAGCCGAATTGCACATGAACAGGACGCATTGGCCTTGATTCGGTGGATGCATTGGCTGACCACGCATTGGCGGGGCTTGGACGAAGTCAGTGTGACCGATCGATTGACAGAGTTTCGTCAACAGGGTCGGCATTATTGTGGGGACAGCTTTCCCGCAATTGCTGGATTTGGGGAGAATGGTGCGGTGGTGCATTATCGCGCTTCCAGCGAAACTGCATTGTCTATTCAAGATACCGCGCCATTTCTGATAGATTCTGGGGGGCAATATTTAGAAGGCACCACCGATGTCACCCGAGTGCTACATTTGGGCACACCCACCGCACGTCAGCGGCGAGATTATACCTTAGTGTTGAAGGGACATTTGCGATTGCGTCATACCCGGTTTCCCAAGGGCACTGTGGGCGCACATTTGGATGCCCTGGCACGTCAGTTTTTATGGCAACATGGTTTAGATTATGATCATGGTACGGGACATGGTGTGGGTTCCTATCTGTGCGTTCATGAAGGCCCTGCGCGCATTTCACCAGGATTGATCAAGGTTCCCTTACAACCTGGCATGATTTTAAGTAATGAGCCGGGCGTGTATCTGGCCTGTCGTTATGGCATACGTATTGAAAATCTCTGTGTGGTTGTCCCTGTGATATCGGCAGAAGACAGTGAGGTAGGCCGGGAATTTTATGGGTTTGAAGATTTAACCTTGGTGCCCTATCAGCGCAAATTGATAGACATCTGTTTGCTGACAGCCGAAGAAATTGGTTGGATTGATCAATACCATAGACGTATTTGGGATACCTTGTCAGATAGATTGTCTGGTGGGGCGCGTGAATGGTTAAATCAAGAGACTGCACCGTTACAATAACATGCTCTGTCTTTTAAGGAACTTTATGAACACCGCCATTCGCCCTTTTCAAAACCACACCCCCCAACTGGGAGAGCGAGTATTTATTGACCCTTCTGCCGTCATCATTGGACAAGTCAGTCTTGGGGATGATGTTTCAGTATGGCCTTGTGTATCAATTCGAGGCGATCTCTTGCCCATTACGATTGGCAGGGGCAGCAATGTTCAGGATGGTTCGAGTCTTCATACCACGCGCAAAAGTCGATTTGTTCCCGAAGGACATCCCTTGATTATTGGTGAATTTGTCACCGTTGGTCACAATGCCACCATACATGGCTGTACGTTGCAGGATCGGTGTCTCATTGGCATGGGCGCAATCATCTTGGACGGTGCGGTCGTAGAGTCGCACGTACTGGTGGCTGCCGGTAGTTTAGTTGCTCCTGGCAAGCACTTAAAAAAAGGCTATTTATATCGGGGTAACCCTGCACAACCTGCACGAACTTTGACAGATCAGGAAATAGAGTTTTTCTACTATGGTCCAGAAGATTATATTCGCCTTAAAAATCAATATTTATCCTGAAATCAAAAATACACGCCATTCTCAACTTTTAGCTTCACCTTTCCTCCAGGGGCGCACACATCTTTTGAGAATAGCCAGTTCTGGCTCCCCCCCTCCGTCGTGAAGGAGTAAAGGAACGATTTCGACGCAGATCGCTTGTTGTGTAAGTTCAGTTACTCAGTTACGCTATATGATAAAATTTGAGGTTAGCATGAATTTATTGGCAATTGAAACTTCTACATCAGAAAGCTCTGTGGCCATGGAATTTGAGGGAAAACTGTATACGCGCAGTCTGTCGAGCGTTAATAAGGCGCAGCAAAAGGCTGAGGAGAAGGCGCAACGAAACCCCAAATTTAACCGGCGAAGGACAGATCAGCCCGGTGCAGAAGATCCCGAAGACGACGGACTGGATGCTCTGGGGCTCGTGCAATCTGTTTTGGAAGACGCCAATATCCCCTTAAATGCGTTGGATGCCATCATATTTAGCCAAGGTCCTGGCAGTTTTGTGGGCACACATCTGGCAGAGGGTGCGGTGCAGGGATTAGCGTATATCGCCAACGTACCTGTCATCAATCTCTCCAGTTTACAGATTCTGGCGCAAACCGCGCACCGACAGCATGGCTGGTCGCGCCTCTGCATTGCTCTGGATGCCAAAATGCACGCCGTGTATCACGCGGTCTATGAACTCTCCGAGGGTATCATGGTGCTGAAAGGCGCCGAAACGGCGCTGATCCCCTCTGCTTGCAAATGTCCCAAAGGCAAAGGTGTCGCCATTGGAAATGCCTGGAAAATATACGATCTGCCTGTTTCAAAAGGGTTTAAACTCTTCGAGGCCGACATCTACCCTGACGCTCAAGACATGTTGATCTTGGCCCAGAAAAAACTGGAGACGAGCCGCGGCGGGCCTGCCAATATGGCCGTCCCCTCCTATTTGCGGGGAACGGATTTGTGGAAGAAGACACGGCGGCGTGAGTGACCTGATTGCTCCTTTACGGAAGAAATTGTCTTTCCGTCGGGCGGTATGTTAATTCTGATTCTGGTTGCAAGAAGGCCAGTGAGTACGCAGAAGGTGGTAACGATGCGCCTTTGGGTTTCACGGCCCCAAAGCGCAAACTCATAAATTCTTCTTTCACTTTCCCACCCAAATTTAACATTGAACCCAGAGTCGCTACCTTCGCAAAAAGATCCTCATTCACTTCCAACTCTAGCTTGCTTAACATCACCTCTTCTTGCATCCGTTCTTGTTGAGAAATGAGATCAGTCCATAGAGTACGCAGTTCATTTTGTTGTGCGTCCTGAGTTCTTAAGTTAGCGTGGAAAATCACAGCAGAGGCTTCGTGTCGAGCTTGTGCGTTGCTCCAATCCGCCTTGATTTGTGCTAGTTTGATGTCTTGCTCGGACAGTTGGTCTTGATTTTGCCATAATTTGGTCCGAGATTCTTCTATCGAGGCACTCAGTTTGATTAACTTATCGGGTAAGAGGATCTGATTTATTATGTCGTTAAGTGATCCTTGCGGGCCACCTAGTACTTCTGCTTGTCCTGCTGGGTAACGTACTTCTAACATTAACAGTTCTTGTTGAGTACGTCGATATTCCTGCTCCTGCGCTAGTTTTTGATCAGACAAATCCTTTGCTGCACGAGCGAGCTCCTGACGTTCTTGAGAAGTTTCAGCCATCTGCTGTCGATAATATGTATCATCAAAAGACTTTAGCCATTCTGAAGACTTGCTCTTTTCTTTTTCAAGTGCTTCTATTTTAACCTGCGCTGCTTCAATCTTGCTCTGCACCTGCTGGAATTGCTCTGAGTGTTTCATCGAGGCCATTTTAAGTTCACTGTAGCGCTGCATAATGTTTGATAGAATCTCTTCAAATACCCGAATGTTAGGAGAATGTTGCTCAACATTATATAAGCCAGCGGACTGTGCCCAACATTCACCGATCACTTTCTCCAATGTGCGACGTGCTGAATTCTGCGCAATATCTGCAATGATAATTCCTGCGTCTCTTCTGGCTAAAATTGCCTCGGTCGTTCTTTTTAAGGCCCATTTACTCTGATCATCTCCCGCAGGTCCAACACCCTGCATACCGGCAAAATTTTCTGCGTCGGCCAGTTTCTGCAACCTAACTCTCACGTGAGATGCCTGGATATGTGAAGGAGGTTTGGTGACAATTAAAACAATATTGTGAGCCGTCTTAGCATCTTGACCGATCATGGCACCTACGTTTTCGGCAGCCGCACGGTAATGTAACATCTTGGATTCTTGTAATGAATTCCAAGAAACCACCATGCAGAGCGTACGAACAGCACGCAGCTGATGAAATAACAGAGAAGTCATGGCCGCCGCGGCAATTTCTTCAACACTCCCCCGAGTATCTTCAAACCCAGGCATATCCACATAAACAAAATCGCCTGAATGGGCCTTAAATGCATGCGGATAGAGCGTTTGTGAACTGGTTGTATGACCCACAACAGCAGGCTCAACAACCAACGGATTTCTTTTGACGGCTGAATTGATGCCATCATCTTCAACAATTCGGTACTCAACGCCCAACAGATAATTAATGAACGTACTTTTGCCTTCTCCAGTACCTCCAAACACCAGCACGCCACTGTGTCCTTGAACACCCTGAATATTCTCGACACCCTCTTCAATGGCCCTGAGAGACCGTGCAAATGGCATGCCCTGTTTTCGCCATCCTGTCCTGGATTTCATCAGCGCATATACCTGCAAACGATGCCCATACTCAACTGAATGCCTATTTTCATAGGCAATCCTTCGTGCATATTCCTCTGCTGTCTGACCATCCAATGGCACATCAAAGCTTAAAAGTACTTTTAACAATGGAATATTCCCCTGATACACTGCCACCTGCAACAGGGTCATATTTGCGGAATTACGCTGCCTGAAAATGTCAACCAATGTGGCGGGGAGGGTCTGAGCTATCCTCATCAGATAACGATCTACCTCAAGTTCACTCCACGTGCGGTTTGTTACTCTATCAACCAGACTGACTTCACCCCATGCCATTGATCATCCTCCCAGATTGCAAAGGTCACGCTGACTGCGAAAAAACAGCAGTCTCTTTCTGACTCGAATTGCTCGCACCATGCCTACCCGGCATGAAGACACCTTTGGCTTGAGTATTCGCAACTCCCTGCTCAGCAGACAGCGCCATAAATTGATCAATGACCTCGCTTTTAAAACCTAGGGTCGTAATCACTTTTTTCAGAGTAGCAAATAATGTCTCATTCACCTCTAACTGTAGCTCCACCTGTTTCAGCTCTGAGGCTTCCACTTTACTCTGAAGCAACAATTGCTGTTGTTTTTCTGACTTGGTTGCTTTTTCCTTATTGAGCAACTGTATTTGGGTTTCACAGACTATTTTGGTTCTTTCATGGTTACCAATCGCACCAATTTTCTCAATTTCAAGCTTCCTCACCGCATCATTTGCAGTGTCAAGATCGGTCCTCTTAACCCCTGCTTTCTCAAGGCGGCTGAGCTTATCCTGAGCACTTTCAGCTTCAGATGTCAATTTAGCCAACTGATCCTTAGTCTCTGGAAAATCTTTTGTATTACCATATAACTCAATACTCACAGAGACTCCGCCATGAGCACCTGGAGAAGATTTAAAAACGCCATCAAACTGTTGTGTGCCCTTGCTAAATCCATTGGCTTCAAAATGCCCTCCCATGCACTTATCTAGAAAACGCTGGATAGGCACGGCGCTGGTATAATGCATAGGCTGGGAAATCGTTTTTTCTGTTCCCGACATTTTCTTTTCAACCACCTTCACGCGCTGCATGACCTCGGTTCTCCCCATAGAATCTGTGAACGCTTCTGGGCCACCCAGATTTTCAATGTCTTTTTCAACACGATCCGGCGTTTTCTCACACATCCAACTACCATTTAACGCTTCAATCAGTTTCTCTCCATCACGTGTGACCGCATCCAGTTGTGCCTTTTTCGTAGCGCTCTCCAATTCTACACTACGCATATTTTTTTCCTGTTCAGAAAAATCACTCCGCAATCGCGTCAGCTTTTCCTTAGCTTCGCCAATTTTCTGATCAAATTGCGCTTCGGTAAAAGGCTGTCCTTTTTGTTTCTCAAACTCTTGAATCTTTTGGGTAAGGTCAGTGATTTCCGATTTCAGACTCTGCACAGAAGCTTCCGTACTGCGAACCTTTTCCCTCTGAACCTGTTGCGCTCTTTTAAGTTCATTGTACTTAATGATGATATTTTCAAGCGTCAATTGAAACCCATTCATGTATTTGCTATAACCATTGAAATTAAACCGCCTGGGTTCTTTTCGCTTTCCCGACAAACGCTCCATGATCTTGGGAATGTCTACACGAGCCGCTGAGCTCGTCACATCAGCGAGTACAATCCCTGACTCGCCTCGCTTCACAATGGACTCGGTGGTCAGCTGTAATGACCATTTTTTCCGTTCATCCGCACTCAGCTCTGTGCTCACACCACTGCGCTCAGAAAATTTTTCATCCCTAGCGAGTGCTTCTAATCTTTTTTGTACATGACTGGGCTTTATATGCGACAAAGGCTTAGTGACAACCAAGATAAGATTGTCCGCAGTATCCGAATTCTGACCGACCATTCCCCCTATACTTTCAGCTGACTTACGATAGTTCACCATCCGAGCATCCGCTAAAGAACCCCAGGACGTCACTAGACAAATGGCCTGTACCGAAGCCAGCTGGTTGGTTAACATGCAAATACTGGCCGCTGCGCAGATTTCTTCAACCGTACCCCGAGTATCCTCAAAACCAGGCATATCAACATGGACATAGGATCCCTTCGTAGTTAAAACTTGAGGGTATAAAGTTTCTGAAGTCGTGCTTGCTCCAACCGCAGCCCGCTCAGTATGAACAGAATTGGTTTTTTTAACTTGCTGCGTACCATCCTCCAATGTCTCCATTTCATAATCAACACCGTCAAGGTAGTTAATTAAAGTACTCTTCCCTTCTCCAGTAATCCCAAAAATCAATACACCATTTTTACCTTCTGCGCCTTGAATGCTACGTTCTGCTTCTTGAATCGCCTTAATCGAACGACTAAATGAAACGCCTTGCTGAGCGCCATCAGCTTGCCAACGTCCTCTGGACAGGAGCAGTGCATATATTTTTTCGCGTTGCATCCTTTCTCCTCCCGAAAGACTCGGGGCCTCACTCAGTTCTTTCGCACACTCTTCAATGGTCTTACCGCCTGTCTTCACAGTGGTGCGTGCATCAAAACTCAACAACACTTCAACAAGCTCAATATCTCCGCGTTGAACTGCTAGATGTAAAGGCGTTAGTCCTTTTGGATCAGTCGCATTAAGCTCTTGCGATAATTTCGTAGATGACTCGCGATATATCCCCATGAGGTAACGCTCAGCCTCTTTTGCTGTAAAAGAACTGTTAGCCAATTGATCGATTAAACTCATCTCCTTTTCCTCCTAAAATTTTATCCAACTTATTGTCCATCAAAAAATCACCGAACAAAAAACTGACGCGCCGCGACGATAAATGTGAATTCACTCCCCTGTCAAGCGGCATTTTGAACAGGTAAGAGCAAAGTTCAAATGTTCCCTTCCGGCAAAATAGAAATGTCCCTTTTTTTATGGAACACAGATGCAATGACAACTGCAAAAATAAAAATCCCCGCGGCGAGCCGCGGGGAATCCAGTTAAAGTGGGAACTAATGTTGTCCCAAAATGCGGTCTACGTACACACCGGGCCAAAAAGAACGAGCTTGGTTTATTGAGTTTTTCCATCAACATGTTATCATCTATCGGTTTTGGTCATTGGCTAGAGCGGCATAGGGATCATCAAGGAAAAATCGTGACTAGATTCAAGGGCATTGTATTGAAATTAATCACATTGGGATCAGTGGCGTGGTTGACAGGCTGTCAGAAAATGGAAGTGCTGCAACCCAAGGGTCCCGTGGCCGCGGATGAAAAACATCTGTTGATAACAGCGGTTGGTTTAATGCTGATTATTGTCGTACCTGTTATTATCCTGACCCTCCTGATTGCCTTTAGATACCGAGCTTCCAACAAAAAGGCCAAGTATGCTCCCGAATGGACCCACAGCGTCAAATTAGAGCTGCTGTGGTGGGCAGTTCCAATTGTTATTGTTTCAATTCTGGCAATGATTACGTGGAAGAGTACGCATGCATTGGATCCTTACAAACCGCTGGATGTACCACAAAAACCGATCACCATTCAAGTCGTATCATTGAATTGGCGCTGGCTTTTTATCTATCCGGATCAACACATGGCCACGTTGAATTTTGTGGAGTTTCCCGTGCATACCCCGGTTAATTTCCGCATTACTTCCGATGCACCGATGAACTCCTTCCAAATTGACCAACTGGCGGGACAAATTTATGCCATGGCAGGCATGCAGACCAAGCTACATTTGATGGCAGATCAAGTGGGAGATTACAACGGACGTTCTGTAAGCTTCAGTGGCCCGGGATTTAATGGCATGGAGTTTACCGCTCGTGTGGTCACCGCCGATCAATTTGCGCAATTCGTTCAAACAGTGCAGAAAACCAATAATTCCCTCACGGCTGCGGCATACAATCAACTGATCCCAGACAGTGAAGATACCCGTATTGTGTATTACTCCTCAGTGGATGACCATCTGTTTGAGGACATTATGATGAAATACATGATGCCCATGTCGGGTAATGATCCCGATGGCGCACCCATGGCCATCTCTCAAAAATAAAGGATTATCAACATGATGGAACAATTGATTTTTGGAAAGCTTTCGCTGGACGCCATTCCCTATCACAATCCCATCATCATGGGCGCGGGTGCCTTCATGGCGTTAGTGGCTACGGTGGTGCTTGGAACTATTTTGTATCTCAAAAAAGTCAAATGGATCTGGACTGAATGGCTCACCTCGGTAGATCACAAAAAGATCGGCATTATGTATTTGATTTTGGCGGGGATTATGTTCCTACGAGGGTTTTCGGATGCCGTGATGATGCGACTCCAGCAAGCTATGTCCGTGGGTACCAACATGGGCTATCTTCCTCCAGAACACTATGACCAGGTATTTACCGCCCACGGCGTGATTATGATTTTCTTTATGGCCATGTCCTTTGTATTTGGGCTGGTCAATATCATTGTGCCCGAGCAGATTGGGGCGCGAGATGTGGCCTTTCCCTATTTGAATTCCTTAAGTTTCTGGTTAACTTTGTCGGGCGCCTGCTTGGTCATGATTTCCTTGGTTGTGGGAGATTTTGCGGCCACCGGCTGGTTGGCCTATCCGCCCCTGTCAGAATTAAAGTATAGCCCCACCGTTGGTGTGGACTATTATCTCTGGGCCTTAACTCTGTCAGGTATAGGTACCTTGATCGGCGGGATCAATATTTTTGTGACCATCTTACGAATGCGTTGTCCGGGAATGACCTTGATGAAGATGCCCTTATTTACCTGGTCTGTGTTGTGCAGCATGATCTTGGTAATTGTTTCCTTCCCAGTGTTGAACATAACGCTATTTTTGCTGTTTCTGGACCGATTTATGGGCATGCACTTCTTTACCTCCGATTTTGGCGGTAACCCGATGCTGTACATTAGTTTAATTTGGACCTGGGGACATCCGGAAGTGTACATTTTGGTATTGCCCGCCTTTGGAATTTTTTCCGAGGTGGTGGCCACATTTTCAAAGAAACCATTGTTCGGTTATACCGCCATGGTTTGGGCAACGGCAGCGATTACCGTTTTGTCCTTTACCGTTTGGTTGCATCATTTTTTCACCATGGGTGCGGGAGCGGATGTCAATTCCGTCTTTGGAATTGCCACCATGATTATTTCAGTACCCACGGGCGTGAAGGTATTTAACTGGCTGGCCACCATGTATCGTGGCCGAGTGACCTTCGCGACTCCTATGTATTGGATGATCGGATTTTTAATTACCTTTACCATTGGGGGTATGACCGGCGTGCTCATGTCCGTACCTGGCGTAGATTTCCAGGTACACAACAGCGTATTTTTAATCGCGCACTTCCACAATACCATTATTGGGGGTGTAGTCTTTGGACTATTTGCCGGTTATACCTACTGGTTCCCCAAAATTTTTGGATTCAAACTCCATGAGCGTCTTGGCAGATGGGCTTTTTGGCTGTGGATTACTGGTTTCTACGTCGCCTTTATGCCCCTCTATGTGTTGGGATTAATGGGCATGACGCGCCGCATCAGCCATTATTCTGTCGAGAGTGGGTACCATCCCTATCTAATTGTCGCTGCCATAGGTGCTGGCATTATCTTGTGTGGTATTTTGTGCCAGGTGGTGCAATTGGTTGTCAGTATCTATCAACGCGATTCAAACCGAGACTTGACTGGCGATCCGTGGGATGGACGTACGTTGGAATGGTCGATAGCATCTCCACCGCCCTTCTACAATTTTGCAGTCACGCCCGTAGTGCAGGAACGTGATCAGTTCTGGGCGGATAAACAAAAACGTTTATCGGGTGCTGCTGTTATACCCCCTCGTTATGAACCCCTGCACATGCCCAAGAACACTTCCATAGGATTTTTGATGGGAGTTATTGGTGGCGTCTTCGGATTTGCGATGGTATGGGACATGGCCTTGTTGTCGATGGTGTCAGGTGTTGTCTTATTGGGGTGTGCATTGGCCCGCATGTTTAATGCGCACATCGATTACACCGTCAGCGTAGAGGAAGTTTCCAAAACAGAGATGAAACACCTTGTAGGAGCCAGCGTATGAACGAACACCACGCCCAGGAAGTGCACGCCAAGGTCACCTTTGGATTCTGGACCTACCTCATGACAGACTTAATTATGTTTGCAACGTTGGTTGCAACCTATATCGTGCTGCATAACAATGTGTTTGGAGGCCCCGGCATTCAAGAGTTGACCAACCTGCCCTACGTGTTGATTCAAACTTTGTTAGTGCTGACAGGTGCCTTTGCCTGTCGTGTGGGATTGGCTTCTTTCTACCTGGATTGTCGCAAAAAAACAGCTGCCTGGTTGGTGATCAGCCTGGCCTTTGCTGTGGCTTTTTGTTGGACGCAGTATCATCAATTTGATGTATTGCTTGACATGGGTATTAGTTACCAAAACAGCGGGTTTTTATCCGCCTTCTTTACCTTGCTGGCGATTTTTGCGGTGCATGTGATGATTGCGATTTTTTGGACGGTCATACTGTTAATTCAATTTTGTTTGCCCCGCTTTGCTGGCTTGATGAAGACCCGTCTGACTTGTCTCTCTCTTTTCTGGAGTTTCTTAAGCATTGTATGGCTGGTGATCCTTACCGTCGTGTATTTAATGGGAGCGTTATAACATGTCAGAACATTGTGAAAAAACGTGCGGCCGTAAATTACTGACTTCTTATATTTGGGGCTTTATATTGTCGGTAGTGCTCGTTTTGGGCGCCTATTTTATTGTAGACCAATCCTTGCTGTCCGGTAAGGCGCTCTACGTCGCGCTGGGTGTGTTCTTGGTGCTACAAATGTTGATTCAAGTACTTTTCTTCCTGCGACTCAATATGGCGACGGAAGATTCACGTTGGAATTTGATCGTGTTATTATTTACGCTGCTAATTATCTTTGTTGTGGTTTCGGGATCGTTGTGGATTATGTATGAGTTGAACTACAACATGGTTAACTAGGCTGTGTTGATATTTCACTGGAGCCCCCTTGATTCGTCTCTCCCTTGGTGGGAGAGACAGATTTTTGAAATGAAATTTCAAAAATCAGAGAGGGGGATTTAATGGACATCCCTCTCCCTCGAAACCTTTGGTTTCTCGACCTCTCCCACACGGGGAGAGGTGAATTTATCGACAGATTTACGAAATATCAACACAACCTGGCCTATTTGATAATGCACACTATTCTCAACTTTTTGGTAGTGACTCAGTTTGAAGGTGTACCCTTCCCAACCCTTACTCCGTCACTCCTGCGAAGGCAGGAATCCAGAGTCGCAGATCGCTTTTTGCGTAAGTTCAGTTTTAAGCTAACCCCCTCCACCATACTCCTTCTCCGCCAGAGGGAATTGAGAAAGCTATGAAATTTATTTCCCTCCTAAAGCCCGGCATTATTTTTGGTAATTTAGTCACCCTGTCGGGGGGTTATTTTCTTGCGTCGCATCAGCATTTCTACGTTTGGCCTTGGATTTGGACTCTCCTTGGAATGTCCCTGGTGGTGGGTTCTGGCTGCGTGTTTAATAATCTGATCGATCGTGATATTGATCGGTTGATGCAACGCACCTGCCGACGTGTTTTGGCACAGGGTCAAATTAGTCCAACAGTGGCGGTTATCTATGGCACAGTACTGGGAGTTTTGGGATTTCTAATACTGGCTACCTTGACCCATTGGCTTACGGTGGTGTTGGCTGCGATAGGCTTTCTGGTCTATGTGGTTGTCTACAGCCTCTGTTTAAAACGTCGTTCTCGATATGGCGTTATTGTTGGGGGTATTGCCGGTGCAATCCCGCCCATGGTGGGCTACGTGGCGGCGAGCCATCGTCTGGATACCGGAGCCTGGCTGTTATTTGCCCTTTTATTTCTCTGGCAGATGCCGCATTTTTATGCAATTGCCATTTATCGATTGGAAGATTTTCAAAAAGCCCACCTGCCCGTATTGCCCTTAACCAAGGGAATTCCTGCCACCAAGCGGAGTATTCTGCGGTATGTGGCGATTTTTACGGTAGTTGCAACCTTACCTGCCTGGCTGGGCTACGCAGGAATTGCTTATGGCAGCATTGCCCTGGTTTTTGGCCTGGTTTGGATCTATCTGTGCTTACAAGGATTTTCAACGCCGGATGACAAGGCATGGGCCCGCAAGAACTTTGGATTTTCTATTTTGACGATTACGGTATTGTCGGTGATGATGTTGTTTTAATGTCCTAGGTAATTAATTCAGTAATCGCTTGAACAACAGAACGCATAAAGTCAGCACTCACTGTGAGCAAGGGCCCTGCGGTAAGACGTTGATTATCGATAGCGCGTAATTGGTCAATCAATAAATCAGAGTCTTGTTTAAGGTCATTATGTTTTTTAATTCTCAACCGTAAAGGCTCCGCACGATCCACTAACCGGGTAGTTAGGGGGATAATTAACGTTGAGGGATGCTCAACCTCCAATAAACTCTGTGTCTGTACAACGAGAACAGGTCGGGTTTTAGAGGGTTCTGTTCCCTTGCCGGGATTAAGATTCGCAAGCCATATCTCGCCACGATTAATCTTCAGGATCTTTTTCGATTTGGCTAAATTCATGATTCACCACCTTACTTTCCTGACGGACTTTTAAACTGGCTGTTTGCAATTTTTGTTTTTGTCGTTCAACCAATAATTTTTGATTCATTTGTATAATCGCCTGGCGCATATATTCGGTAGGAGAGATCGCTAAACGTTTAGAATGGGATCTGACCTCGCTGAGTAGATCTTCTGGTAAGCGCAAAGAAATAACAGACATCTCGGTTACCTCTAGAAATGTTTTTTAAAATACTACATTATTGTAGTCTAAATTGCAATTCAAATAACTACTTCGCGTTTTTATAGTTTAAAAGCCCGCTAAGGCCAAGTTACAGGTTCCGCGAAATTATAAATATACGCTAATAGGTAACATTAAGTTTGACGCCAGCAACTTTCTTTGACAATGTACGCCACTTTTAGGAGAAGAGTGACATGCCAAAACGACCCAATGAAGAGCCGAAAGAGAGAAAAAACACAAGAGAACATTCTCAAGTAGTTTTTGATATTTTTTTACTTGACTTGGTCAAAATTCCCAGAGAACAGCAAGTAAATTTTGTGTTACAGGGCCCAACAATTGAAACGCCAGAGCAAATGGAGTGGGTGTTAGAGCGAGTTCATGAAGGCAATAAAGCAGCAATACGAAAAGCTTATCCACAGTTAAACGAAGCAGCGCAAAAAGAATTACGTCTTGAAGATATGATAGCCGAAGGTGAGTTTTACAACACTACAATGGAGGTAGCGCGGCTATCTATTACAACGTTGTTGCCTATATTGCCAGGTGAAGAAGAAAAGTTTGCCGATTATCTGGGTACATTGCCTAAAAATTGTCGCTTTCCCTTAATTCAAGAATTTCCAGATCGACTCAGTATTTTAGAGTTGGTTATGAAACAATTAACGCCAGAAGAGTGTATGGCATTGGTAAGCGCCCATCCTGATAAAATTTCAGATAGCCAGGCAGTCTGTGGCATCGTAAAGTTTCTACCGGTCAAGCATCAGGCTCAATTTGTTGAACAATATTTTAGACCGATAGATTTTACAGAAGTACGGTGGTTGGTAGAGGCCGTTGATCAGCCGCGTGGGCTGGAATTTGCTCAGAAATATCTCATGGTGAGACCGGAGGCTCTTGCTGTGAAAGAAGATCGTGTTACAGAGGCTGCTCTTCAAGGTTTTTTGAAAGCATTAGTTAAAACAAACCCAGATCAGCAACTCAGCTTTGTGTTGAGCGGGCCTAAACTGACCACGTTAGAAGGATTGGGGCAAATATTAAGTGTTGTGAGTCCGGATACGCGTTATGAAATTGCGCTGCATTATTCGAAAGACCTGTCTATTCCGCTACCCAACGTGCCTGCTGGTCTAGATCCCTATCGCGATGTGTTAGTTATAAGTCAGGCTCAGAAGGATATTGCAACATCCCTGGACGAAGGTGATGAAGAAGGGTTTGCGAATTATCTAAAGAAACTCGATAGCAATCTCCGGTTTCCCTTAGTTTTGATGTATCCCGACCGGCTTTCAACCTTAGAGTTGGTGATGCCGCATTTGTCGCCTGAAGAGCGTGTGGCCTTGGCAGGGGTATATCCGGATAAGATTTCAGAGAGTGATACGGTCTGTGGTATCGTGGAGCTTCTGCCGGTGGCACATCAGGCGCAGTTTATTGCAAAATATTTTAATCCGAGGGATTTGACAGATGTGTGGCGGTTGTGGAAGTCTGTTGATAAGTCGCTTGAACTGGAATTCGCCCAGAAATATCTTATGCTGAGATCAGAGGCTCCTGCTGCGGAACAAGAGGGTGCTGCAAAGCCTGAATCCACTGTTGTCAGTCAGCCAGTACAATTGACTCAACAAGAGTTATTGTTGGCCTCGAGAGAAATTTTGCCGCTTGCACCGCCTTTTTTGAATTATGTGAGCCAACCTCCAGTTTCTGGATTTCCTATTGCTCCTGCTGCTCCCGAAACCCCAACGCCTCCGTAAGGTGTGAGAGTTCAATATGCGGAGCATTGGCTAAATCCGCCAGGGTACGCGCCACACGGATAATACGGTGATAGGCACGGGCAGAGAGTTTGAATTTTTCCATGGCCTGTTCCAGCAGATGTTGTGTTTTAGCGTTCAGCGACGCATGCCGGGTGAGTTCCTGGTGCGCCAGATCTCGATTCAGGCACTGTTGGCGTTTATATTGTGCAGCCTGGGCGGACAGCACACGCGTACGCACCGTTGCTGTGGTTTCGCCCTGTCTTTCCGATTTGTACAATTCTCCCCGCGGCAACTCTTGTACCTTGACATGCAAATCAATTCGATCCAGCAAGGGTCCTGACAGTTTATGCCGGTACCGTTGAATTTGTAGCTCTGAACAACGGCAGTCCTGCTGTTGGGAGCCAAAATAGCCACAGGGACAGGGATTCATGGCAGCAATCAATTGGAATTTGGCGGGATATTCCATCTGGTGACTGGCCCGGGAAATAGACACCTTGCCGGATTCCAGGGGTTCCCGCAATACTTCCAGGACCTTGCGGTCAAATTCTGGAAATTCATCCAAAAATAAAACACCCTGATGGGCCAGGGAAATTTCGCCAGGTTTTGGGGTGCTGCCACCACCCACCAGGGCCACCGCAGAGGCCGTGTGATGTGGATGGCGAAAAGGACGCTGTCCAAACTGTTTGAATATGTTTTCTTGACCTCGAATGGACGCAATGGCAGCCACTTCAATGGATTCTTCCGTTGACAAGGTTGGCAAGATCCCTGGGAGTCGACTGGCCAGCATGGTTTTGCCGGTGCCAGGTGGACCATACAGTAAAAGGTTATGTCCTCCGGCGGCAGCCACTTCCAATGCCCGTTTGGCATGGTATTGTCCTCGAACCTCGCATAGATCCGCTGTTGTGTTTGTTGGGAGCGGAGTATTTTCTGGGATATATCGAGTCAGTGGTTTTTGTCCGGTAAAATGCTGGCACACTTCCAGCAAGGTATCTGGCGCATAGATTTCTAAATTTGGAATCAAGGCGGCTTCTTTCGCATTTTCCCGAGGAATCATAATCTTGCGACAGGCTTTTTGTGCTGCATAGGCCATCAATAGCGTGGCCGAAACATTTCGCAGCTTTCCATCCAATGCCAGCTCACCTGCAAACTCAAATTCTGAAAGTGCTCCCCGAGGCAGTTGACCTGAGGCGGTTAAAATTCCAAGTGCAATGGGAAGATCAAATCGACCCCCTTCCTTAGGTAAATCAGCGGGGGATAAATTGATGGTGATGCGCTTCACGGGAAAATCAAATTGGGTGTTTAACAATGCACTGCGCACACGGTCCTTACTTTCTTTAACGGCAGCCTCTGGAAGACCGACAATAGACAGCCTGGGCATGCCATTGGACAGATGCACTTCTACATGAACGGGAGGTGCGTCAACGCCAAGCGATGCGCGGGAATGAATACTTGCAAAAAACATGTTAGATATTGGAGTATTGTGCTTGAGATTTAAGCAGCTTTCGATATCGCTTGGCTGAATATGCCAGGCGAGGTTCAAAGATCAGGCGGTGCAGGCGATCGCTCAACATCACGTCTGTATTATGGCGCAGGCTGTATTCTAATTTTCGAATAATTTCTTCGGATAAAGAGCAGCCGTTCAATGTAGAGTCCAGCAACACGTCTTGATAAATTTCCAGCGGTATGCGCAAACGTAATTTAATGGTATCGTCCATGAATGCCCCATTTAAGACTAAATAAGGACTTATTATGGATTTATTTTTTGAATGGGTCAAGGGGTTTTTGATCCGGTCGAAAATGCCCAAAATTTACTTAAGACAAAGGTAGTTCCAGCAACGAAGAGAAGAACTATACATAGGCCCAATAAATAGGGCAGGTGGAGCACCTTTAAGGTCACGGCAAATAAACTTTCGCCTAAGAAAAATCCCAAAATAGCGACTGTAAAAAATCGGTATCCAAAGGAGGGGGGATGCGCTTGTTTTTTAAAGGTCCACAGGCGATGTCCAAAAAGACTGATAGGAAAGGCGCATAAGAAAGCAAGCACATTGGCAAGCAGGGGAGGCCAATGCAGGAACTCTACCAGCGCCCAGACGCCCACAAGATTCGCCAGGGTTCCGAGTGAACCAACTACGCCAAAGGCAATAATTTCTTTAAGATTTACGGTCATACCATTTCCTTTTTAAACCATAACTTCGTTGCACTTTTAAAAATGAAAATGGTATCACTAGATGTTTCATTTAAGTTCGCGGTATTTTCTCAATAATGTCAGAAATTATATAGTTAGGACGACGTTTCACTTCGGTAAAAATACGTGCAATGTATTCTGCGATGACGCCAATGGACAGTAATTGTATTCCTCCCAAAAATAGAACCCCCACGGCCAAGGTCGCCCAACCGGGAACGCTATTTCCATAAAATAACGTATCCACCAAAATCCAGATACCATAGACTAGGGCACTTAGCGAAATCATAGCACCCACGAGTGACCAGATTCGCAAGGGCCAATTGGAAAAAGAAGTAATGCCTGTAATGGCCAGGTTAAATAATTTAAAAAAATTAAAATGGCTTTTGCCGATCGCGCGTTGTTGCACTTCGTACGGGATACCGATGCCTTTAAAGCCCACCCAGGCGTAGAGACCCTTCATGAAACGATTGCTTTCCGGTAAGGTACGAATGGCGTCTACCATCTTTCGATCCATTAATCGAAAATCTCCTGCATGTGCGGGCAGTTCGATGCTCATCAGATAACGATTCATTTTGTAAAATGAGCGGGCAAACCACCGGTTTAAGAGCGTTTGATCCTTACGGTCTCGAACCCCATAAATATTGTCAAAACCCTGGCACCAATGATCTAAAAAAACAGGGATTACCGAAAAAGGATGTTGGAAATCCGCATCAATGATCAATACCGCATCGCCGGTGGTGTGGTCAAGGCCTGCTGAAATGGCTTTTTCTTTCCCAAAGTTTCGTGAAAAACGAAGAACTTTAAGAGGCAGGCTGGCAACCATCGTCTTGAGCGTGTCAAGCATGTCGTCTGAGCTGCCATCATCCACCACAATAATTTCATATTGTGGTACCAGGTGACTAATTGTACTTGCAAGTGCGGTGAGAAAGTCACGAATCGCAGCCCCCTCATTGTAGGCGGGTACAACGACAGACAGCTTGCAGGAGTTCAGGGAGCGAGAGTGTTCCATGGGCAACTCTTCAGATTCGGGAAACCTCAGTATACTAAAAAATGCTCAAGACGTCCTTGGCATTTTGGCTTGAAGCGTGCACCTTTTTTATGCTATTCTCTCTGCCCTTATTGGTGGACGTAGCTCAGTTGGTAGAGTCCCGGACTGTGAATCCGGTTGTCGTGGGTTCAAGCCCCATCGTCCACCCCATCCATCCTCAATCCTACTGTTCGAATCAACTCAAATGGGAATCCTCGTGCAGCCAGAAAACGGGCACGCCGTGCTGTTTCAGTGACTGTCCGTGCAGGTTTTGATCCATATTTTATGCGGCAAACCTGTTGAATATGGGCAGGCCAATCTATCCCTGTCAGCAGGGGTTGGTAAATTGCCGGATCAATGTGCTGTGATTTTAACTGGTATTGCAGATGTAATGGCCCATATCCTCGAGATAGTTTGCTGCGAATAAGGGCGGCAGCATAGCGTTCATCGCTTTGCAGTCCCTCCTCTGTCAACTGTGCAACTACCTTGAAAATATCGGCCTTTGAGATTTCGGCTTTTGAAGCTTTGGCACCCATGCCTTGATTGGCTAATTTTTGAGCCAGTTCGTGGGCGCTGTGTTCACGTACGGCCAGACAGCGCAGGGCGACAGAAACTAACGACGGCTTTCGGAGATTTTTCTGCATAAGTCCCGGCTAGTCCACGGTTTCGGGAACTCCTTGGGGTTCCGTTATCACCTTGGTAGAAGCGCGAATTTTGGTTTCCAGGTCTGACGCTGCTTCCGGATGTTCACGAAGATATTGTTTTGCGTTTTCCTTGCCCTGGCCAATACGCGCAGTGCCAATACTATACCAGGCACCTGATTTTTCAACCAACCCAGCCTTGAGCCCCAATTCAACGAGTTCACCCTCATGGGAAATTCCCTGGCCATACATGATGTCAAACGCAGCTTCTTTAAAGGGAGGAGCAACCTTATTCTTCACCACCTTGACGCGAGTTTCATTTCCAATGACTTCTTCGTCTTTCTTAATTGCACCGGTACGTCGAATATCCAGCCGTACGGAGGCGTAGAATTTCAGCGCATTACCGCCCGTCGTAGTTTCTGGATTTCCAAACATGACACCAATCTTCATGCGAATTTGGTTAATAAAGATCACCAGGGTATTGGCACGTTTAATATTCGCAGTGAGTTTGCGCAGGGCTTGGGACATTAACCTGGCTTGTAAGCCCATGTGAGAATCACCCATTTCACCTTCAATTTCCGCCTTGGGGGTTAGGGCCGCCACAGAGTCCACCACCACAAGGTCCACGGCACCTGAGCGGACCAGCATATCGGTAATTTCCAGGGCTTGTTCACCCGTGTCTGGCTGAGAAACCAGCAAATCTTCCATGTTTACTTTTAACGCTTGTGCATAGGCGGGGTCCAGCGCATGTTCTGCATCAATAAATGCAGCGGTGCCTCCCTTTTTTTGACACTCCGCAATAACTTGCAGGGTCAAGGTGGTTTTGCCGGAGGCCTCAGGCCCGTAAATTTCAACGATACGCCCCTTGGGTAGACCGCCAACGCCAAGTGCCAGATCCAGACCTAGGGATCCTGTAGAAATCACTTCTATATCCGGGATAACAGAGCCGTCTCCCATGCGCATGACTGAACCTTTGCCAAATTGGCGTTCAATTTGACTTAACGCAGCGCCCAGTGCCTTTTTTTTATTTTCGTCCATGACTATTTCCTTCTATCAATCGAAGGCTCAGAATAGCACAAAATTAGAACAATTCAAGGTGTTTTTAAAAATATTGATTTTGCGCAAACTTTTAGATTTTGTGGAAGAAATTTTTCATGGTTAAATGGTGTTAGTTTGTTCTGATAGGGGAATATAAAGATGAATTTTAAAATTATTACGTTAACCGCTGGCAATGCAAGAGCGATTTTTCTGCCTGAAAAAGGAGGGTTGATGACCTCCTTGCAGTTAAACGATCCTGCCCGACCTGGGCAGACACGGGAATTACTGTATATGCCCGAGGGTATGGATTTAGAAAAATATCACAAACTGGGCGTTGCATGGCCTTTTTGTTTTCCCATTTGTGCGCGCTTGTCCCGTCAAGGGCAAAGTGCCTATTTATATCAGCACCGGCTGTATCAAATGGGCATTCATGGATTTGGGTATCAGTTGCCTTGGGAAGTGGTAAATCTCTCAGAAAATCATGTGCAGATGCGGTTGACTGCCTCCGAAAAATCGTTAGAACAATATCCATTTCATTTTGAAGTGGTCTTAACTTATCGATTGACGGAACAAGGCCTGGAGTGTGACCAGCTGTATCGAAACCTGGGAGATATGCCGATGCCGTATTATGC
>Ga0207130_1134_pt1 | contig 23144 bp, 24 predicted proteins | sample Alteio_BWMinHeat_16_FD_153545 | JGI IMG/M metagenome (GOLD analysis project Ga0207130, IMG submission 153545) | Enriched cells from forest soil in Barre Woods Harvard Forest LTER site, Petersham, Massachusetts, United States -... | ecosystem: Environmental > Terrestrial > Soil > Temperate forest >... | reverse complement strand
TCGAGTGGCCGCCAGCGCGGCGATTTCCGGCTCGAGAATCGCCCTCAATTCAGCCAGGCTTGTGGATCCATCCGGTTGCCCGATCTTGACCATCAAGTCCAGCGACTGCCGGATTGCCTGCGACGTACCATCGGTCACGAACGTTCCGCGCCCGGAATATGCTTCCACCAGGCCTTTTTCGCGGAGCGCTTTAACTGCCTCCCGGACAGCCGTCCGGCTCACCCCGAATTGCTGCGCCAGCTCGCGTTCTGCCGGCAATTGGTCTCCCGGTTTGAGCGTGCCTTTCAGAATCGACTCTTCAATCTGCTGGACGATCTGCTCGTAGAGTCGAGATGTCCGGACTACTTTGTACGCCATATCCTCTCGTCGTCCTCTGCCAACCGCCATTGAACTTTCACGCTAGCCGGGCCCTTCACGCAGCTTGAATCCAAACTGTCTTGGTGTTGGTAAATTCGCGAATGCCATAAGGGCCGAGTTCGCGGCCGTGTCCGGAGTGCTTCACGCCGCCAAAGGGCAACCTGGGATCGGAAGCCACCATCTTGTTGATGAACACCATTCCAGCTTCAAGTTCATTGATAAAGCGCTCGCGTTCACTCTGGTCGTTCGTCCATGCGCTCGCTCCCAACCCAAATCGGCTGTCGTTCGCAATTCGAATTGCGTCATCCAAATCCTTGGCGCGGAAAATGCAGGCCACGGGACCGAATAGTTCTTCGCGATATGCCGGGGAGTCCTTAGGGATGTCGGTCAAGACCGTAGGCGCGTAGAAATTCCCGGTCCGCTTCAACGGTTTGCCCCCGGTCAAGACCCGCGCCCCGGCAGCAACCGTTTTCTGAACGTCTGCATGCAGGCTGGTCACGCCATCGGCCGTCGCCAACGGTCCTAATTCCGTGCTTTCGTCGAATGGATCGCCTACCTTCAGCGCCTCCATCTTGCTCACGAACTTGCGCTCAAACTCATTCGCAATCGCGTCGGCCACGATAAAGCGCTTGGCGGCAATACAGGATTGTCCGTTGTTGATGATTCGAGCTTTGACGGCAGTGGCAACGGCCTCATCGAGATTGGCGCTGGGCATGACAATAAAGGGATCGCTGCCCCCAAGTTCCAGCACTACTTTCTTAATTCGTTTGGCCGCACCCGTTCCCACTTGTACTCCGGCCTCTTCGCTTCCGGTGAGAGTTGCGGCTACCACTCTCGGATCATTCAGGATTCTGTCGACTTGTTGTGAACCGATAAGGAGTGTCTGAAAGACGCCTTCAGGAAATTCTGCCTTACGAAAGATTTCTTCAATCGCCAGCGCACATTGGGGGACATTCGAGGCATGCTTCAAGAGTCCGACATTGCCTGCCATCAAGGCCGGAGCAGCGAAACGAATCACTTGCCAGAAAGGAAAGTTCCAAGGCATCACTGCCAGTATTGGTCCAAGCGGCTGGTAATGGACATAACTACGCGTGGCTGTCGTCTCCACGGTCTCGTCGGCGAGAAATCGTTCCGCGTTCTCTGCGTAGTAGCGGCACGCCCAGGCGCACTTAACCGCTTCATCAACGGCGGACCGAAACGGCTTACCCATCTCGGTGGTCATCAGGCGCGCGAAGGTGTCTTTCTCGCTCTCGAGGATGTCCGCAGCTTTAAGCATCATCCTCGCCCGATCAGCGAAGGGAAGCCTTCGATATCGGGAAAAAGCATCGGCTGCGCGCTCGATCTTCTGGTCAATCTCAGAATCCGTGAGCTGCGCAAAAGTCTTGAGAAGCTCACCTGTTGCGGGATTGATAGTCGAGATTGCCATCGCGGACCTCTCCTGTGCCCGGAGCTCTTTGCCGACCTTGAGCTGGCAGATCGTCTTCCGGTACTGTGGTCCGACAACCCTACCACAGGATGACCACATAGTGTCAAGCTTATACATGGTTTCGAGCATTTCTTCTTGACACATATTCTCACATGATGGTAGAGCTGTCGGACCACAACTAAGCGGAGGTCTGTATGCGTTCCCTGACGTTGAGGGTTAATAGGTCGGCCCGTGTCCAAAGGCGAATGTCTCCCAAGATTCTGGAGTGGGGCCTAGTGTCTCTTTTAGTGTGCCTACCCCTATTTTCACAGACCAATGCCGGACGCATTCTCGGAAGCGTTAGCGACCAAACCGGTGCCTCACTGAGCGGGGCAACGGTGGTCATCACCGACGTGCAAAGAGGGATTACGCGAACCGTGACCACGGACGAATCGGGTGCCTACGTCGCACCTGACTTGTTTCCCGGCATTTACACGATCCGCGCCGAGTCTAGGGGCTTCAAGACGCTTGAGCGCCAGAACGTCGAGTTACAGGTTGCTCAGGACATACGCATTGACCTGACCCTCCAGCCCGGAGAGGTTTCGCAGACAGTTGTGATCACCGGAGAGGTTCCGATGCTGAACACGACCTCCGCAACCTTGGGCGGGACGCTAAGCAATAAAGAGATCAATGACCTGCCCTTGAACGGCCGTAACTACGAGAACCTGCTGCAACTGCGTCCGGGAGTGATCCGTTATCCGGGGGGGCGGCTTCTCGACCACGAGCGCCAACGGACTTCGCGCCGAGGACAACGCCTACCTCATCGACGGTCTGTTCAATAGTGAGCCTTTTTCGGGTCAGAGCATCATCAACGGAGCTGGCATTGCGGGAGATTCGGCGACCATTTTGCCTGTCGATGCAATCCAGGAATTCAATGTCCAGCAGAATCCCCCTGCCGAGTATGGCTGGAAGCCAGGGGCCATCGTCAACGTTGGGTTAAAGTCCGGGACCAACGCCCTTCACGGTACTGCTTACGGCTTTTACCGGGATACAATTTTCGACGCGCGCAATTTCTTCAACCCCGATCCCACGAAGAAGACGCCCAGGAGCTTGAAGCAATTCGGCGCGACCTTGGGCGGACCGATCGTCAAGGACAAACTCTTCTTCTTCGGCGGTTACGAGGGCCAGCGCTATCGCGTGGGCAATTCAGGGATAGAAGCCAGTCCAGCTATGCCTTCCCTGGCAACGCCCTCAACTCCCGACTGCACGTTTATCACCAGCGGCGGTTGTACGAATAGCATCACGGACGCGATCTCGGATGTGCAGGCCGCACCACCAGGTCTCGGGCTTACGATAAGTCCGGTTAGCCTCCAGTTAGCGGGCTGCCAATTGGGGCCGCCGGTCACGTGCAACGGCAAGGGCTTCCCACTGAACAACGGAACGAATCCAGCGGGCCCAGGTCTCATCAACATCAGTCTGCCCAATACCGTTAACGCCGACAACGCAATCGGAAAAGTCGATTACCACATCGCCGATCGCCACTCGCTCAGTGGCATGTATTTCTATGGCAACAATTCAGGAACGGTGAATGACGCCGGAGAAACGCAACCCCAGTGGTTGACGCTGATTCACACCCGGGCGCAAGTGGTCGGGGGTACTTGGGTTTGGACACCCAGTTCCCGCTGGGCGAATGAAGCGCGAGTGGGCTACAACCGGCTCTATCAGCCTACCTTTACCGCAGATCATAACGTTCCCGCCTCGTCATATGGCATTAATACCGGCGTGACCAATCCGCTGTATGGCGGCTTGCCGATCATCACCATTTTGCCTTTCAATGTCCCTGAAATATTAGGTGGATTTGTTTGGCCCAAGGTGCAAGGACCGGATACAAGGGTGCAGTTCGTCGACCACATATCGTATACGCGCGGCAAGCACGCGCTGAAGTTTGGCGGCGAGCTCCATCGCGACAGCTTCACTGGAGGCGCATATGCCGGTGGCAGGGGACGCCTCAAATTCTTAGGTGGCGGTGCCTTTCCCACATCGACACCTTTGGAGGACTTCTTTGCCGGAGTGCCCGCTGTTGGTCAGGTGCTCATCGGGGATCCAACGCGTCACATACATAATTGGTCGGAGGGGGGGTTCTTACAAGATGATTGGCGCGTCACCGGGAACATAACTGTGAACCTGGGCTTGCGCTACGAATATAACGGGGTCATCAAAGAAGACCACGATCTCCTGGGCAATTTCGATCGTACGACCGGGCTGCTTCAGGTCGGGCACGGACTCAGTGCCCCGTACAACGGGGACCACAAGAATTTCGCGCCACGCGTGGGCATCGCCTGGGACCCTTCGGGCAAGGGCAACACCGTCATTCGTGCGGGCGGTGGCATCTATTATGAATCGGTGAACTGGGAATCGTTTCTCGCATTCAACAACACGCTGGGCCTCAGCAGCATTCCCACTGCCAGCAGTGCCGGCGTGTTGCCCGGCGGTGGCGCGATTGCTGTCGGCAACATCAAGGTCTTTCCCGGCACTCCTCAGTACAACAGCGGCCCAGTCTTCCCTCCTGGCCAGCTCAACTGCGCGGCCAACACATGCACCATCCTTGGCATCGACCGCAACATCACTACTCCTTACGTCGGCAGTTGGTCTGTGAACGTCCAGCACGCGCTGGGCAACAATCTCTCCATGGAGGTCGGCTATGTCGGCAATCATGGCTCGAACTTGGTTGGGGTTCGGGACATCAATCAGCCGCCCGCGGGTGCTGGATGGACGCCGACCGCGATTGCTGGTCGCGCGGCCGATGGCGGGGCAGAACAAGCAGCGCGCCCCTTCAATGGTACCTTCCCGTTCCTAAATGCCGTCTACCAGATGGGGAACATTTACCGCTCCAATTACAATGGCCTGCAGGCCACTCTGACCGCGCGCAATTTCCACGGCCTCTCCGCGATTGTCGGCTACACCTATGCTCACGCCCTCGACGACGTCGGTGCCAACTGGGATTTCGGACAAGGACTGGGTCTCCCACAGGATAGCGCTCATCCGCAACGCGAGTACGCGAGCAGCGACTTCGACATCCGGCATCGCTTCACGCTTTCGATGACCTATCTCGTTCCTGGAAAGAAGTCGTTTGCGCAGCTCCTAGAAGGCTGGCAGCTCAATTCCATTGTGACTTTGAATAGCGCGCAGCCCTGGGGACCCACCGATTCAGCCACCGACGTCAGTGGGACTGGCGCGTCCACCACCGCCGCCACCGGAATTGAACGTTGGGACTTCTTTGGCAATCCTGGCGATTTCACGTCGGGTCCAGTCGGGATTCCTTACTTCTCGGGCACAAGCAACCCGGCATGCCTGGCTAAGGCGACGACTCTGGCGATGCAGCAGGCGTTGGGATTGTTCGGTTGCTTCGCGAAGGGCAGTTCGGTCATGGTTCCTCCAGGATTTACCTTTGGAACTATGGGACGCAACTTGTTCCGCGACTCGGGCTTTCGCAATTGGGATTTCTCCGTGGCCAAGAACTGGAAGCTCGGCGAGCGCCTGAGCGCACAGTTCCGTGCCGAGTTCTTCAATATTCTCAACCACCCCAACTTCGCCAATCCCTTCGGTGGACAAAATGGTTTCGGGACGGGAGGCTTCAACGATCCGTCCACCGCCGGAGCCGGAATCTTTGGCTGCGGTTGCGCCACGCCCGACAAGGCGGCAGCAAACCCGGTGATCGGTTCAGGAGGTCCACGCGCAACGCAGTTCGGCCTGAAATTTCTCTTCTAGTGCTGGGCAGCAAAGTTTCGTGGCAAAGGGTTGCCCCGGGAAAATAAGGAGTCGAACAAGGTGACAGGTAAGCCCGAATGTGGCCGCATGCTGCTCGTGTTTTTTGTCCTGGTTGGTATCTTCGTGTCCACTGCCTCCGCTCAGGAGCATCCCGAACGCACTCTTGACGAGATCAAGACCGAAGCAATTCATCGGGCGGAAAACGGCATGTATCCGCTGATCGGGCTTGATCCGGCTGATGTTCGCGAAGCTTTCAATTCCATCAAGACCCGCGACAAGGACGAATGGGCGGCGGCCTTCATGGGGGTGGCCGACCGCTACATGGCCGAAGCGAGGGCGCTCGAAGCCACTGACCCAGTCAAGGCGAACGCTGACTACATCCGGGCCTGGAGACTTTATTCTTTCGGCCGCTGGCCGATCCCGGCGTCTCCAAAAAAGCAGCAATCGTACCAAAAGGCAATCGAAGCGTTTCTGGCTCACGCTCACTTCTGGGACCCGCCGTTGGAAGTCGTTCGCATCCCCTTTGAAGGTTCGGAGATCATTGGATATCTCCGTCTGCCAAAGAACGCAACTGGCCCGGTGCCCGTGGTAATCGCGGTCAACGGTCTGGACAGCCGCAAAGAAGATCTCTCCGAAAGCTTCGCAGCGATTCTGCCTTTTGGCATTGGCGTGCTCGCGGTTGATGGGCCTGGCACCGGTCAGGCGCCGATCAAGGTGAGTGAGACTTCCGACCGGATGCTATCGCGGGTGCTCGACTACCTTCAGACCAGGCCCGAGGTAGACAAGACGAGAATCGCAATGCACGGCGTCAGCTGGGGAGCGTATTGGGCGACCAAAATGTCCATCGTCGAACGCGCGCGTCTAAAAGGAGCGAGCGCCCAATCGCCGCCGGTCGACAAGTTCTTTCAGAAAGAGTTTCTGATGAATTCGTTGTTGGGTAATCGAGAATATCTTTTTGATCAAGTTCCGGCGTTGATGAACATTTTCGATGGGGTCAAGACACTAGACGACTTGGCGGCGGCGCTTTCCAGAATGTCTCTGGTGAATCAAAAGCTGCTCGGGAAGCCGACCACACCGATGCTGATCCTGGCTGGCGTCAAGGACACGCAAGTGCCGATATCTGATATTTACTTGCTACTCGACAGCGGCGACGTTCCCAAAGACGCGTGGATCAACCCCGCGGGTGGACACCTGGGCCGGCAGGTAAAAGTATGGCCCGATCCGATTATTTTTAAACAGGTAATCATTCCATGGTTGGTGCGCACGCTGGCAGTCCAGCTCGACAAAGCCAGCCACTAGAACTTGGAACAACTTCGGTCCGCCAAGTCGCCGGCAACATTCTGGAAAAGTGAGGGCCTGACGATGGGAGTTTCGGCTACCCCGCTCCCCGCCGCTGCAATGCCGACTCATAATTCGCGCAAGAAACCGTTCTACGCAACTTTGTGGGTGCAAGTGCTGCTGGCGATCGGATTGGCAATTGCGCTTGGCTACTTCAGCCCGGCTAGAGCCATCGCCATGAAACCGCTGGGCGACGCCTTCATCAAGCTGATCACGATGATTATCAGCTTGATCATCTTTTGCACCGTTGTCACGGGCATCGCCGGCATGCAAGACATGAAGAAAGTCGGCCGGGTCGGTGGGAAGGCGCTGGTGTACTTTGAGATCGTCTCCACAATGGCATTGTTGATCGGATTGGTCGTTGGCAACCTGGTACGGCCGGGCAGCGGCTTCAATGTGAATCCCGCCACCCTTGATGCAAAAGCCGTGGCCGATTATGCCGGACAGGCAAAGGCGCAGAGCGCGACCGACTTTCTCATGCACATCATCCCGAACACGGTGGTCGACGCGTTCGCCAAAGGAGACATCCTTGAAGTTCTGCTGGTTGCCATATTGTTCGGCTTCGCATTATCGGCCGTTGGTCCACGCTGCAAGCCTTTGGTTGATCTATTCAATGCGCTAACTCATGCGGTATTCGGGGTAGTAAATATCCTCATGCGATTTGCCCCCATCGGCGCGTTCGGAGCTATGGCTTTCACGGTAGGAAAATATGGCTTGGTCTCGCTAGGACCCTTAGCCAAACTGATTGGAACGTTCTACGCAACTTCCATTCTGTTCGTACTTCTTGTGCTCGGGGCGATTGCCCGCGCCGCGGGCTTCGGCATCATCAGGTTCCTGGCTTATATCAAGGAAGAGATCCTTCTTGTCCTGGCTATGAGTTCGTCGGAGCCGGCCCTGCCGACACTGATGGAGAAGCTCGAAAAACTCGGTTGTTCGAAGTCCCTGGTCGGACTCGTAGTACCGACGGGCTACAGCTTCAACACTGACGGCACGAGTATGTACATGACCATGGCGGCGCTGTTTGTGGCCCAAGCCACCAACACTCAGTTGACACTGATGCAACAACTGACCATCCTCTCAGTTGCCATCTTGACATCGAAGGGAGCGAGTGGAGTGCAAGGCGCAGCCTTCATTGCGCTGGTGGGAACGTTGTCCGTTATCCCCACCATTCCAGTAGCAGGCATGGCTCTGATTCTCGGAATCGACCGTTTCATGAGTATGTTTCGCGCCACCGTGAATATGATTGGGAACGGCGTCGCTACCGTTGTCGTGGCGCGTTGGGAAAAAGAGGTAGATGGAGCCACCTTGCGACGAAATCTCAGGCCATGATGTCGGACTGGCGTTCGATGAGGATTATGAAGCTGGCTTGAAGATCATCCCGCGGCTGGTTTTACCGTTCATGACGACGACGAGCGGCCCGTCAAAACGCAGGTGACGGACACAACCTTCTTCTTCCACTGCGGGCTGTGAAGTCAGCCACTGCCAGTCCACAAAACCCTCCCCGGCATCAGGATTAACAGTAAAGTATCCGATCTGAAAGGCAGTAAGATTCTGAAAAAAATGACTGCCTTGCGAAGGCGTTACGCGAAAATCACGGAATCCCGCCTCCACTATCACTCGGGCTCCCGAAATCTGGTCCCAGGCTACTGGGATGCCAAGCCACGGGTCATTTGATCCCCACCGTCCGACGCCAATCAACAGATACGGAGTACTACTGTCGTTGAGCTTCGTGTTGAAATAACTGACCCCTTGGGCCACTTCCTTACTGCGGGCACGTTCAAAACGCTGGAAGTCGACCACCACGATATCGCGCAAATCCTGAATCCCACCGTTCCCTAAAACTTTCGAACTCTGGCACACCAGTTCGTTGGGGTTCACGTCTTCCATTCGAAGCTCCTCGCCTTCCCGCGAGAGCACTAGCGGACGTATCTGCAGAAATCCGAAATCGGCGGGTTCATCTGGATGGCCCGACAGTCGGACCGCGAACTCGATTTCCACTGGCCGTCCCAGCGCGTCTTCGCCGACTTTCATGAGTTGGTCGAGAATTGCGGCCAAGGGAAAGACACCGTGCTTCAAGATGGGAGCAAAGCTCACGACGCGAATGCCGGGTCGGCTAAGGCCGTCATAGACAGCTAGATTGTCTTCGGAGTAGGTAGAGCCCAGCCGATGCAAAGTTCCGTCGGTTTCCGCCACGTCCAACCCGAATCGCACTTCTCTCAGATCGGTCGTGCGGTCTTGATGTCCTACGCCGTCAAGCTCAAGAGCCCAGAACTCGGACTGAGAGTTTGCCAAGATATCTTCGGCGGACGAGAACTGCACAATATTTTGGGGATATCGCGGACAAAAAGTCAGGCACTTTCCTCCCCCGACCACCTCTCTGCCCAGTCCTAACGCAACTGCTGCGACTCCGTCTGTGGAGGTCATCGGCGAAACCGGATAGAAGTTGCGCGATCGGACTACTCCGGAAAAATCCGGATAAAACCGCGGCTCGTGGATCGTACCTACAACTTGCTGGAGGATCACAGCCATCTTCTCTTCCTCCAGTCGGTAGGGTGTCGCTCGCACGTAAGCTTTTGCGTGCTGGCTGAAAGTCGAGGCGTAGACCCGTTTGACCGCCTCCATAAGCTGCTCCAGGCGCACGTCGAGGTCGGGATGCTGGTTGCCCAGCATGAAAGTTTCGTAGACTCCGGTAAAGGGCAGGTATTGCGAATCTTCGAGCAAGCTGGACGAACGCACCGCCAGCGGATAGTGGACTTCCGCCAGAAATGCCAGAAGGTCCTCCCACAGTGCAGCCGGCAGTGATGCCGCCAGAAACCGGCGTTCAATCTCGGCGTCATCGTTACTGCTCACGGCGAAGTCGAGCAGTTGGTTTTCATCGAGAAACTGGTCGAACACGTCGGTAGCGAGGACGCAAGTCGGCGGCACCACAATCTGAATGCCAGGGAAGCGGTGCTCCATCCGATGCTGGTGCAACAGGTGACGCACGAAAGCCAGTCCGCGCGCCTTGCCGCCCAGGGAACCGCCACCAATCCGAAGAAAGAAAGAACTGGTGGCCTTGAATGTCGCCGAGTTGTAATCGCCGATGAGAACCTGGCTCTGCTCGCGCCTATACTCGGCGATAGAAGCAATCAGATCGTGGCGAAGGTCCTCGACGGTGGAAAAATCGGAGACCTTGCGTGGCCGGAGTTTCTGGGCCAGGGCAAACTCCGTCCGGGCGCGCAGCCAGCGCGAAAAATGATTTCTCTCGCTGTGGTAGGCGATGCTCGCGGCCGGGACTTCGCGCAGCCGCGACTCCAGTTCGTTCAGGTCTCGGGCGCGGGCCACTTCGGTAAGGTCGGGCAACCGGAAGACGAAATCGCCGAAGCCAAACTGTTCAGTCAGGAACATGCGTAAGTCTGCCAGCAGCGTGGGGGAACCCTTTCGCAAAAACGAGACTCCCTCGGAATGTGCGCGTACCATGAATGCTGTGCGACTCGACTGCAGCACGATGGGAACATCCGGAACCAGGCTGCGAACCATGCGCGCCAATTCAAAACCGGCGTCCGGCGCCAATTCGCCTCCGCGCGGGAATTCGACGTCGGAGACCACCCCGAGCAGATATTCTCCGTACTTCGTCACTTGCTGCGAGGCCTCTTCATAATTCGAGCAAAGCAGAATCTTGGGCCGCGCCCGCATGCGCACCAACTTGTGAGCCACATTCAATCCTTCGCTGAGCAGAAGGCGCGACTGCGTGATCAGTTCGGTGTAAATAGTGGGTAGAAATGATGAGTAGTATCGAATGTTATCTTCCACCACCAGGATGACCGGCACTCCGATCGCGCTAGTGTCGTGGAGGACGTTCCTCTTGTCTTCAATGTACTTGACGATCGAAATCAGGATGCGAACGTTGCCCTGCCAGAGAAATATCTGCTGAATGTCTGTGACCGGATTGCGAGCCACGAAATTCTGGACCTCGCGATAGTCGTAGGCAAGCACGACTACAGGCACATCAAGTCCCGCCGCCTTGACCTCGCGAGCCAACTGTGCAGCGTCCATGTCCTCCACTTCGAGGTTGGCGACGATCAGGTTAAATCGTGGCTGAGATCGCGCTAGGGCCAGTCCTTCAGCGCCGCTTGAAACATGGGTGATGCCGGGGATTTGTTGCTGCTCGAGCTCCAGAGATTCGCCGATGAGGAGTTCGTTCAGGCGCCCATCCTCGCGGAGGATAAAAGAATCGTAGAGGCTGGAGACCAGGAGAATGTCTTGCACCCGAAAGGGCATCAGGTTCTCGAAGCCCTCGAAGAGGCGGTCTACATCAATGGTTTGCTCAGTCGCGTCTTTCACGCTCATGAGTCGATCCTGACTTGCATCAAAAGAGGACGGGGTGGACTGATCCACCCCCAGCTCCAACCTCAACCCTCGGCCACGAACGTTAGACCAACCCTTGGTCCAGCATCGCATTGGCGACCTTGAGGAAGCCGCCGATATTCGCTCCGTTCACCAGATTGCCCGGAGTCCCGTAGACTTCGGCCGTCTCGAAGCAGTTCTTGTGAATCGCGATCATGATTTTGTGCAACCGATCGTCCACCTCTTCGCGGCTCCAGGTCAGCCGTGCGCTGTTTTGTGCCATCTCCAGACCGGAAGTGGCTACGCCACCGGCGTTCGCAGCTTTGGCCGGTCCGTACAGGACTTTAGCACCGAGGAACATTTTGGTAGCTTCGAGCGTGCAGGGCATATTTGCGCCTTCCGCCACGAGCTTGCATCCGTTCTTGATGAGATTTGCCGCATCTTTAGCGATGATCTCATTTTGCGTGGCGCTGGGGAAGGCGCAGTCAGCCTCGATATTCCACAGCGGATTGTGGTCGAGCTTGATGTCGGTGGGCATGAAGATCGCCTTCTTGAACGTGTCCGTATACTGACGGATGCGGCCACGGCGCACGTTCTTGAGTTCCATGACCCAAGCCAGCCTTTCGCGATCAATGCCGTCGGGATCGTAGATTACGCCGTCGGAGTCGGAGAGCGTGATCGGCTTGCCGCCCAGATCAAGCAGCTTTTCGACTGTGTATTGAGAAACGTTTCCGCTTCCTGAAACCAGGCAGAGCTTTCCTTCAAGTGAGTCTTTGCGGCTTTTCAACATCTCGGCGGCAAAATACACGCAACCGTATCCCGTAGCCTCTGGACGAATCAGTGAACCGCCCCAATTCAGGCCCTTGCCAGTCAGCACGCCCGTAAACTCATTGCGCAGGCGTTTGTATTGTCCAAACATGAAACCGATCTCTCGTCCGCCCACTCCGATGTCACCGGCTGGTACATCAGTGTTCGGACCAATATGCCGGGAGAGTTCGGTCATGAAGCTCTGGCAGAACCGCATGACTTCATTGTCGCTCTTCCCTTTTGGATCGAAGTCGGACCCTCCCTTGCCACCGCCCATAGGCAGTGTCGTCAGTGAATTCTTGAACACCTGCTCGAATGCCAAAAACTTCAGAATTCCGAGATTGACGGAAGCGTGGAAGCGCAGCCCGCCTTTGTAAGGTCCGATTGCACTATTCATTTCAATGCGGAACCCACGATCGATTTGAGGGTTGCCTTGATCGTCCAGCCAGGGCACACGGAACATGATTACCCGTTCCGGCTCCACAATTCGCTCCAGGATTCGGGCCGCTCCATATTCAGGATGCTTCTGCAGCACCAGGCGCAGAGACTCGAATACTTCCTGAACTGCCTGATGGAATTCAGGTTCTGCGGGGTTTTTCAACTTTACCGTTGTCATTACTTCTGAAATGTAGTCGTCCGTAACTCTTGGCGGTCTCACAATGCCGGTGCTCATAATTTGTCCTCCAAAACTACAAGCTGCACATCATTGACTCTCCTGTCGGTAGCCGAGGATTCCTATTATGCGCCCATTTGGCGAGGTGAGTCGAAGGCCGGGAGAGGACCTCTTTAACGATTGGTGGCGTAATGCGGCAATCCGGCCAGCGGGATTTCTGCAGAAACCCCTAGCCGTTCAATCCACGTTGGACAAAACCAGCACAACCTTACCGCGATCGAGAACTTTGGTTGGCTCGACCCGTGCGCAAGTAAACGGCAATCACAACAGGGTGCATGCCTCGCTAAAGTCGAGCCGAGGGCCCCGCGGCATGAGCGTCGCAGGGTCGCCGTGACCGATGTTGCAGAGAAAATTCGATTTCACATGTCCTTCAGGGAAAAACTCCTGCTCGCAGGACTCACATTTGCCAGCCGCAAAGAACTCCTCATCGAGTTTTGCGTTATCAAAGCCTGACATCGGCCCGCAGTCCAGTCCCAGAGCCCGCGCCGCAAGTATCATGTAGGCTCCTTGCAAGGTAGAGTTCCGCAGCGCAGTTTCCTGGATCACCTGGGGGTTGTTCACAAACATATCGCGCATGGCGGGGTAGTGTGGAAACAGCCTGGGCAACTTGTCGTAGAACTTCAGATCATAGGCGATGATGACCGTGACCGGAGCGGCCATCGTCTTCTCTACGTTCCCAGGCGCGAGCGATGGACGGAGGCGCTCCTTTGCAGCCGTGGAACGAATGAATACGAACCTCGCAGGACTGATATTTGCGCTCGTGGGCCCCCATTTCAGTGTGTCGTAGAGCTGCTGTAGCAACTCGTCGGGCACTGGTTTGGGAAGCCATGCGTTGTAGGTACGGGCTTTCCGAAACACCAGATCAAGTGCGTCATCACTCACTCTCATTTTCTCGATCCTCTCCATCATTGTCACGGTTTCCTCCTATTCATTCGGTTTCACAAAATCCGATTGACATGCTCGAACTCCGCTGCCAACAGAGGCAATTCGGAGATTCATTAGCTCGACGAACCGGCAAAACAACGATCAGCGACACGACAGCAGAACGTCTTTCCGTTCACTCCGGAAGGCAGGCAACCGCCGCCACGCCATCTGCAAGGCCGGGTCCTGGCCAAGGGAGGTCCAGAGCCTTCCAGCTCAGTCCTGCATCACCTGATCTGAAGAGGCCGCGGTTGTTGGCGGCGTAGATGACGCCTGGTTCGCCAGCATGAGTGGCAAAACGGCTCACCGTCGTGCCCTTCGCCGCGGGCAGGCCGCTCATTGACTGTTCCCATCTCTGAACCCCAGTCTTCCTATACACGTACGCCTCGGCCCCTCGTGGCGAATAGGCGGAGCCGGGACCGTCTGTTGCGGACACGATCACCGTATCTGGATCAGCGGGATCCACGGCAACACCCACGAGGTAGAGGTGCTTCAATCCATCCTCGGGCGATCTCCACGAGTCCCCAGCATCGGTGCTTTCATAGTACCCATCGCCGGCGGCCGAGTAGATCCGCCCGGGCGCAAACGGATGCGTCATCGCTGTGTGCGTGTCGTACGGACCGCCGCGAACGCGATCACGCCATATCCGCCCGCCGTCGAACGTGCGAACGAACGCGCCAGCCTCGATTGCGACAAACACGCGATCCGCGACGCTCACGTCGGCTTCGATCCACCGAACATGATGCGTCTGGGGCCGTGGGGGAAAACTCCAGGTGTCAGCAGAAGGGAGCGCGCGCAATCCGGCGAGGTCCACCCAGCTATCGCCGCCACTGTCGGAGCGAAACACCGCACTTGGTTCGGTGCCGGCATAGACGACGCCGAACCCGTCAGCTTGTTCCGCGTGACCCACATCAACCGCGGTGACCATCAGGTGGTCGATGCCCCGTCCGACTGGTTCCCAATTCCGGCCGCTGTCGCGGCTTCGGAAGAGACCGGCACGCGCAGTTCCGCAGTACACTTGGGCCGGGCTGCTCAGGTCGACCGCAACACATCCGGGCGACAGTCCGGCCAAGTGTTCGTCGACCGTCCAGGTGGAGGCGCGCCGAGCGATCAACACGGCCGCTCGGGTTACGACTACGATGCCGACCATGACTCAATCTCCTCCATTACCCCGCTAGGCCACACGAAGCACGATCTTGCCGTGTTTCTTTCGTCTTGGCGCTCCCGGCTCACTGGGCGACATCCCATGAACCCTTGGCAGTTTCTCAGCGATGTCCTTCCAGGCCTGGGCTGCATCTTGGAGTGCGTACACGGTCGCAACGTCTGGTCGTATTGTCCCCTCTTCCAGCAGTCGCCCGATTCTGCTGAGCACGTCCCCTGACGGCGCCAGCCGCATCATCACGCCCGACACATGGTGCATCGCTGCCTCTTCCTGCGATACGGGCTGAACGGCGGATACGAGACGGCCACCTTCCTTCAAGACGAGGAACGACCGCTTCTGTGTATCGCCACCGACCAAGTCGAAGACCACATCGACTCTCTCTCGCATAACCTTCTCGAACTGCTCCTCTCGATAATCGATAACCCGGCTAGCTCCGATGGACTTGAGGTACGCCTCATCGTCGCCGCTCGCAGTCGCGATGACAGTAGCGCCGGCATGCGATGCCAATTGCACCGCATAGGCCCCCACAGCGCCGGCACCAGCATGAATCAGGATCGTTTGTCCCTTTTCCAGGTGACCATGGGTGAAGATTCCCTGCCACGCGGTTTGGGAGGCCACCGGCACTGATGCCGCCTCCTCAAAGGAGAGGTTGGATGGTTTCCTTGCGATGGCCGCGGCCTTGACAGCCAGATACTCTGCGTACGCGCCCATTCCGCTGGTGGTACCGAATACGGCATCACCTGGCGCAAATGCCGCAACGTCAGTGCCAATCTGTTCGACGACGCCTGAAAACTCATGACCAGGTATCCACGGCAGGTCGATCGGGAGTATCTGTCTTGCCGTTCCCGAGGCCTCGACAAGATCCAGATGATTGACGGCGGTACTCTTGACCTTCACCAGGATCTCGTCACGTGCGATCGCCGGCGTCGGTACTTCGTTGAACCAACTGCCCACCGTATTCCAATAATCTGACAGCTTTCATGCGAGCTCTCCTTAAATTCTGCCCAATCGCCTCCGCAAGGCGCCAGGTTCAAACTCGCCGCAACATGGATACTAAACGGTGTCAGCGTTCGTCGAACGCTTGACCGCGGAAGCGAAGTCAGGCGGCACGCCCATTTGCTTGAGCATGATGTTGAGCGCGGGATAGCAGTCGAATCGCTCGATCTTGCCATTCTTCATGTAGAAGAAGTCCGCGCACGGAATGTTGACCTTTGCTCCTGTTGGCTGGATCGCGCCGGCGGGCGTTTCCATCGGGCCGCGAAAAGTTCCTTGAATGGACAACCAATGGCGACGACGTCGCCCATGACATTGACTCGGTGAAGTTCGCGGTGAACGTCGGGAAACATCTTTGCAAAGGTGATTACGATGTCCTTCAGATGCTCGCCTCGATATGACTCTTCGCCGCTGATGTTGTTAAACACGCCATCCTCGGTGAAGCTGGCGGTCCATCCGCGAATGTCCAGAACGTTCCCCTCAGCGGTGTGGTAGGCATTTCGGACAATTGCTTCGTTGTCGTAGCTCATTTGAGAATCCCTCCTTGTGATTGGTTCGTAGTGTGGCTTAGTCTCCAACGGGTGGCACGAAAGAGTTGGACAGTTCTACGCCTTGGAACGCCATCGCTACTGCGAACGTTTCTACGCCCATCTGGTCGCCTGTGGCGGCGGGCCCAGTCGGGGAGCTTCGTGAGCGCGCGGCCGAACTCGCGTTCCAGACCAGCGATCTCGGCGCTGTAGCCAACGTGCTCGAACCATTGCAGCATCACCGCCATATCCTTGCTGTATTACCGGACCTGTTCGATTGGCGTCTGCGCGAACGCAATCGGCCGGCCCAGCGCCTCCGTCAGGATCTCCGCCGCCTCCGGCATCGTTCGTACGTCACCGGGGAGATCGATCGCTCGTCACAGCTGAAACCTCCTCAAATTGTCGTGTAAGTCCGGTACTCGTTTCTTTCCTCAAGCTCTGCCCGCGCCTTGCTTGACCAATCGCGACTGGAACAATCCGGAAAAGGCCGGTCGCACGTCGATGAAGATCACGGCCCACAGCAGGGCCACGAAGAGAGCCAGCGGAAGCCCGCTCGGGGCCATCAAGACGTGGAAAGTAAGGATGTTGACAATCAGCGGTGCCAGCACTGCCACCGCTAACGGTACGTAACGGTTGACCAGCAGAAGTACACCTGCGATGAATTGAAACGCGAAGATTACCCACAAGTAATGCGAGAGATAAAGGGTACCCATGAACTGTGCCGCAATGCCCCCCGGCGGGGGAAAGGGAATGAAGTTCAGGAAGCCGTTCAGCCCCATAACCAGAAAAATCAAGCCCGCAAGATATCGGGCGATTACGGAAGTGGTTCTCATAACCAGTTCTCCTTTTCGATATGCGCCATTGCATTGGTGCAGTGTATATTGATATCAATACGATTGATGATATATACTTCCGGGAGATTCAGTTTTTTTATGACTCGAGGCATTCACGGGACGGACCACGTCTGGCTAGTAATGATGAAGGCGATGCGCGCCCTGACGAGGTACGCAACCGCTGGTATTGAAGAAACCGGACTCGGCCTCTCGGATTTCGGCGTGCTGGAACTCCTGCTGAACAAAGGGCCTTTGCCCGTCAATACGATCGGCCCAATCGTCGATCTGACCCCAGGCTCGATCAGTATCGCTGTGGACCGTCTCTTCGCGAAGAGCTTGGTAACCCGGGTCGAGAGTACGGAAGACCGACGTGTTCGTATCGTCGCCCTCACCCCTCGTGGCAAGGACCTTATTGTTTCCGCGTTTCGAAAGCATTCCGGGCAGATGAAGAGAGTGTTCTCCGAACTGAGCTCGGAGGAGCTTCGTGGTCTCGAAGTGGCGCTTAAGAGGCTCGGCAAGCGCGCTGCCGCGCTGATGGAGGAGAGTTGAGCGGCTCCATGCCAGTCCGCGTTTTATGCGCCGGACCGCCGTCTGAATCTGGCGGCTTTCACAAACAGCCACGCTTGGAAGAACACGCTGCTTGCTCAGCCTCTTTTTACGTTGGCTTGGACTTCCGAGTTAGGCTCGTCCGGTAGCAGAAGGCCCAATAGCTAGCGTGAAAAGGTTCCGGTTCTGGAGTTGCGTCCGGTGAGTTCGCTCCTGTTTTTCAGGGGGTCATGACGGATTCAGATCGACTTGACCTCGACGTACGCTAATTTCACGACTTTGGAACCGGGATTTGTGCCCCAGGAGCGGATTGCGGGCCCCGAGGTCCGTAATCGAGATTCGCAGAGGCGTGCCCACCACGGATTAAGCCAAGTGGTGCATCGTCCGGTTTCATCAGCAACTCTACGAAGATGAAGGAATCATCAACTGTCCTGAGAACTTCGGACAACTCCTTGGACGTGGTAACGACATGTGACGCCACTTCGCGGCGGCTAAAGACTTGCGGAAGGTCCGCATAGCGCCAGTTTGCGACATCGTTGTATTTGGCATGCAAACCCAGGATGGTGCGTTCGATCGTATAGCCGCCATTGTTAATCAGGAAGATTAGTGGCTTCAGATCATGACGCAAAATCGTAGAAAGTTCTTGTGCTGTCAGTTGAAACGAGCCATCACCTATCAGCAGAATATGCCGTCGCTCCGGTGCGGCCTTCAATGTACCGAGAAGAGCTCCCAGGGTGTACCCGATGGAACCCCAAATCGCCTGAGTTATGAACGTGCACCCTTCTGGAAGTCATTCACTTCCTGCAGGACACCAAACCTCTCAGCATCCATGTCAATGAGCGCTGCGGGACGCCGGGCACTCGATAGACGACCGGCGATGTGATTAGCACACGACGCGAGGCGCTCTTCATCGCTTTCAGGTTCCCGCAACACGAGAGGTTCGTCTGGAACCTGAATTTCGAGATAGGCGATGTCGGAAGGCAGTTCCAGGTAAACCGGACGCTTCAATCTCCATGCAGTGCGAATGAGACGATCTACTTCTTCAGCCGCATTCTGCGGCGTTAGCTGCGCCTGCGCTGCCGTCACTTGCCGGTACGCTCGCAGGAATACATCTTCGCTACCATCTGCCAGGGTATGGTGCATCATTGTTCGCCGCGCGATCGACCGCAGGGGGAGAGAGCCACAGATACAAACGATTGGAAGATGTTCAGAATACGATCCGGCAATCCCGTTGATGGCACTGAGGGCTCCTACGCCGTTCGTGACGACAAGAGCAGCCGACCCGTTGAGACGCGCGTATCCATCTGCCGCATAGGACGCATTGAGTTCATTGCAGTTTCCGACCCACTCCGGTCGTCCGCGATTCTCGAGTTGCTGAACAAACTCAAGATTGAAATCACCGGGTACACCGAAGATGTGTCGAATCCCGGCCTCTTCCAGTCTCCGCAACAGGAAATTACCGATTGTCTCTTTCATCGTTCTCGCTCCTCCCGTCTCGAGAGACTCTCGGGAGTCCCAATTGTTAAGTCATCGTGTTCGAGTGCACCGAGTTCCGACCTGGGGGCGGGGAAACTTTGCCGACTACACCAGCCGGAAATGAGCCGTTCGCAACTGCGAGCGGTGCTAGAGGACGCACACGGCGCGCGCCCGGTCATATAAGGCGCAGCCTGTGGCCGCCGATTCTCCTCAACCAGGCCGTCAAACCAACTCCGAACCGGCTTCGCCATATGACACCCCCTGCGGCTCGAAGTTCTACTGCTTTCCGAGAGCGGCTTCGCCGACTTCGGTCCCGAAACCGGCGGATTGAGCACCAGCGATGCAGCAGGCCTCATCGTTGTCGGGAAGATCTCCGCTCATTCCGATCGAACCCACCACATTCCCCTCTTTCAGTATCAGGACACCACCAGCGACCGGCGCAATGCGACCAGCTGAGATAGTGTTAAGAGCCGCCCAGAATGCGGGAGCATCCATCGCCCGCTTTGCCATCGCTCGCCCCCCGATTCCCATCCCGACAGGACCCCAGGCTTTAGCGAAAGCGATATCTGGTCTTAGCACGCCACTTCCGTCTTCGCGTTTTAGCACAATGGCAGCACCACCGGCATCGACGACTGCAACGGTCATCGGGCTGCACTTTAGCTGACGAGCTTTCGCTAACGCCCCTTGCACGATGGCGTCCGCCGCTCTTCAGGAGTCTTGGCAAGCAGCTTCATAATGATTGCCGAGACCGCAACCGGCACGTTCTGCGACCGATCGAGGGGCGGTACGGCTTGTCGTGCGATATGGCAATGCACCCACTCCATGGGTTCTGACGCAGTGAAGGGCAGACTGCCGGTAATCATTTCGTAAAGCGTTACTCCAAGGGCGTAGAGATCGCTGCGTGCGTCGATCGAACGATTCATTCGCCCGGTTTGCTCGGGCGCCATGTAGGCGAGTGTTCCTGCGATGAACTCGGGTGGATCTGACAATTGGCGTTCGCGAGGGAGACGCGAGGCGATATCGAAACCCGTGAGTTCCACCTCGCCTGTTTCACGTACGAGGATATTGACAGGCTTGATGTCCTTATGGATCAGGCCTCCCTGGTGGACCTCTTTCACTGCCCCGGTGATGGCTACAGCTAGGGGCAGAAAGCGCCCAATCTCCATCGGGACGCCGATCATGCTATTCAGCGAATGAAGGTCGGCTTTCTGGTCGTTGGGTTGCGATGACGGCTTCCTATCTTGGTCAGCCGTCGCCGGAATGCTGTCGATAATACCGCGACGCTCTGTCTCGTTATTACGGGCAGTGAGTTCGGGTGCGTGCTCAGTCCGGTTGGGTTGTGAATTCATAGCGCACCACCCGTTCGCTATCAGAATTCTCCGGTTGCGTCGCTAAGCAGAGATTCCCCGGGAATCAACAAAATCATACCGCGTCCGCCCTGTTGCCCGGTAATTTGGAACAGACGCCATACCACGCTGGCATCACCGGCTATCGTAACAGCAGCACTCACTTTGGTGTTCCTGGCTTCATCACTGAATGTATGGCTTCAAGCAGAGCTTCATCGTTAAGAGGCTTTCCGAGGAAAGCAGACGCACCACTCTGAAGAGCCTGTCTGCGGGGCGATGGGTCGTCGTGAGCCGATACGGAGACGATCGGGATTCGGCAGTGATCTGTGGCGAATTGTTGCTGCAGTTCCAGGCCGCTCATCCCGGGGGGAACCGTGCCGGGAGTCGGTGACAGGGCAGAGGTCTTTATTGCGGCCAGGTGACGAAGATGAACCGTTGACGCCAGCCTTTTTTACTTCGGTGGGAAAATGGACACACCGCCACGGAAAGCTGATCTTGAAGGTCGCGTACAATACTCCCCAGTATGCCCGTAAGGGTGACGAACAATTCGGAACGAGGAAAGGCCGGGCTTAGGTTATCGGTGCTGGACCCAAACGCCGCTGCTTTTCCCCCAATCTTTCCCTGCCATCTAAGACGCATCTGATCACTGAAGAGGAACTTTCAATGACAAATTCCAGGCGTGTTACAAAGATTGGTTTTCTGGTTTTTGGTGCATTGCTTCTGGCTTCGGCCACTTGGGCTCAGAATTGTCCGCCAGCCGCGGAAAGAATTGCAAAGGCCTATGGTCTCGATTCGTTCGGGCAAATTGATGCGATCCGCTACACCTTCAACGTAGACCGTCCCGGACTCAAACTCTCTCGGAGCTGGGTGTGGGAGCCCAAAGCTGACCATGTCACTTACGAAGGAAAAGATAAGGCAGGCAACCCGGTGAAGGTTACGTACGTACGTTCGCAGCTTAGCAGCCAGCCTGACAACGTGAAGAAGGAAATCGATCCGGGTTTCGTCAACGATCAGTATTGGCTGATGTTCCCCTTCCATACCTGCTGGGACACCGGCGCCGACGTGCAAGACAAAGGCATGCAAAAACTGCCGCTGGGAAAGGGTTCCGCCAGGCTGGTGTCGGTGAAGTATCCCTCAGCGGGTGGCTACACGCCGGGCGACACTTGGGACCTGTACGTCGGGTCCGACGACCGGGTGGAGGAATTACTATTTCGCCACGGTGTGTCCCAAAAACCGACTATCGCTGTCACTATCGTAACGTGGGCAGTTTACAAGAAAGCAGGCCCTCTCCTTGTCTCAACGGATCACCGCGGGACGGCGGACGGCAAGGCGGTGACTATCACCTTCACAAATGTGGCCGTGAAGCTGACGGGCTCAGATACCTGGGTTAACGCACAATAAACAAACTCATTCGCATCAGAGCTTCCTTAGCGGGCGGCGTCTTCATCAAAAAGCAGATTGCTCTATATATCGCTCCCAGCTGCAGTCGGAATCTGATGTAGCCTCTTACTGAAATGCCTCTTCCAGCTCTCCGGCAGTGCTGCAACCCGAGGAGCGCACGGTAAAGGCGCACGTACGATCTGTGCGGGGCGATCACCGATGGTCGTCACTATCGCGATAGCTGGCCAGAAACGGGCTTGGAGGAGATGAGTAACGGTCTCCCCGAAGCAGCTTGGATTTTAAAAAGAAAATCGTGTCATCGCCGTGAAAGAACGGCGCATTTACGACTTTAAAGGACTTACAAGAGGCGGACGACCTCTAAGTCGTTGGAAATCTCCGGTAGCCGAACCAAAACCGTAGCGTAATCCGTAGTGCGGTGCCGTGGAGATGAAGGCAGGAATCAACGCTCGTGATCCTCACAGGGTTCCGCTAGTTTTTCAGAATTTGGAGTGCGAACGAGGAAACCCGCGGCCTCTGCCGTGACAGCCAAACATTTGCTCGTAACTAACTGAAACCATGCGCCACGGGTGGCTCCAGAAGGCGGTTTCAGAGCGCTCAGAAAGAATCGCTGGACCATAATTGGACCTTGAGTTTTCGCTACGCTTTTGCCGCATCAGCCGCCGCATTCCTTTAGCTACCCGCAATCTCCAATAACTCATTGGCATGGACTTTTGCCCATTCCCTCAGCAACAATGGCTCGCGACCCAGAAGTTTCTTTGTATCGTCTGTTACGCTTCCGATGTACGCCATTCTTCCGTGTTCGACCTCGCGGAAAAATTGGGGTCCGCCCTTTGCGTACGCCGACTCATATGCTGAACCGGGCCCACCCACCTCTTTTGCGAAACTTTCGACGTCACGAATTTCTGCTGTGAACTTGTGACCGGTAGCCGCAGTGAGAGTTTCAGCTACTTGGTCCGGAGCGAGTGCGTCCGCCGAAAACCAGTAGTCCTTTCCACCGTGTTTTTCCGGGCCTTCCATGAGAATTACGGCTGCAGCTTCTGCTACATCTTCCAAAGCGGTAAACCCAACCGGCTTCGAAGTGAATACGCTGTACACACCGGGTTTGACGACCCACCCGGCGAGAAAATTCTGCATGAACATATTCGGATGCAGATTCGTCCACGCTATGCCGCTATCGCGAAGATATGCTTCAATCAACTGATGCCAGGAGAAAACGATCTGGTATGAGTCATGCTCTCGGCTGAATACGCCCAGGTGCACTATAT
>Ga0207130_1133_pt1 | contig 23547 bp, 13 predicted proteins | sample Alteio_BWMinHeat_16_FD_153545 | JGI IMG/M metagenome (GOLD analysis project Ga0207130, IMG submission 153545) | Enriched cells from forest soil in Barre Woods Harvard Forest LTER site, Petersham, Massachusetts, United States -... | ecosystem: Environmental > Terrestrial > Soil > Temperate forest >... | reverse complement strand
GCACGCTCGTGGAAGCAGATGCAGCATGGCGAGTGGTTCACGCGTGGTGTCTTTTTGGGAATATTTGGGGCTGCGGTTGCATTTGTGATGAGTTCTTTTGTTCATTACACCCTGGGCGATGGTGAAGTCATGCTCCTGATCTGGTTGTTCATGGGAATTGCAATCGCCCTGGTGCGAATGCTTGACCTCGACCAGCAGCAGCGGACAGAAACTCCATGAGCGCTCAATCTGACGTTCTATCGCAAAAGAGCGCCGGTGAAATTGCCCCCTCACAGAGAGTGCTGTGGCCGCTTCTCTTCGTATTGGTAACCACTGGAGTTGTCGCTGCGCGGTTGTTTCGTCTGGTCAACCGCTATGCGGTCAATGTTTTTTTCTGGGACCAGTGGGACTTTAACAATGCCACTCTTTTTCAAAAACATTCGTTCTGGGAGATGTTCCGCTGGCAGCACGGCCCGCACCGCCAGGGCGTTGGCGCACTCGTTTCATGGCTTTTTGAACCGATGTTCCACTGGAACAGCCGAGCGGAAGCCTTTCTCGCCTGTGCAATCTTTGTGCTGGCGGCGTTGCTGGCGCTGTACTTGAAAAAGCGCCTTTATGGGCCGGTTACTTATTTCGACGCCGTGATTCCTCTCATCTTCCTTACACCTTTGGAATACGAGACGCTCTTTGGCACCACGAACCTGGCGCATGGACCGCTTCCGATCCTGCTGCTGGTCATCTATTGCATAGGATGGACGCTGCCGCGCCCGCTCACGCGATGCGCATGGATTCTGGTCACCAACTTCCTTCTCATTTACACCGGATTCGGGGTTTTTATTGGGCTGATCACGCCTCTTTTACTCGTCCTTGATTACTGGCGACACAAACGCACCGGTGTTCCAGGCCCCACCGCCGTTGTTTCGCTTGTGGCGATTCTGCTCGCCGTAGGCTCGTTCCTTTCTTTCTTCATTAGTTACAAGTTTGACCCCGCTGCAGCGTGCTTCAAACCTTTTTCCGAGCCGATGATGCAATATATGCACTATGCAGGCCTGATGTTTGTGAATTTCACCGGAATCAAGGGATCGAGCGTAATTCCAACCCTCATCGGCAGCATGATTTTGGTTTGGAGTGGTGTAGTACTACTGGTTGCATTGGCAGGCATTCTGTCGAGAAAAGAAGAAAGCGGACCGCAAAACCTGGTGGGCGCTGCTTTGCTTATCTTTTCCCTGTTGTTTTGCGCCAATACGGCTTTGGGACGGCTTTGCATGGGCTTGTTGACCGTGCAAAGCTCACGTTATGTCCCTTATCTGATTCCCGCATTTCTCGGAATATATTTTTCCTGTCTCGCATACAGAAGCAAGAGCCTTAAAACAGTGGGAACTATCATCTTTTTAGTGATTGCCGTAAGCGCGGCTGTGCCGGTGCGCATCGGTGACCGATCTATGATGGCCCAATATCACAATGTTAAAGACAGTTGGAGAAGTTGTTATCTGCAGCACCACGATATTCAGCAATGCGATAGCTTGACGGGAGTCAAGGTTTATCCGTCGCCCGAGGCCACGCACCTGAAAGAGAAGCTGGATTTTCTGGAAGAGAAAAAGTTGAACCTATACGCCACACGGGATTAGAATCTGTAACCTGTTGAACGCAGCTCGACCGGGAGCCCATTCTCATGACCATCTTCGATACCTCACGCCGCGACTTTTTGCGCAATCTTTTGTTGGGAACAGCGGCGCTGGCAACCACTGGACTTGATCTTCGTGCACAGGAAGCGCTGGCACAAAACAAGGGCCGCAAGCTGGGCGTGGCGTTGCTCGGGCTGGGCAAGTATTCCTCAGGCCAGCTTGGGCCCGCCCTGCGAGAAACCAAGCTGTGCTACCTAGCCGGCGTAATTACCGGTCATCCGGAAAAGGGCGAGCAGTGGGCGGCAACCTATAACCTGAACAAGAAAAACATCTACAGCTACGACAATATGGAGCAGATTGCGCACAATCCAGATATTGATATTGTCTACGTTGTGACGCCGCCGGCGTTGCATCCTGAATATACCGTCCGGGTCGCAAAAGCAGGCAAGCATGTAATCTCAGAGAAGCCGATGGCTACATCTGTCGAAGACTGCGACCGGATGATTGCCGCTTGCAAAAAGGCGAAGGTTAAATTGGCGCTTGGATACCGGCTGCATTACGACCTCTATCACAAAGAGATGATGCGGCTGGCGAAAGAACAGGACTTTGGTCCTTTCATGAAAATGACGGGCGACCGTGGATTCATTTTTGGCCAACGCGCGTGGCGAATTGATAAGAAGCTGGCCGGAGGCGGTCCGATGATGGACCTCGGTATCTACATTGTGCATGGAGCATGCATGGCAGCCAATGGAGTTGCGCCGGTCTCTGTGACCGCACACGAGGAACCGAAAACCAAGCCCGAACTATTCAATGAAGTGGAAGAGACCATCCGTTGGACGATGGATTTCCCCAACGGAGCAAAATGCGATGCGGTCACAAGTTTCAATCACTCTGCCGATCAATTCCGCATTGAAGGTGCGAAGGGCTGGATGGAATTCAAGCAACATGCATTTACCTACCGCGGCATCGTGGCCGAAACCAGCCGCGGACCGCTGAATTTCACTCCCATCAATCAGCAGGCCGCCCATATGGATGACTTTGCCGATTGCATCCTCACCGGACGCGAAACTCCAGTCGGGGGAGAGATGGGACGGCGCGATATACAGATCATCGCGGCAATCTATGAAGCTGCGCGCACAGGGAAACCGGTAAAGGTGAAGGCATAAGTTGGTGCCCCTCGATAAACTTGAATCTGAACCTTCTAACCCTTCTTCCAGCCACGCGGCCCAATCTTCCAGTGTTCTAAGAAAAACCTTACGCAGGCCAATCGTCATTGCACTGGTGGCTCTGGCGTTGCGCCTGCTGGTAATGACCGCTGAGCACACTTACAAGGCCGACTCTGGGCAGGAGAGCTTTGCCATGGGATGGGAGACCGGCAGAATTGCATATTCCGTGGCTACTGGGCAGGGTTTTAGCTCTCCGTTTCATGGGAACACCGGACCAACGGCCTGGGTTGCGCCGCTGTATCCATATTTAGTAGCCGGCGTTTTTAAAATCTTTGGCATTTACAGTTATCCATCGTCGTGGGTCCTGCTGGCGATCAACAGTTTATTTTCGGCCCTGACTTGCCTGACGATTTATTCCATCGCAAAGGAAACTCTCGGCGAGAAAACAGCTTTATGGTCGGCATGGCTGTGGGCGGTGCTGCCCTACTCCATGTATTTTGCCATTCGCTGGGTGTGGGAGACGAGCTTTTCAGCTTTTCTGTTGAGTGCAGTCTTTTTGTTGACGCAGCGGCTGAAAAACTCCGACGGCCTGAAAACGTGGGCGCTCTTCGGGCTGACCTGGGGAGCGATTGCACTTAGCAATCCTTCGCTGCTGTCGCTTCTGCCTTTCGCGTTGGCGTGGGCATGCTATCAACGTCTTCGTGAACACAAAAAATGGATGGGCCCGGCGGCATTAGCAATCGTCATCTTCGTGCTCTGCGTGACGCCGTGGATGATCCGAAACTATGAGGTGTTTGGCAGGTTCGTGTTCATTCGCAGCAATTTTGGTGCGGAGTTGCGGCTAGGCAACTATGAAGATGCTGACGGTTTATGGAAGTGGCAACGGCATCCCAGTCAGAACGCAGCCGAGTTTGCCGCATATCAGGGCATGGGCGAGATTGCCTATGCGCACGAGCGTGGACGTGAGGCGATGGAGTTTATCCGGACGCATCCGGCGATGTTTGCGACGCTTTCGCTGAAACGCGCCTACTATTTCTGGTTTGGCACACCACGGACATCTGGCACTCCCGGGCTGTCGCGCAGCCGCTACGTCTTCTTTTTGCTCTCAACGGTGCTGGCGTTTGGGGGATTGTGGCTGGTGATCCGGCAGAAAAAACCGGGAGCGCTTTTGTATGCGGTGTTGCTTTTGGTGTATCCGGCGGTTTATTACATTACGTTCCCGCATCCGCGATACCGGCATCCGATTGAGCCGGAGATGATGATACTGGGCGTGTACTCTGTCTTGGAGGCGGGCCGGGGCCTGCTTCGCAGTCGCTCTGCACTCTCGCCTTCCCTCCGTTAATTGGACTTAGAATTGTCCCTACCTGCTGAGCCGCTAGTTTCATACTTCGAGCTGTCGTATTCGAAATGTCCCTGGCTGCTGTTGGTATCTTTATAAGAAAAGCGGTTGCGTCCGAAGGCGTAATGATAGAAGTTGGTGTGTCCTTTGATGGCATCCGGTATGTCAATATCGGGATTGTTCTTTACGATAATGGGGGTCTTCCCGTCACGTCCGATGATGTATTGCGCCCGAAATTCTCCATCATCACCGAACTTTACGTGATTGCCGTGATCGTCGTATTCCTGCGTGATCTCGACGTCCCGTGTGGCAATCCGTGGCGTGGATTTTCCCGATGGAAAGAAACCGTTTTTCAAACTCAAAACCTGGTTTGCAATTTGCATGACGGCTGCGCGTTGCACCGGGCTTGCGTTCTTGTCCAAATAGAGTGTGCTGCCGTATTTCGCATGAGTAATTCCGAACTTCAGCCCATCCAACGGGATATTGTTGAAACTCCCCTGTTCGATCTTGTAGGAATCCATACCATAACAATAATGGTGTGGCGAAGGACCTCTGCCGAAGGTGCACGTACACGGGACCGCGCAAGAGCAAGCATCGCTCAGTGAACCCTTGATATGCCAGCTTGGGCTGGAAGACTTGCCATCATTGGCCAGCAGGAACACCGGCACAAGCAGCGATAGAAGAGCGATCCTTTGCTTGAAATTCATGACGTTGCCTCCGAGGAACATGGATTCTGGAGCACCTCAGGAATATACATTAATTCAGAATTTTCCAAGCGAATAACAATTGTGAAAATGCTACATTGCTATCCACGTCGTACAACTAATCCGGCAATGAGATAAGCTGCGGCGGCGCAGACCAGAACCGCATTCAAGCCGGAACTCATGGCAACCACCATAGCGACGACTGATCCAAGCACACTCGATCCGGCGTTCATGGCCCACGCCCATTCAATAATATTTTCCGAAGAGCTGGCGTGGTTCTCACCAGAAGCAGATATTTTCTCGCTAAGAGCGCGCAGGCCGGTGGGAAAGGGCATTCCCATAATGAATCCCAGGGGAAGCAGCGCGGCGCAGCTCAGGACCAATCTTATTGCGAACGGCAATCCGACATACTGAGTGAGCAGGCCAGGCAGAACGAACATGTAAACGAGAACGGCCACGGCAATCGCAATTAATGCCAGCCTAATGCGCGCCGTCTGCGAGAACCAGCGGCGGGAGACCAGGCTCCCAACGCCACTCGAGAGCAGCATGCAGAAGACAACCACGGTCATGGCGTAGGTAGGATGGCCGAGAAAAACCACGAAGCGCTGGATGAGCGCAATTTCAACCATGATGTAGCCCAGGCCAATGGCGACGAAATACATCAGCGCGAGCAGATGACGGCTGGGTTTACCGGAGACAAGCAGCAGGGGTAATACCAGAAAGGCCAGCACCGCTACGGTGGAAAGCCCGATCAAGAAAGCAAGCACCAGGATGCCCATGTTGTTCTTCCACGCCTGCCGGCCGCGCGAGCTGTGCAAAAGCTGGCCCAACGCCACGGTGGGCTTGAGGGTAAAGAAGAAAAAGGGCGAGTTATCGTAAACCGGCGCGACATTAAAAGGATACTGGTCGGAAAACCTGGAGGCATCGTTGCCTTGGATCAGAGCCGCATACGCACCGGCCCCGGTTGCCGCATGCGCCAGCTCCGGCTTCCCGGGCATATACAGCGGCAGAAGCGTCGGGTGGCTTTGCAGATATTGTTCGACGGCCTGCAATTCGGCTGGAGAGAACGGGCTTTTTTTAGCGAACACGGCGACAGCCTGTCCATCCTGGTCGAGGCCACCTTCGGCAATAATCATCAAGTGGGTTGCGGGATTTGCTATCCCGAGAGCGTGGAGCGTTTCCATATCCTGCGCGACGATACGCAAGGCCTCGCGGGGTTGGGCGAAATCCCAACGGGTGACCACCAGCATTCCATCGGGTTTCAAGTGGGAAAAATAATCGTGAAACGCTTCCATGGTGTAGAGCGAATTTTCACTCAAGGCCAATGCGCCGGCGGCGGTTGAGGCCCAGGTATCCACCTTGGTCATCTGCACGATGTCGTATTGCTCAGTGCTGCTGCGCAGCCAGGCGCGCCCGTCGGCAACGTGGACGTGAACTTGAGGGAGCTGATAAAGATGGTGGCTGTATTCGGCATAAGCCCCGCCCATGACCGAATTGGCAATAATGGGATTGATTTCAACGGCGGTCACGCTGGGACTTCCTCCGCTGACGGCGCGCAGCACGTCAACTCCGCCGCCGGGGCCGATGATGGCGTAAGCACCGTGAGGACGCAGCACGCTGACCACGGAGGGCGCGGCTTCGGTGTCCCAGGTTTTCTGCCACGCATCTTCAGGATCGCTTGGGTCGGTATCCATTAAAGCGGTGTAGGCATCGCCGTCAATCTGGATGCCTTTCCCCTGCTCGTCGGGAAAAACTTCAACCCGCGACAACGCGTTCCAGCGCACAAACTCAACCTTAGGATTGCGACGCACTCCCTTCGAGTAAACAATATCGAGCACTCTCTCGCCGCGGTTGACGGCCAGCAGTAGAACAAAAACCATGCCCAAAACGAGCGCGGCGAGTTTGGCGCTGCGCCTTTGCGCCCACAACGCCGCCGCCAAAGCCATCACCAGAGCGGAGACCAGCACGGCATTGGGGGCACCGATCACGTTTAAGAGCGGCACCGCCGCCATGCAGGCCAGCGCGCCACCGAGCAGGTCGGCTCCGTAGAGCCGGGAGACCGGACGAGGTGCGCGGGCAAAGACGACTGAAAGCAGAACTCCATTTAAGAAGAACACGAAGGCGGCAGCTAAATAGATCACCGTCAATCGCAAGACAGTTCCAGGTGTAATGCTCAACGAAATGCGGGCGTGCAGGATGATTTCAAGCACGACCAGCGTGGCGATGGCATTCAACACGGAAAGCACGCAACCCAGCCGCGAGAGAGAATATTGCGCCAGACGTGCTTTCTTTAGATATGCCGTGACGCCGCCTGCGCCCAGTCCTAACAGGGCGACAGAGATTGCCAAAAAAGCAAAGTGATAGAAGAGCACGACAGAAAACAACCGGGTCAAGGCCAGCTCTAAAAGAAGCATGGCAAAGCTGACTGCGGCGACGCCAAGAAGGACGTGCGAGCGCGACCAGAATGAACCATTCACCGCGGAATTGCCTGTAGACGTCTCTGAAGTCATCTCGGAAACTTGAGCTGGTTTATTTTGGGTTTGTTGGTTTTGCGGCTTTGTTTGCATTGTTCGTATTATTGAATCGGCAGAACGCTTGATTGATGAAGGACGTGTTATTCTACCATTCAATTTTGGACCGAATATAATTCACTCCCTTTAAGAGCTGCTTTGAGTGCAAACGACAGCAAGCCAGCAGACATTCAGCATGCCGCGAGCCGATCAGGCCTGTTGGTAAGAGTTATTTCTTCCCCGGCAAATATCTTTGTAATGGCGCTCCTGGTGCGCGTGGTGGATTTCGGCCTTCGTCCCTGGTTTGCTGCTGTGCAATCGAACCATCTTTTCTTTGCTTATGAAATTGGCGAGGTTGCGCAATCCATTGTGGAAGGCCACGGCTTCAGCTCTCCTTTCGGAGTCGCTACAGGACCCACGGCGTGGTATACACCGGTATATCCTCTGCTTCTGGCAGGCGTCTTCAAGGTTTTCGGTGTGTACAGCCCAATTTCGGCATGGGTAATCACTGCCGTGAACAGTTTGTTTGCCGCCCTGACTGCGGTTGTGATGGTTGGTATTGGCAAAGAAACAGTCGGCATAAAGTCCGGGATCATAGCTGCATGGCTTTGGGCGCTCGTGCCCTACGTTGTGCAATGGTCGGTACGGTGGGTTTGGGACACAAGTCTTTCAGCATTACTGGTGGCCGCGGTGGTGTATGCCACACTGCGTGTGCGACGGGAGCCGCGCATCGGTCACTTCTTACTTTTGGGGCTGCTTTGGGGGTTGGTTGCCAATAGTAATCCGACACTGCTGAGCTTCTTGCCGGTTTCGCTGGCATGGGTATGGTGGAGGCAGCGTTCTCTTGCTTCAGTCAAAGCTGGGATTGTTTCAGTGTTGGCGCTGGTTGTACTGGGATGTGTGCCATGGGTCGCAAGAAATTACATCACCATGCACTACCTCGGCCTACGCAGCAATTTTGGGGAAGAGTTGTATTTAGGAAATCAGCCCGGTGCAGATGGATTGATCATGCAAGGCAAGCACCCAATATGGAACAGTGCTGAGCTCAACAAATATCAACGAATGGGCGAGATTTCCTACATTGCTGAGAAGCGCAGGTTGGCGGTGGAATTTATACGAAGTCATCCGGGAACGTTCGCCGCGATAAGCTTTAAACGAATCGCTTACTTCTGGTGCGGCGCGCCGGATGATCCCAGGGTCCATCCTTCGAACGTAGTTGTGCGGACGACGTTTTTGTTCATGATGGCGTTGCTGGGCTTCTGGGGTTGCGTGCACGCAATCCGCAAAAAAGTGCCGGGAGGATGGCTCCTGCTTTCGGTCCTGATCTTCTACCCTCTTATCTTCTATATTACGCACACGCATGTGCGCTACCGGCATCCGGTGGATCCGATATTGTTCCTGGGCGCGGTGTATCTTTTTGTGTCCCATAGTGGGGAGAAGCCTTCGGTGTTGAGATCGGGTCAGAAATAGAGACCATTTCACCACATTGATATCACTCTGATATCAAACACTTCATTCTGCGAAGATTGTGGGGCATAATTGGCTGACGGCATTCAGAATGCCCGTTGGTACGAGATCTTTGAAAAAACATAGAGCAGTGCTCAGAAAAATCGGCGCATAGGTGAGCGTTGATCTTTAAAATTGGGCCATTTGAGACCACCGCCAGACACTACCTGCTAGTACACTATTTTTCTGACGTATGTCATTGATGGCCTGGGACTTAGCACCTATACCGCCTCTTTCAGCAAGTGGGGTGGGGGTACGACCGAAAACAGCTCCCGGCTCTCAGTTTCAAGCTCCAGGAAAGCGCCTGAAGGCTTTTCGTGCGTCCTTAAAACCAGATTTGCCGCAAACCGGATTACCGCACCGGCGGCGCCACGCTGGCGGTGGGATGGGCTTTTAAATATTGCCTGCGGGTTTCGGCATAGGTTTGGTCGGTGATGTGGAAGACGACCATGGCGTCTCCGGGAAGCGGCCAGTGCTGGTATTTCATCAGTCCGATGCAGGTCGGTTCCTGTTTGGTGAGGAAATTTGCCGAGACTGCGGCCCACTGCGGGAGTTCCGCGCCGGGATTATCACATTTCCACGGCTTCGCCTGTGGGACATAGGTCGCGGGAAGCAGCGGGGTCATGCGGCCATCCACATAAATGCTCTGGATTTGATGCTGCGCAGCAAAGTCTGCGACTGCCGGCAAGGTTTGCCCCCAGTCGAGGTTCGAGTCGGTGGTGATCTCCTGTTTAGGCGCCCCAAAGCGGAAATCGTTGTAATAAGAGATGTAATGCGGAAACGCTGCAATCGCCGTGACGAAACAGGAAAACACGAGGAGCGCAACCGCGGCGAAGGCAAACTTTTGTTTTTGCGGAGAGATGACCACACTCAATTGCGGTATGACCAGCGCCAGCAGCACAACTAAGATGGAAAGCGGAACTGAAATATGCCGCACACCGATGTTGAGCCGGGCACGCATGGCGGCGGCGAGGAATACCAGAAAAAACGCCATCAACGCACGTATGCGGACTCGGTTGATGTAGCTGGAATGCAGGGTCGTGGTTTTTCCCTGGCTTAAATGTTCCCTCCTTAGCTGAAGTGGGGTAAGAACTGCGAGAAGTAAGAGGAGAAGAACTTCGCCAGGGGCGAGCTTAAAGAAAGCAACTACGGGAAAGTAATACCACACGCCGTGGCCATGGAGCTTTCCCAACAGATAGACCGGCCGGGTCAGGCCGGCATTCAGATATCCGATGCCCCCCAAATAGAGCCAGAGCGGTTGCAGTGGTTTTTCCCAACCGGGATGCCGCGAGACAAAATAGGCCGTCGAGGCAAGAATGCGCTCTGGCGGACGGGCCGCGGAGACATAAGCATTGCGGGCATTCAATATCTCGCGCGGCGAGCTATGGAAACAGGTGAGCCAGTAAACACCGCCGGTGAGCAGAAGGGTTAATACTCCGGCGGCCGCCAGGTAAGAGAAAGCCTTGCCGTTGCTGCGCGATGACGGCCCTTCCGGCCCTGGTGTGCTTTGACGATCTTTCGCCGCGCTAAACCACATCCAGGCTACAAACAACGCTATCGAGGGCGCGATCAACAAAGCAGAAAACTTGGAAAGCAACGCCGCAGCCGCAGCTAATGATAGTTGAAGGAGAGAGGCGAAGCCGGGCCGCACCCATAACTTAGCGGTCAGCCAGGCGGTCAAAAGGCAAAAAAACGCCAGCCCCATGTCGGTGATGACCAACGATCCATAACCGATGTAAAAAGGCGAGGTGGCAAATACGGCCAGACTCAACAGGGCGCCCCACATACCGGCGAGGGCGCGGGCCATAAGGTAAACCGCCAACCCGAAGCAGAGGGTTAGAAAGATCATGGGCAGGCGCGCAAGAAAAACAATGTGTGCCGGGTCGCGGTTCCATTCACTGAAGAAGCGCTTGCCGAAGGTCCATTGGCAATCGAGCCCACCTGCACCGCACCATGAATGATCGTTATAATTCGCATGCACATCGGAGAACAACAACGGAACGGCCGCGATGACTTTCAGTAGGGGCGGATGTTCGAGGTTAAGGCGGGCGTCCTGTTTTTGCAGATAGCTGAGCCCGGAGGGGATGTGGACCACCTCATCATAGGTTGGCGACTGCTGCCGGGAGTTGGCAAGAGAGAGCACGGCCATCAACATAAGCAACAAAGAGACAAGTGCGTATTCCCATTTGTGCTTTGCTAGCGCGCCAAGAACCATCCTTGATCGTTCCCTTCCAGCCTTTTGTATGAATCAGGTTAACAGAAACAGTTCTCGGTTCTCAGAACCAGTTCTCGGTTCTCAGTTCTCAGGAATACTTGGCTGGTTCTGCCGAGAAGCTGCTGAACATCCCCAGACGCAAAGCGACGTTAACGTCGGGGGCCTTAGACGGGGCCTTAGATATAGATATATAGATTACCCTCTTTCCAAAGTTTGATTTCCAGTGCAATATAGAGCATCCCCCATCTAATGCCAGATCGCGGTTTCCCACGCCCGCTCGCTGGTTAGAGCCAATGAAGGAGCAATTTTCATGAAAAACATATTTATCACATTTTTGACTGCGCTCACCGTTGCGGGAACAACGCTATTGCTGGCCCAAACCCAACCCACACAGACGGCCCCAACCACCAACCAGAAGGTGATCAAGGACCCGGTTGAGTACAACTCCTATATTGCAGCACTCAATACACAGGACCCTGCTGCCAAGGGGGCAGCTTTTGAGTCTTTCATAAGCCAGTATCCCAACAGCGTGGTGAAGATTGATGCGCTGGAGCAAGCCATGGCCGCTTACCAGGCGGCCAATAACCAGGAGAAGGTGGAAGCCATTGCGAAGCAACTTCTGGGGATGAACCCTGATAATGTTCGCGCTCTGGCCATCCTTACCGTGCTTGACCGTTTTCATGCTACCCAGGGAAAACAAGCAGCGCTCCAGGAAGGTTGCGCTTATGCGCAAAAGGGACTGGAGGCACTGCCAGTGTGGCCGAAACCGGATGGCCTCTCCGACGCTGATTTTGAGGTGTTGCGCAAGCAAATGTCCACGATTTTTGATGGAGCTGCCGGCTTTTGCGCGCTTCAAGCCAAGGACTACGCTACGGCACGCACGAATTACCTGAAATCGTTTCAGATTGATCCCTCCAACATGCAGGATATCTATCAGCTCGGCATTGCCGATATGTTGATGAACCCGATGGATTTAAACGGCTTCTGGTATTTGGCCAAGGCCATCAATATCGCCACGGCACAAAACAACGCCCAGGCAGCCCAAGGCATTACCACTTATGCGAAATCTTCATACCGCCACTACCATGGCAGCGAAGACGGCTGGGACCAGTTCGTGGCGGCTGCGGCAAATCAGACGGCCCCGCCAACCCCGATTGGGATCACGCCCAAGCCCACCAATTGTGACATCGCCGCCGACGCGGTTGCGAAGAACAAGATGGAAGAACTTTCCTTCAGCGACCGGGAATTTATTCTCGCGCAACGCGATTGCGGCCCCCAGGGAAAGGATGCTGCTGACAAAGTCTGGCAGGCCATCCAGACCCAGGAAAAGGGCGGGCAAGCCATGCTCAGAATCCCCGTGATCGTTATCGCCGCGACCAAGGACACTCTCGACGTGGCTATTACGGATGAGAACCAAAAGACAAAAAAAGCAGACATGCATGTGGCCATGCAGAAACCAATGCTTCATCCTCCGGCTGTTGGATCCACAACCGATGTGATTGGGGTCATCACCAGCTACACGCCTAACCCTTTTATGTTCACCATGGAAAAGGGTACGCTGCCTGCTCCTGACCCTGCGCCGAACAAATAACGGCATAAGAAACGCTACCTGGGCGCAAACAGCTAACGGAATTTTTGAGCTTACGTCCAACACAGGGAGAATCCTCATGTTGCGAGCCGCTATTGTTGTTGCTCTCCTGTGCACCTGCCTGGCAGGCGCACATGCCGCCAGCCGAGACCGTGTTGACTTGACGCTCGATATCTCCGAAGCAGAAGCGGTCCTCGCGATCGTTGACAAGAGCGCTGCACACCAACCGGTTACCGATGACGACTGGAAGCGGCTGTTCACCAGCGAACCATACGCACGCTTGAAGAAACGCGAGGCGTCGCTCCGCAGGGACTTCACCGATGAGGATTTTAAGAAGTTCGTTCTCTCCGATCACCTGGTGGCGACGCGTTCAGACTTGCACAAGACGCTGGCAGAATGGAAGAAGGCTGACCTGGCAGCCGTGGCCGAGCGTCCACTCGCCTATCTGCCCCCCGAAGCAAAGATTCGCGCCAAGGTTTATCCGGTGATCAAGCCAAAAACGAACAGTTTTGTCTTCGAAGCCGGCACCGATCCCGCCATCTTTCTTTATCTCGACCCGGCAGTCCCTCAGCGGCAGTTCGAGAACACGGTCGCTCACGAGCTCCATCACATTGGACTCGCGAGTCTGGCTGCAGCTTATGAAGAGCGCATCAAGACCCTTCCCCCTGAGGCGCACAAAGTAGCCCAGTGGATGGGAGCTTTCGGGGAAGGAATGGCAATGCTGGCCGCAGCCGGATCGCCCGACGTTTCTCCCGTGGCTGACTTTCCGCAAACGGACCAGACGTGCTGGCAACAGGAAACAAAGAACGCCGACAATGAGTTGGACCAGATCAATCAGTTCTTTCTCGACATCATCCACGGTGACTATAAGAACCTGGAAGCCGCAGATCACGAAGCCTATACGTTCTTTGGTTTCCGCGGCCCGTGGTACGTCGTCGGCTATCAGATGGCGACGACGATTGAAAAGCAGTTCGGACGCGTGGCTTTGGTTGAGACTCTGAAAGACCCACGCGCCTTCGTGCTCAAGTACAACCAAGCGGCGGCGATCCGCGCCAGAGGCGGCGCCAAACTGGTGATGTTCAGCCCAGAAATCTTCGCGGTGGTTGGCATGAAGACAGAAGTGAGCGGCGCGGTTGAACCTCGATGAACGCAGATCGGTCAAAATAGTGCGCTTTACGGACGGAGATTAGCTTCGGTCCCGCTTGCGATTACCTGAAAAAATCTGTAAAAATCCCGCTTACCGATTCTTCCCTGCTTCGTCTATGATAGTTTGACTTAATCTTTATGCCTTCCTAGATATTTAAAGTGGCGCTTCGTATCGGCGCTACCGACCCCGTTAAATAGGATGAAAGCTTTCGACTTCAGTTAAGGAGAACCCGGATGTTGCAAACGTTTTTCAAGACCATAGGCGCAGCGGCTTTGCTGTGCTTTGCCGCCTCGCTGGGAGCCAGCGCCCAGACCGTGGATGAAATCATTGCCAAGAACATCCAGGCACACGGCGGGATGGAGAAGCTCAAATCGGTACAGACCATCCGCACCAGCGGAAAATATGTTTCCGGCAGCTTCCGGGCAGCTTTCGTACAGGAGAACAAGCGGCCGGGCAAGGTGCGCGAAGAGAACATTATTCAGGGCACCGCTGAAGTGCAGGCCTATGACGGCAAGACAGGATGGGAGGTTTCTCCTTTTGAAGGGCGCAAGGATGCAAAATTGCTCTCCGAGGATGACTTGAAATCCCTTATTGAAGACGCCGATATTGACGGTCAGCTCGTGGACTACAAAGAAAAGGGCCATAAAGCTGAATTGGTCGGCCATGATCCCGTCGAGGGCACCGACTGCTACAAGATCAAACTGACGCTGAAAAATGGCACCGTCCGTTACTACTATCTGGATACTGACTCCTACCTGGAGCTGAAGATTGAAACGCAGCGCATGATTCGCGGCGCGATCCAGGAAACTGAGATCTATTTCGGCGATTACGAGGAGGTCAACGACATCTACTTCCCGTTTGCCTATGAAGGCGGAGAAAAAGGCGACCCCAACCGCACCAAATATACCGTGGACAAAATCGAAATCAATCTGCCGCTCGATGATGGCCGTTTTGCTATGCCGGCAGCTCCGGCGAAAGCTGCGGTCAAAGCTGCGGTCAAAAGTGGAGCAGTAAATTGATCGTGTCTGCTCGAACTTTGAAAACATGTGGGCAGGATGCCCACATGACATCCGGCGAGACGCCGGCGCTACTCTGCCAGGGTCCCTGGCATGGAAAAAAGATTAGAAATTTTGAGAGTGAGGGTCTATTGGCAATGAACAGATTCAAATTGCGTCCCGTGGTCCTGGTGGCGATCCTGTGCGGATTACTCTCCGTTTTTCTGAATGCGCAAGATGCGAAAGAAGCCGCGAAATTCGATTCCGATACCATCTCGGGCCTGGGAGCGCGCAATATCGGCTCGGCAGTGATGAGCGGACGCGTGTCGGCCTTGACGGCAGTGAAGGAAGATGGACGGCTCACGGTTTACATCGGCGCAGCCAGCGGCGGCATATGGAAATCGGTCAACGGTGGAACGACGTACAAGCCGGTGTTTGACAAGCAGCCGGTGCAATCCATTGGCGCAATTGCCGTGGACCCGTCGGCCCCGAAGACCCTCTGGGTAGGCACGGGAGAAGCATGGACGCGCAACAGCGTTTCCATCGGGGATGGCATCTACAAATCCACCGACGGCGGCGAAAACTGGACCAACATGGGGCTCAAAAATTCTGAACGCATCAGCAAGATCGTTGTTGATCCCAAAGACGGCAACACGGTTTACGCCTGCGTGCCCGGCAAGCTGTGGAGCGATAGCGACGACCGCGGGCTCTACAAGACCAACGATGGCGGCAAAAGCTGGACGAAGATCCTTAAGGGCGTGAATGCCTCGACGGGTTGCTCGATGATCTCCATGGACCCGGGTGATTCTAAAACTCTCTATGCAGGCCTGTGGGACTTCCGGCGCAAAGGCTGGACCTTCCGCTCGGGTGGCAAAAATGCCACGGAATTCAGCGGCAGCGGATTTTTTAAGACCACCGACGGCGGAGTAACCTGGACCGAGCTGGATGAAAAAAGCGCGCCGGGACTTCCCGCGAAACCGTGGGGACGCATTGCGGTAAGCGTGGCGCCTTCCAATCCTAAAGTGGTGTATGCCCTGATTGAATCCAATCGCAGCGCGTTGTTCCGCTCCGATGATGGCGGCAAGACCTGGCAGGAGCGCGACCGCAGCCAGATGATGGTGTGGCGTCCGTTTTACTTTGCCAGTCTCACCATAGATCCCAAGGACGAGAACAAAATTTACAAGACTGATCTCAGGCTCATCCAGAGCACCGATGGCGGCGTGAGTTTCAGCGTGATCTCAGCCTCTGCCCATGGTGACTTTCATGCCGTATGGATCGATCCCGACGATCCCAATCACGTCATTACCGGTGACGACGGCGGCGTGTGGTACTCCTATGACAGCGGCAATAAATGGTGGAAGGCCTATAACCTTCCGATTGCGCAGTTCTATCACGTGAGCGTGGACACAAAAGATCCCTATCAAGTGTATGGCGGCTTGCAAGACAACAGCGCCTGGGTTGGCGACTCAGAATATCCGGGAGGAATCAGCAACAGCCGTTGGGAAAATCTCTACGGCGGCGATGGCTTTTGGACGTTTTCCGACTCCTCTGATCCCGACTATGCCTACGCAGAATACCAGGGCGGAGAAATTTCACGAATCAACCGCAAGACACTGGATTCGCGCAATATCAAACCTCAGCCCAACTACGGCGAAGGCAAGCTGCGCTTCAACTGGAACACGCCCATCCATATGAGTCCTAATGAAAAGGGCACGATTTATATCGGGGCGCAGTTTCTCTTCCGTTCCCGCGATCACGGGCAGACCTGGGACCGAATCTCGCCTGACCTGACAACCAATGATCCTGAAAAGCAGAAGCAGGAAGAATCGGGCGGCATTACCGTAGATAACTCCGCCGCTGAGATGCACACCACCATTTATTCGATCAGTGAGTCTCCGCGCAACGGGCAGATTATCTGGGTGGGGACCGACGACGGCAACGTCCAAGTCACGCGCGATGGAGGCAAAAGCTGGAACAACGTGGTGGGCAATGTGCCAGGTTTGCCGAAGGCTTCCTGGGCGTCATGGGTAGAGGCCAGCCGCTTCGATGAAGCTACCGCCTACGCCGTTTTCGACCGGCACACGTTTGGCGATATGGATCCTTATGTCTTCAAAACCACGGACTTCGGCAAGACGTGGACACCTGTCATCACCAAAGACAGCGGTGTACGCGGCTATGCGCACGTGATAAAAGAAGACACAGTCTCTCCTAATTTGCTCTTTGCCGGCACCGAGTTCGGCCTCTGGGTCTCGCTCGACGGCGGCAAGCAGTGGGCGCAATACAAAGGCGGCGACCTCCCCAATGTTGCGGTGCGCGACATTGTGGTCCAGCCGCGCGAATCTGATCTGGTGCTGGCAACGCACGGCCGGGGAATCTGGATCATTGACGACATTACACCCCTGCGCAAACTTACCCCGGAAGTACTGGCCCATGATGCGGTCTTCCTGGAAGGCAAACCCACGCAACAGCGGCTCGATACGGGCGGCGGCTGGCCCGAGGGGAGCGCGACCTTTGTAGGAAAGAACCCGCCGAATGCGGCTGAGATCACCTACTATCAGAAAAAGCGGCACATCTTCGGAAAAATGAAGATTGAAATCTTCGACCAGCAAGGCAAGCTGGTGGATACCGTTCCTGCCAACAGCCGGCGCGGCATCAGCCGGGTGCAATGGGTCATGCGGCTCAAAGCGCCCAAAGTTCCTCCGGCGGCCAGCGTCGCATTTGAAGCCAGTGAGGGGCCCAGGGTATTGCCCGGAACTTATACCGTGAAAATGACACGGGGCAAAGATACCTACACCACTCAGCTTACAGTTGGACTTGATGCACGTGCCAACTACAACACAGAAGACCGCAAGCTGCAGTTCGACACCACCATGCGAATCTATAACCTGCTGGGTGACATGAGTTATGACGTGGAGCGCATCAACAGCGTGCGCACCGCTCTCACCGACCGCGCTGGCAAACTGAATTCCAGCGATGCCCTGCGCAAACGGCTGGAGCAGGCTGCGGCAAAGGCCGACGAGATTCGCAGGAAGATTGTGGCCACCAAAGAGGGCGGTGCAATCACTGGCGAAGAGCGTATCCGCGAAAAAACAACGCAGCTCTATGGCGATGTTGCGTATTACGAGGGCCGGCCAACCGATTATCAGGTGGCGCGCGTTGATTCACTGAAGCACGAGCTCGATGATGTGGTCAAAGAATTCGACGCCTTCACCAATAAGGACCTGGCAGAGGTGAATAAGTCGCTCGGCGGCAAAAAACTCGATGCCATCACGCCGCTCACCCGCGAAGAGTGGGAAAAGGCCAGCAGCGATTCTGATGCAGGCAGCGCCCGGCAGCAGCATAAGCGAGAGGTGGGAGCGAGATTAGAGCTCATCTTTGATTCCCCTCAAATAACCCAAGTTTTTCAAGTTGATCTGGGGAAGTGTTGCCGTGCTCATAATGCAAGGTAAGTCATTTATTTTCAATAGATAAACCGGCGCGCCTTCTTCCCGGCACGGCTTCAGGCGGTCAGAACCTCTGATTTTCTGCTAGAGTAAAGGGGAGCGGATTTAATACTCCTCTAACATTTAGACCCTATCATCGGGTCGTGACCCAGCCACATGAAGCGCGCGTCTCTCGAAAGTCCTAACTATTACCTCAACGCAGAAGCCTCGTGGCTGCGCTTCAATCGCCGTGTGCTGGAAGAGGCCGAGGATGAGAGCAATCCCCTCCTGGAACGGGTCAAATTTCTAGCCATTACAGCCAGCAACCTGGATGAGTTCTTTGAAGTCCGCGTCGCCGGACTGCTGCAACGAATTGAAGATGGTTACACCGATCCGGGACTGGATGGGCTGAGTCCGACGGCAGAACGCGACCTGATCGCGAAAGAGACCCAGGAATTTGCCCGCCGCCAGCATGAGTGCTGGAATGTAAAACTGCTTCCGGCGCTGACGCGCGAAGGAATTCGCGTGCTGGGATTGCCTGAACTGACGCCCAAGGCGCGGGCCTATGTCGAGGAATACTGCGAGCGTGAACTTGATCCGCTGCTGACGCCGGTCACGATTGATCCGGCGCATCCCTTTCCCCGCGTCATCAACAAGGCGCTTTGCCTGGCGTTCCTGCTGAAGAGACGGCGCCGCGCTTCGGCGACCTACACCGGAGTGGTCACGGTACCGCGGGCCTTGCCACGGCTGATTCACCTGCCCAACGGCGACTCCAACGACTTCGTGTTTCTTGCCGACCTGGTGGCGTGGTACGCAACCAAGATGTACCGCGGCTATGACATTATTTCCGCCGCGGCGTTTCGTGTGACCCGCAACAGTAACCTGTATCTGCAGGAAGAAGATTCGCGTAATCTGCTGGAATCAGTGCGCACCGAACTGCACAATCGCCGTAAGGGCGCAGCGGTGCGTATGGAAATTGACGCGGACGCCGATCCCGAGATCATTGAGCGCCTGCAAACCAACTTCGACCTTGATCCCTGGCAGATCTTCCGCACCGATGGACCGGTGAACCTCTCCCGGTTATTCAACATTTACGAGCAATCGAACCGGCCAGACCTGAAGTTCAAGTCATATGTGCCGCGCGAGCTTCATCTCAATGCCAAGTCGAGTGACATTTTTCAGGAGCTGCGGCAGCACGATATCCTGCTGCACCACCCTTTTGACAGCTTTCACGGAGTCGTCTCGTTCATTGAAACCGCCGCCGAAGACCCGGACGTGCTTTCCATCAAGCAGACGCTTTACCGCACCAGTGAAGATTCACCCATCGTACTTGCGCTGATGGAAGCCGCCGCGAAGAAAGAGGTCACCGTCGTAGTAGAAGTGAAAGCGCGCTTCGACGAGGCTTCCAATATCCGCTGGGCGCGGAGCCTGGAAGACGCAGGCGTGCAGGTTTTTCATGGACTGGTGGGACTCAAGACACATTGCAAGCTGGCGCTGGTGGCGCGACGCGATCCCGATGGCATCACGCGGCGCTACGGGCACCTGGGTACGGGCAATTACAACTCGTCCACGGCGCGCCTCTACACCGATTTGAGTTTGCTCACCGCCGATGAAGATATCACCTCCGCCATGCACGGCGTCTTCAGCTTCCTGACTGCCTACGCTGAGCGCCCCAACTATTCACCCTTGATGGTTGCTCCGTTGGATTTTGCGCAAGGCTCACTGAACCTCATTGCCCGCGAGGCAGAGCACGCCCGCCAAGGGCGGCCGGCGCGCATTATTGCCAAGATGAACGGCTTGATGGATAAAACCATCATTCAGGCACTTTACCGCGCTTCGCAGGCAGGGGTGGAAATTGACCTGATCGTGCGCGGCCGGTGCGCGCTGAAGCCGGGAGTGCGGGGCGTGAGTGACCGAATCCGCGTGCGCAGCATTGTGGGCCGGTTCCTCGAGCATAGCCGCATCTACTGCTTCGCTAACGGAGGCGATGAGGAAATCTACCTGGGCAGCGCCGACTGGATGCCACGCAATCTATATGGGCGTGTGGAAGTGCTGTTTCCTCTGAAAGATGCCATGCTGCGGCAACGAGTGCTGCACGAGATATTGGAAGTCTACCTGGAAGACCGTGTGAAGAGCAGAATACTGCTGCCCGATGGAGATTATGTTCCCATCCAGGGAAGCCGCAAAAAGGCGCGCAAGAGCACTTTGTTGAACGGCGTTCTCGGCAGGACGGGGAAACTCAATGCACAGGAGTTCCTGATTGCGCTGGCGGAAGGCAAACAAGCCACACAAAAACCAGTGCAACGCGAAAGCAGCCGCGCCTCTGTCAAGCAAGTTACAGCAAAGAGCGAGCGCAGTGGCGGGGCCTCTTTATCTTCAGGAAAGGCTGCCACTAGATGATTATTTATTTTCTGCGGCATGCCAGCGCCGGCGAGCACAAAACCGATCCTAAAAAAGACGAAAAACGGGCACTGGACAAAGAAGGCATCGAGCAATGCAGCATGATCGGACGGGCGCTGGCTTCCATGAATGTTCACGTGGATGTGACCATCTCCAGCCCTTTGAAGCGGGCCGCACAAACTGCGGCGCTGGTTTCCAATGAACTTGGATATGAAGGCAAGCTGCAACTGAGTCCCAGTTTGAAACCTGGGGCGGGAGTGGAAGAATTTTATGAGTTGCTGCAGAAATATGCCGAGCATGAAGCGATTATGGTGGTTGGACATAATCCTAATTTGAGCGAGTTTCTGGGAAGGCTTATTGGACGGCGCTCGCCGTCACAGGTGGACCTGAAAAAAAGGTGCAGTCGCCAAAGTGGACGCCGACTCCAAAGGCGGCACCCTGGAGTGGTGCATCACGCCGAAAATTGTGCGGGCAATTTGCGAGAGTAACTCTTCTAAGAAATAAAACTTTTTTCGCCGCGGATGGACGCGGATCAACGCAGATCATCCTCTGGCGCTATCGAAACTTATGGAGCACGGGATGGGAGTCGAACCCATGTATAACGGCTTTGCAGGCCGCCGCGTTAAGCCACTTCGCCACCCGTGCCCAAAAACACAAAACCCACCAGCCAGATCATCTTCTGACGGTGGGTATGAATCAGGTGCTTGCTATTTATTTACTTGCTAGCCCTGTAATCTCCCCGCGCCAGAAGACTCGTGTGCGCAACACATACAGGCGCAACAAGCATTTGCGTTCCTCTGGGCGGCAAAACTCATGACTAACAACCTAACATAAGGGAGGCATAAGTCGCAACATCCTGTTTCATCGCACTTCTCCTTCGTTCCATTCAACCGCTGGTAATTCCTGCCGCGCACGCAGATCGTGCCGCCTAAGAGCGCGCTCCTTCATCATCACAAAGAAAACCGGGACAAGGATGAGCACGTGGATCGTAGATGTAATCATGCCTCCGACGATCGGCGCGGCGATGGGCTTCATCACGTCAGAACCGACTCCGCTCTCCCACAGGATCGGAACCAGGCTGGCGAGAACGGCGGTCACGGTCATCAGCTTGGGCCGCAGGCGGCGCACGGCCCCTTCAATCGCGGCCTCTTCTATATCTTTGCGGGTGAGCGGGCGGCCTGAAGCCAACCGTTGATCAAGCGCCTCGTGCAGATACACCACCATGACCACTCCAGTTTCCACGGCGATGCCGAACAGTGCGATATAGCCGACCCAGACGGCAACACTGAAGTTGTACCCTAAAATCCATTGCAGCAGCAGCCCACCGCTGGCTGCGTAAAATGTAGGAAAAAGCAACACCAGGGTCTCGGTCACGGAGTGAAAGATCATGTAAAGCAACAGGAAAATGGCGCAGAACACAACGGGCAGAATGAGTTTCAGGCGTTCGCGCGCGCGCAGCTCAAATTGATATTCACCGGACCATTGGTAGGTGTATCCGGCGGGAAGCTTAAGCTTCGCATTGAGCAGTTTGGTAGCTTCATCAACAAAGCCGCCATAGTCTTTGGTATTGAGGTCGAGATAGACGTAGCCGGTAAGCTGGCCGTCTTCATCGCGAATCATAGCCGGCCCGCGGGAGAATGAAATTTTAGCGACTTGCGCAACAGGAATCTGCGCACCCGCGGGAGTTGCGATCAGGACCCGACGCAGAGAATCCACGTCATCGCGGAAGTCCCGTTCGTAGCGAACATTGATGGGATAACGCTCTCGCCCTTCAACATTCTCCGCGATGTTCTCGCCCCCTATTCCGGAGGTGACTGCAAGCTGCACGTCTTGAATGGTCAAACCGTAACGCGCAGCCTCAGGACGGTTGACTTCAACGTTAATGTAAAAGCCCTGCGAGACGCGTTCGGCGAAAACCGCGCGCGCCTTGGGATCGGAGGAAAGTATCTGCTCGACCTGCGCGCCCACCTGCTGGATGCCTTCGACCGTGGGGCCCTGGATTTTCATCCCTACAGGAGTTTTAATTCCGGTCAGCTCCATATCCAGACGATTTTCAATCGGCATGGTCCAGGTATTCGAGAGACCGGGAAATTGCAGTTTCTGGTCCATCTCTTGAAGCAGTTTTTCGTAGGTCATGCCCGGCCGCCATTGCTCGCGGGGTTTGAGTACGACGGTAGTGTCATACATGTCGAGAGGAGCATTATCGGTGGAACTGTCGGAGCGGCCCACTACGCCGAAAACAGACTGGACCTCGGGAAATGAACGAATGATGCGGTCTTGCTCCTGCAACAATGCGGTGGCTTGAGTCATACCAATGCCGGGGAGAGAGGTAGGCATGTACAATGACGATCCTTCGTAGAGCGGCGGCATGAACTGGCTGCCAAGTTTCAGCGCGAGCGGGAACGTCAATACTAAAAACAATAAATTCAACAGCAAAGTGGTTTTGCGGTACTTCAGGCAAAGTTGCAACACGGGCAGATAGATTGCCTGGGAAATGCGGGCCAATGGGTTTTGTGATTCGGGTTTCAGTTTGCCCCGAATCCACATCACCATGAGGATGGGCACCAGGGTAACAGCCAGCAAGGAAGAGAACCCGACGGCCAGAGTTTTCGTCCAGGCCAGCGGACGAAACATGCGGCCTTCCTGTGCCTCCAGCAGGAAAACCGGGAGGAACGACACCACGATGATCAAGAGCGAGAAAAATAACGGCGGACCCACTTGTTTGGCGGCGTGAATCAGAATACGGCGGCGCTCGGCTTCGGGCATGCCCGTTTCGTTCGCGGGATGTTCGGAGAGATGCCGGTGGCCATTCTCCACCATGACGATGGCCGCATCAATGAGCACACCGATGGCGAGCGCCAGGCCTCCCAGTGACATGATGTTGGAGGTGACGTGGAGGAAATACATGGGAATGAACGCCATGGAAACAGCAAGCGGGAGCGTGATAATGG
>Ga0207130_1125_pt1 | contig 23549 bp, 26 predicted proteins | sample Alteio_BWMinHeat_16_FD_153545 | JGI IMG/M metagenome (GOLD analysis project Ga0207130, IMG submission 153545) | Enriched cells from forest soil in Barre Woods Harvard Forest LTER site, Petersham, Massachusetts, United States -... | ecosystem: Environmental > Terrestrial > Soil > Temperate forest >... | reverse complement strand
ATCGACGCTATGCTGGCGCGCGAAATACAAAGCAGACGGCTGTTGGAGGTTGATCTTCGCGCTATTGAGGAACAATGTCAGCTGCAACGAAAAGTCATCATAAAACAAAATAATTTGAAAGAAATATTTCAAGAGAAAATCTGGGGAATTGGGCAACATCATCATGCAAGAAATTGCTCCCAGTGATGCGCTGAGGGTGGAGTGTTCGTTTGCTTGCTGAGTTGACCCGGTCAGTTTGACCCGCCCGCCATACCCTCGCGAATGCCGCGACCCTGTCGTAAGACCCCTCAAAACCCAATTCCTTCAGGTCTTCATGGATCTGCTTCAATGTGCGCCGCTGCTTGCGTGATTTGGCAGCCTCGGTCTTTAGCAAAGCCGATAGCTGGAACGCATATTTGTCGATTGCACTGGGCGAACGCCGCTCCGCGTAGGACGGCTCTGTAATTTCCGTGCGCAGATAGCGCCGGACGGTGTTTCTGGAGATACCAAGACGTCTGGCGATCTCTCTTAGGGGGACCTGGTCGCGAATGTGCCAGCGTCGAATAATGCCTAGTAATGCCACGTCGATCACTCCAATCCCCTACTCAATGTTGTGAGCAGGATTGTGTCCTAAACGTGGGTCAGTTTCGTGTGCAAATTATGCGGCAAAGTGGGTCAATTTTGGATGCAAATCAACACTCGTGGGCATACATCTGCGCTTGACGGTACAGCGGCAAGTGATAGGCGTACTTGGCCACCGCCAGCTGCGCCAGCATGCCGGGTGCCAGAATGCCGCGTTCGATCGGACGTGACGGCGCACTGGCATGCACGATGTGAGAGCAGCACGTGCAGCTATATTTCGGGCGCACATGGCGAATGACTTTGAAGTGTCCTGGCACATAATCGAGCGTCTCGGAAACATCTTCGCCCAAGTAACCGAGCTTACCCTGACACTGTGGGCAGGCCTTCGCTTGCGGGGTATAGGTCAGGATGTCGCGGGGGCGATGCTCTGGCAGTGGCTGGCGTGCCGACTTCTTTCGGCCTGGCAGCTCGAGCGTCAATGTCTGCATTGCCGCGCACGCTTGCTCACCCCGATCTGCTCGCGCATCCACCAATTCGAATTCGAGTTACCGGTGCAGCTTCTCCGACGAGCGGCCGACCGTCATGCGGCGCAACTTGGCCAGCATCCGTTCTAGCCGTTCGATGTGGCCATCGCGCACATCGAGTTTCTGCTCCAGCTCCGCCGACCGGGCGCGCTCTGCGAGCAACAATGCCTGCAGCGCGTGCACATCCAGGTTCTCTAATTCTGCAGTCACGGAAGAGGCATTTGGCATGTATGCAGTATGCCCAATCGTTGGAATGTTTACAATCGTTTTGTGTGTGCGCCACTACACGATCATCATGCGTTCCGCAGTCCGCCGTGGCGCTCGCCAATCGATGCCCTCCAGGAGCATCGACAACTGCACCGGTGTCAGCGATACCGTGCCATCAGGCGCCTGTGGCCAGGCAAAGCGTCCGCGTTCGAGGCGCTTGATGAACAAACACATGCCATCACGATCGAACCACAGCACCTTGACCATATCACCGCAGCGGCCACGAAAGATGAATGCCTGACCAGAGAAGGGATCTTCAGTCAGCGCTGTCTGTACCAACGCCGCCAAACCGTTGACGCCCTTGCGCATGCTGGTGAACCCGGCCACGATCCAGATGCGCGTCCCAGTCGGAGGGCCGATCATTCACGCACCGCAGACAACACGGCGCGCAAGCGCACTACATCGACCTCGCCTTCGACTCGGATCACGACATCGGCAATCTGCACTACGATGATGCCCGGTGTCGGCGTGGTCGCGGGCGCATTTCCAAATCTGGTGACCGGGCTCGGCAACTCGACCGACGGCCCCTCCGATGCTTCCGTCAGGCTTACCGGCAACAATGTCGGCGCCACATCCACCGGCGTACACAGGAGGCCCATTCGGTAATCGCGACGCCAGCGGAACAGCAGATTCGTGTTCAAATCATGCTCGCGCGCCAATTTGGACACCGACACCCCTGGTTCGCATGCCAGCGCTGCTACTTTCGCTTTGAAGGCCATCGGAAAATTCGGCCGCCGGCCTGACTTCATTGTCGCTATTGTCGCCACATTAGTCCCCCACAAAAAAAATCGTGGGGACTAATGTCGCTTTCCGCCGCTATTTCGTCCAGACGGCCCTCACCGAACTATTACTTACCTACGCTCTGATGCCATAGAGCCGGCGTATCCAGATCGACGCACTCCGAGTGCTCTTGATCAGTACGCCTTTAAGCTCTCATCTTGGCTTAAAACCGAAACCACTAAATCGCGGAAGCAGCGCCGTAGCCTCAAACAGATTCATGCTGATCTATGCGCGTTGGGTTTTGAGGAGGCGTACGACCGGGTCGCGGCCTTTGCTCGACAGTGGCGACTGGATCAACAGGACAGGGGCAATTTCGCAAGCAAAAGCACCCCATTTGCGCTTTTGTAGCTCTCAAGTACATTTTCCCGAGCTGTGATGAAGTTAAGCAGATCGCCAAAAAAATGCGAAATTCGTTTCGATGATAACCATCCCAAAGCATATTTTTCGGTAGATTCGACGCAGCGGGCAGGAATTCAGTCTCCCAAGATCGGCACAGTGAATGTTGTTCTTTGGTGCTCAATCATAAATTGATGAATCAGTTGTTGCCCCTGTTTTTTTTTCGACACATCGGTTTTCAGTTGAATTTCATGGCCATCGGCGCTGGAAAAGTGATTGTCAGCTATCTCGGAGAATCCAAGTTGCCCTGCGATGACTGGTGCTGAAAACGGTATGTCGTTTCCGTCATTTCTATTACCCTTTAGCAGAAGCATCTTATCGTTCCAGATCTCGCGGTTGGCTAGCCTTGCCTCATATAAGTACTTTAAGCCATGAATGTGTGAAAAACGTTGAACGAAATCGTGATCGTGGCTGAATTTCCTCTCCATCTCGAGCGCCGACAATGACGTGGTGTTTTGGACTTCGATGCAGCAAAATGCATCGATTTCTCCGCCATAATCTTTTAGCGCGGTAAATATCGTAGGAGCCACCAATTTTTGGTTGGTGAAAATAAAATGTTGGTGAGAAATTAATTGTAATGTGTCATCGTCGACGACTATCACGTCTTCCCATAGACCTATCGACGGTGGTGTCGCATGTAGCATCCTCGTTGGTGCCGCCAGGAATAATAAAGCAATTAGTATTTTCATGAGTCTGGCTTTAAAGGAAGATGAAAATTTTGTTTCAAGAATGTATATTCGCGCAAACGGCGAACCTGCTGTCTAATTTCCGTCGAGAGACCAATGCACCCTATCTTCGGGGCCGTACCAGATCACGCCATATGACGCGCCGACCGATTTGAGATCAATGAAGTTTTTGATTTTTCTTGATTTGTCCTGAGCGTCAAGAACGGTTTTTCCAACAAAGTTGGAAAGTTGCATATCAATAGCTTGGGAATAGTTATGTGAGGAGCGTCCTGGCTTGCTGACTGGCATCGAGCCTATGCCATAGCCAAACATCATATCGCGTGCAGCGGACTTTGCTTTCACCAGATTAGCCTTGAAGCCGATTCGGTCTCGGTGCCCCCAGTCAATGTTGACACCTTGCCACGACGGCACGGTGACCGCAGATTCCTTGTTCCGTGCAATCTGCGTTGAATAATACATTAGGTAAGAGCGTTCTTCTGGCCGATAGGTCGTCGTAATCACAATTCGTATGCCGGCCCGCGTAATTGCGGCATGGAAACGCTTCAGATTTCCTTTGAACGGTTCTTTCAGATCCTCAATGCGAGTACTTGGGGAAAAGCGTACGCACCAGGGGCGACCACTTGGTTCTAACAGGATTGGGGAGTAGGTTTTGTCGGTCTTTGCGGAGGATGAGGTGTTTCCATCCTCCGCAGCTGTTTTTACCTTTTGCTCTCCAATGTACTGAAATATCTGGGCAGGTGTCAGTTGCGAAGGGCTGTGTGTGGATGGGGTTGATGGCGGAGCGCCCAAGGTTGAGGTATCTATAGCCCAAAATAGGGCTGCCATTGTAATAATGGCTATAGTCTTTTTTTTGGCGCACCTGAATAGTCGATAAAAATCAAGGTGGCGCATGATTTTCGGGGCTTTCAAGAATGTCAGATCAAATTAATTTTAGCGCTTTTAGGCAACGGCACATTAAATAAATTCATTTGGACCCACTACCAATCGAACTCCCACTATCTTTAAATAATAGCTGAACTACCGGCCTCGTGTTTTCTAGCATAGAGATTCGCTATCAGGTCCCATAATGGATTCCAACGAGAGTCAGCTAGTCGTGGCGATTGCCGCATTGACTGTAAGCGTCGTCCCAGTACCCTCTGGACGAGGCCAGCTGATTTCATGATGATTGAGACTGAAGGTAAGCCTTCGGTGACGCACGTCTTGCGCGCCGACCAATGGTGTGGTTGGCGCGCAAGGCGTCCGGAGATAGGATGTTCAGTCTGAGCGAACTGGTGAGGTCGCCAATTCTTGCGCTACGTTCCAAGGAAGCAGATCCGTGATACGATTGATGGGGTGGTCCGCGATGTGCGTCAGCACATGGTGCAAGTAGACGAACGGATCAAGTCCGGTCATTTTCGCCGAGCCGATCAAGCTATACATGGCCGCCGCACGTTCGCCGCGGGTATCTGAGCCGCAATGCAGCCAATTTTTTCTACCGAGGGCAACCGTTCGTAACGCCAGCTCGGTAATATTGTTATCGATCTCGATCCGGCCATCATCAACATAACGTGTGAGCGTGTGCCAGCGCTCGAGCATGTAGCGAATCTCCTTAGTGATTTCTGATTTTTCCGAGAGCTTGCCCAGGGACTCATGCAGCCAGTCGTGCATGGCATCGAGCAGCAGCTTGGCTTGCTCTTGCCGCACGGCGCGGCGCGGCGCACATTTGGCAGCTTGCCGCGTATCTCGCCCTCTATCACATACAGTTCCCCAATCCTGCGCAAGGCTTCGGTCGTGATCGGTGAGGCATGTTCAACATGCAGGTCATGGAATTTACGACGCGCATGCGCCATACTGCTGCCGGTGGCACTTGCGCCCTCTGCAGTGACTGCTGCTCAACCAACCCTTGGTGATGACACGGTAGTGTCAGGTGATGGCGTGATTGAGCTGGTGGTCGGCGCAACTAAGTTGCGCCTTGAAGGTCGTGTTGATACGGCTGTCTTGTCGCTCGTTCTGGAACACTTGCTGTCATGATCAGCCTGCCAGCAGGTATCCGTATTTGGATTGTGGCGGGCGCGACCGATATGTGAAATGGTTTCAACGGTTTAGCTGCCAAGGTGCAAACAGCGCTGGCCGACGATCCCTTCAGCGGTCATGTGTTCGTCTTCAGAGGCCGACGCGGCGACATCCTCAAGGATCCTATGGTGGAGCGGCGACAGGTTAAGCCTGTTGTCCAAGCGCCTCGAACGCGGACGGTTCATTTGGCCACAGGCCAGCAGCGGCACTGTCTCGCTGCCCCAGGCGCAGCTCTCACAACTAACCCATTCTCAGGCTGAATGGCAATTTCATTATTGTATTCTCTCTTATTTGATCTTTGAGTCGGCAATTAGGAAGATGAGAATTTTTTTTGACGGTATCAGTAACGGTATAAATTATTTTTTAAATTGAAATTCCTTTTTTTTAAATGGTGGTGGGGAATTATTCGAATCCCCGTCTCCGCCAGGAATACAAGTCGTTGAAATTAAATGACTTTTCAAGAAAAGCCGCCTTCAGTTTTGGGCGGCTTTTTCTTTTGGGTTAACTCTGGGATAGTTTTCCCTAAGGACTCTTCAATTTTATCCATTTCGCGGTCATCCTTATCGGCGCAGACGATGAGCGGCCCGCCTGGGGCGACATTGTTCGACCCAGAGGCTGGGACGAGGATATGTTTTGTTCTCGATGGCGCGATAGACGGGGTCTTCGAAGGCATCTATAGCCCCGTTCTGGGCGAATGGACCAATGAACATGGTTATCACATAGAGTTTTTGGTCGCATCTGCATGACGATCGTAAAGCTCGCTGATCCATGCGATCATAGATTACAACGAAAGTAGATACGCTCGCGCCGCTGTCACTTTATAGATAAGCGCGAAATTTCATCATCTTCTGTATTGCAGATCAAAGCCTCGTACCTTCATCGGTTCGGGGCTTTTGCTTTTCTCTTGGAATACATCTGCAGTCTGGAGAGATTGCGGATGTGGCCGACCTATCATATTTAACAGGTGTTATTCCAATTTATTGAACTACTCTGTATTGGTTACATCGTGCATTGCAATCTTCCACCGTGATCGAATAGTCGCGATCTCAAGGCGTGCGGGGAGTATCGGATCACGATGCAACGGTTAGACCTCGCATTGTCGCTACGGCGACAATTTATTTTATTCGGCCACACTTAAAAATAACTGGGAGGAAATTGCGATGACTGTTCTTACCGTAAAATTTGCTGTGTATGGTGCCCTCAATGGTGGGAATCAAGACCAAAGTCAGGTTGTCAATGTGCAGGAAGTACTGCAAGCGGCCATCAATCGAAATCAAGGGATTGTGACCATCAACAACGCAACCATGGGGGGAGATCCATCCTTTGGAAACGGGAAGCACTTCGGTGCGACGGTCACTCTTGATTCAGTTGATCGTTATTTTGCCTGTGCCGAAGGTCAAACGATCGACTTCTTCCATACAAAAGCCGCCGGGCAGAATACTCGTAAAGCTGCTTTGAGCGAGGTGACAGGCTAGTCAGCTGGCCGGACGCTCGGATGAAAGGTATATCGAAGCCTCGCGCCCCCATCGGCCCGGGGCTTTTTCATTCTCGGGTTGTAAGGAACTATTGCTGCTGTAATAAGCTGTAAATAGGCATAGAGAATTGGTTTGGCGGGACTATATTGAATTCGTCTCCTCCAACTCTCCCTAAGTTTTGGATTCAGCCCGCCGCCGCAAGGTTCGCGGGCATTTTTTTCGCCAAAAAACGAAAAAGCCTCTGACCGTTCGCAGCGTCAGGGGCTTTTTATTTCCACTCTCTATCAATGGCAGAAAGCTGAGCATAGATGAGGTTTACGAAAATGAATGTGACCGTTCAACTAGATTCACAAGGTGCTGAGAAATTTGCATCGAGAATTGGCGTCTCCTGCATTATTGCTGCGATTGGCGCTGCGTCTGCTGGAGCTGCTGCGCTCATTTTGGCCATTCACCAAAACCAGACTCCTTTCGTGTGGCACAAGACCGCCGATCAAATCATCTGATCGGTCGGTCATTTTTCTACACGAATGAATGACTAGCGCGGCATAGAAAATAATCTTCCTTCATCTCCAAATATCCAGGTGCATTTAGTCGCTTTCAATATGCCGGTAGCGCGTCCTTTGAAGGAGAACCTGTCAGTCAAGCGTGTCAGGCGGGTGCCGTCAAATGACAGCACATCGCCACCTTGCATGGCAATCAGCCACTGTGTGCCGTCCCATGTTGCGGCTAACGGGGTACTGCTCAACAGCCCGTTTGGAATGTCTTCGGCCCCCCCGGATGCGATCAGCCTGCCCATGCCAAATGGCGTGATATTGGTTACTGCCGTCACGTTGGCGACCGGGGACGGCATGGTCGTTACGGTTGCGGCTGCCGCTAATGCTGCAAATCCTGAAGTCTGGGCGATGGCGGGAACTGCGATAGTCGTAGCAGACCCCACTACAGCAGTCTCCGTGGTTTGATATAGATTTTTTCCATCGCTTGCCACGGTTCCTGCCGATATTGTGGTGGCGCCGCTCGTCGTAAATTGCAATGTGCCGGTTGTGTACTGCTGTGTCGTATCCCATTCGGCAATGTATAGAGTCGCGCCATAACCGGCCAGCAGCAGTTTGCGCGATGCAGGATTGAATCCTATGCCGAAAATTGCTGGCGAAGCTCCGCTGCCACCTAACTGCGCAGGTGTTCCCGGCAAGTACGCACCTAATCTGATGCCTTGGAAGGTATCGAGATTGAAGGAGTGGAATTTTAATCCGGTGCCTGAGCCACCGACTGCATAAAGATGGCGGTCCGTGTACACGCCGTCATGTACGGTGTCTGCTCCTGCGGAAAAGGATGCATTCGATGTGTAGGACGCGAGTGCCGCAGATGAGCCAGATTCACTGAGAAAGCCAATAAAACCTGCACTCCCCATTACCCAGGCATTAGCCGATCCGCTGGCTTTAACCATCTTATTAATGTTGGAAGGAGGGGTGCCGGAGATACTGCCAAAATTATTTGAAGTTCTGTCCCATCTGACGATGACTCCGGTCGATGTGCCGAAAAATATAATTTCGTGTCCATTGACGTTCAAACCGACATTGCATATGGCGGTAATATTGTCGGCGAGGGCGAGTCCCGGGCAGGTCAAGGTAGTCGTAAATATTTGCCCGTCCCATTCGGAAATCAATCCGCCATTGCCAGCAATGATGAGATGTCCGTCCAATGTTTCGGCGGCTACATAGATGCAGTTGCCCAGCCATGACGGCGGTCCTTCTGCGGTACCGCCGCTCCAATCGACAATTTCGGAACCGACGCGTTGCGCTTTTGGGACTGCACCAAGAAGCCGCCAATCCTGGACGCTTAAGATACCTGTCGATATGACTTCAAATGTTGCAAGCTTCACTTCATCAGCTGCGTAGGTATTGTCGCTCGCATATACGATGGTTCCGGAATTGTCGATCTTAAGGTGATTGCGGAACTGTTTTTCAGTCAGGGTAATCGTCACTCCGGGAGCGCCTAACGTTCCATTGATTGGCGTAATGCTTGTGATCGACGCAAGGTATTTATTGGAAGCGCTAATGGACGAATTGCCGTTGGCGACGGATGCGACAGTCACCACATCCGACAATGCAAAACCTCGCTCGTCTAAGCCATTGACGGTAAGACTGCCGCTGACAGTGCCGCCGCTGGCATTTGACACTGTGACGCTAAATTTGGATAGCATTTGCGCCGCTTGGACGATTGTCACGACACCTGCGTTCAATGTCGCAAGCGTATGCGATGGCGTTGCCGGGGTAAAAGTTTGTTGTGCGATATTGAACACGCTACCCTTTAAAACCGCCACTTGAGCCGGGACCGTTAAGGTGCCGCCCGAATACGTTGTTTGCCCGTTGCTTGAAGCTAAAAAGCCTTGCGGGGAGACGCCGGAAGGATCGTAATTGCCAACGCTGAGTTCAGCGAAATCGCGAATTGGAGGTGCCTTGGTCATTGCGACACCTGCACAGAAATAGTGAGTGTGGTGGAGCTTGCATGCGTCAATGGTTGCATGCGTGTACTGCGGAGATAAGTGAAGGGATGACTTTTTTTCCCATATCGAAGAATGGTAAACATCGTGCTCTCCAAGAGTAGGTGGATGAATCCAACATTTTGACTTCGGATACAAACTCTATTGACTTATGTCGGCGTTGTCCAGGATTCAAAGCATAACTGTGCGGCGAATTTCGCAACGCAAATTTGACCGACGACGCTGCAATGCCAGAGAAATTCAAGCGAATTCGGCGCTCCTCTCCAAATGATTAACCTGTCAAAGTTAGCAGTGGCGAAGATGGTCCTGTCACAATTAGCAGTAGAGAAATTCCGTGGTAGCGGTAGACTCGCTAGGAGCTGAATTCTCGCCACCACTACAAACTTCCACGGTTACCGCTGCACAGCAGATTTGAAAACGGTGTCGAAAAAAGTCTTTCCTGATTTTGATTTATTCAACAGCCCTACTGATTCAACGACTCGACTTGTATTCGTGCAGCGACCTATCAGGAGCTATGACATGATTGAGAAGAGAAACACTTCGCTGTTGCTTGCTATCGCTTTGGCATTGGCCGCGTGCGGCGGAGGCGACGGCGGATCGGCCGCGCCAACACCGAGAGCGGCTACAACCGCGGCAGGGAAGGCGGTGGATGGTTATTTGAGCGCGGCATCGGTTCTGTGCGACGCGAATAACAATGGTGTAGCCGATAGTAGCGAAAGTGTCGCAGTGACGGACAGCCAGGGAAATTTTGCATTTTCGCCCGCATGTTCGAGTTCAATCGTCGTAAGCGGCGGCACCAATATCGACACCAGCTTGCCGTTTACCGGCCTTCTCAGCGCACCGGCCGGCACTACTGTCGTGACGCCGCTAACCAGTTTGATGACTGTGGCCGATGGCTCTAGCGCCGCCAAAATCGCTTTTGCCTTGGGGCTGCCTGCTGGCACCGACGTGACTCAAGTGGATCCGGCTGCGAGAAATGCCAACGGTGCATTGATCAATGCGGATCTTTTGAGAAAAACCGTGGCTGTGCATCAAATCGTTCAGCAAGTCGCCGATACACTGGGGAGCTTGGCGCAGGACACCGGTCCTGAGTCCACGCAGGCAATTTACGGCGAGGTAGCCAACGCGGTAACCGCAACTCTGGCAGCCAACTCGACGACCGCACTGGTCGACAGCAGCGGCAGCGTCAATCTTTCGCTAGTTTCCGGCATCGTCCAGAAATCGATGGGAAATATCACCGTAACCGCGAACACTGCTCTGGACACGATCAAGGCCAGCTTGGGCGCATATAGTGCGGCCAGTGTGTCGGAATTGGTTTCCGAAGCCATCGCGGTCCAGGCAGAAACCTTGATCAAGTCTACCGACGCGGCGTTAACTCAACAAACCACGTCGCTGCAGTCGAATCCAGTCATCGCGAACGCAGCGTCTCAACTCGCGGCTTTGCTAACGATTGGCAATGCAAATAAAGTTGATTTGACGGCGACGGGCACGTACCTGGGGCAGTTAGCTGATGCCAGTGAGAATAATGACACCGCGGCAAACACGGCGCTGACGTCCGAAGTGGTGCGGCAATCTGCCAAAGCCGGCATCCCGCCTCCCTCCATCGATGTCGCTGACTTGCGTAAGCCCAACAACTATTTTGCAATCCGGGATGACAGTGTCAACCTGAACGGGCATACCTATACACTGGATCAGTTCATGAACGGCGTCACCCTTGCTCAAAAGCCGTCATCAATCAATACGGTCGGTTTTGGATTGATTGTGGCGGGGAATCCAATCCCCAAAAATAGTCAAGGCGTCAGGACGACTAAGGTGGCCCTGGGTATCGAGGCGAGCGATACCGGCGCCAGTGGACGGGTGGTGCAATTCCTCTTGGATCGGGCCGACTTGACGCTTGGCAGCAATAAACAATTGCTCATATCTGTGCCGCCAGATTCCAATTTGTATGTCTACAGCAAGACCAGCAGCGGCATCGCCGTCAATAAGACGCTGACGAATCTCAATGATCATCAATTTGTTGCTGTCGATAATAATACGCTTACGCTCAATGCCGACAAGGTATTGAATCAAATCGGATTGACCAGTCTGCCAATTATCACGGGTAAATTTAATCTGAAAATGGTCGTGTCGAACGTAAAGATCCGGAGTCAGATAGACCATGCGGTGACAGGTATGTCTATCACGGTCACGGGATCAAGCCCGCACAGGGTTAACGGTCTTGGCGTTGAGGGGGTTGTCGCGGTCCAATAAACGTTTGACCGTTCGCAATGCTGAATGGGGCTCAGCAATTGGTCCCCTACTTCATGAAGCGCCAGCCTGGCTTGCGCTCGCTGGCAGACCTCAGCGGCTTTTCCACCAGTCTCCAAACCAGGAGACAAGATAACAAAGCACACCGGCAGCCAGCAGGTAATCCGACGCCGGTCTCATATCCATCGCGGCGGCGCCGATGCCGATGACGATGCTGCAGCTGCCGATTGGCCGGATGCTGCGATCAAGCAGAGTTGGGAAGTCAATTTTCCGCTTGCGGAGTATTGCGCCGAGTTTAAAGACACTATTTTGTAATTTCGTTTTCATTTTCTTCGCACTCTAGCCATATCTTTATCGATCGATAGCGGAGGATGTTTTGTGTTTCAACGACATTATCATTTTTGAAATGAAAAAAATGATAGCACGTCGCGTGTTTTTTTCGAAACATGATTTCGCATTATCCAGAGCACTCCTGTCAAAGTTATCAGTAGCGAAATTCGACGATGCCGTTAGACTCAATAACAATCGAATATTTCGGGTATCTGGCAATTGATTGGCTTACTTCCGGAATGTCGTGCTGCAAAAGCACCTGAGCTCATTCATCCACCGCTCGCTGATTCGAGTCCAAGCCGGAAGGGGCAACACCAGAAGGGGATATGAAAGCCTAACCGGCTTTCCTGATTCAGTTGCAGGGAGCGGTCCATAGTGCGGCGCTTGCACCAATTCCTTGGCTTCTCAGCATAGACGTATCTAGGAATTTTCGATGAAAAAACAATTTTTTTTATTCGGTCTCTTCGTATGCTGTGCAAACATGTTTTCCCCCGTGAATGCTGCGCCCCTGGATGCGTTTCTTTCCGCCAACCAGAATAATACACCGGGGAGCGGCCAGATTGAGGCTAGCTACGATCTGCTCAACAGCTCGGTTGACCTGTTCAAGGTACGCGATAGAGATCCGAATTTTGCCGGCACCAATATAGGGAATTATCACGGAGCGCATGTGCGTGCAGGCGTGGCAATCACGCCGCTGCTCTGGTTGGATGGCGCTCTGTGGGAAAGACGAATTGATTATCGCAGCGACAGCGCCAAGATTAATACCTGGCAGGTGGCAGCGCAGTACAAAATGCTCGAGGGCTCAGGATACCTGCCAAGCCTGGCGCTGAGGTTGGGAGCGTGGGGCAATTATGCGAATGAGTTGAACAAAACATCTCCTACCACGGTTTCTGGCGTTACCTTGAATTCAGTGAAGGTTGCTGATCCTAAAGATATTCAGTATCAGCTCGATCTGATCGGCAGCTGGAAAATTTTGGAGAACACGGAGTTATCAATGTTTACCGGTGGCGGCGTTAGCCGGGTCAGGGTCGGTTCATTGAATGGCGCCATTACCCTGAACGGTTGCAACTACAACCTGGCGTTCGGCTCAACCGAGGTCGTCGGAACCCCTGCACAACCTTGCAATGCGGGCACTGCGATCGATCGTTTTTCGGTACCGAACAGCGTCTTCGGCATCGATGTGAAAAAAGAAACCGAGTATAACGCGAGCTATTTCCAGGCCGGCATGATGGCGAAGTGGAGCAAGGATGATTGGCAGCTGCGAGCCGGATATCAATACCAAGCGTTGAACCGGAGCGGCGTGGACGACATCATTCAAAGACGGGGTGGCGTCGTCAATAAGCGCAATCACATCCTGATGGGTGAAGTCATGTACAAAATCGTCCATAACGCCGCGATCTTTGTCAGAGGTCAGTATATGAGCAATCAATTTACCGGTGAGATTCCGTTCGCTTACAACAGTTTGACATCGCAGCGATTTAATCAGCGTTACGGCATATTGAGTACGGGATTGATCATCACCTTCTAGCTGCGGCCATCGTCGGCGCGCAACGCCGGCGCACATGCTGGAAGGATGACGATGGCATCGCGTCGCGAGTGGCATGGGGATCAGGTCGCTGGCGTCTTTGAATTTCAAATATTATTTCTAACGGCAATTACGACTATTCCGCTTAATAGGTTTTCCCCCTTCAGGTTGGATGACAATATGCGATGCTTATCGAAGACCCGTCTCAAGAAGTGGCTGGCAGCCGCCTTGCTCCCTTGGCTTTTAGCGTGCACGGCGTTGACCCCCGGCATGCACGTAGACCCGGAAGACGCGGCTGGGTTGACCGCCTCAGGAGCAATGCCGTCGATTAAGTCCATCACGCCGCAACTATTGCAATCTGAGAGGGAACAACGCGAGCAGCAGACAAGCCAAGACATAAGTCACCTGCAGGTTGACAGCCTGACGCCATATCGCATCGACTGCGGGGACGTGCTGTCCATCGTGGTCTGGGATCATCCCGAGCTGGCCAACGCAGCGAGATTGAATATGCAACCATCACTCGGAGCCACCGACCTCGACGCTACCGGCGTGGCAGCGCCTCCTGCCGGCTTCGTCGTCGATCATGACGGAATGGTGCAATTTCCTTACGCCGGCACCGTGAAGCTTTCCGGTCTGACGGAGATGCAGGCACGCAGTGCGCTTACGCAAAAATTGGCCCGTTACATCAAAAAACCTGACGTCACTTTGCGCGTGCAGGCATACCGAAGCCAACGCATTTATATCGGCGGAGAAGTCAAAGCGCCTGGCACCCAGGTCATCAACGATATCCCGATGACGCTGACAGAGGCGCTGAACCGCGCCGGCGGCGTATTGCCCAGCGGCGACCAAAGCCGGATTAGCGTCAGCAGAGCTGGCGTAAACCATTGGATTAATATTCCGCAACTTGTCCAAAAAGGCGTCGATCCAAGTGGCATTCTGCTTGTACATGGCGATGTGGTTCACGTACTGTCACGTGATGAAAGCAAGGTTTTTGTGATGGGCGACGTAACACGTCCAATGCCGTTGACGATGCACGACGGCCGCCTGACGCTGAATGAGGCGCTAGGCGAAGCGGGGGGGATTAACCAACTCAGCGCGGATGGCCGGCAAGTCTATGTCGTGCGCAATGAGGCCGGCAAGGAGCCGAGCATCTACAACCTCGATGCGCGTTCGCCGGTAGCCCTGGCCATGGCAGAGAGTTTTGAGCTCAAGCCCAAGGATGTGGTCTTTGTGAATGCATCCCAGCTAGCCATGTGGAACCGTGTGATCAGCCTCATCCTGCCGAGCACGCAATCGCTGACCAATACGGCGCAGATCGCAAAATGATTCACACAATTTTGGTGATCTGCATCGGCAATGTCTGCCGTAGCCCGATGGCTGAAGGTTTGCTCAAGCGCGCGTTACCGGAAAAAACGGTGCGCTCCGCTGGCATCAGTGCATTGATCGCTAGCCCGGCCGACCCGTTTGCGGTGCAGATAATGCAAGAACATGGCATCGATATCGGTGAGCATCGCGCGCAGAACCTCGCAGGCTGGATGGTCGCTGAAGCAGATCTGATCCTGACCATGGATCTGGACCAAAAGCGCTATGTTGAACTGAAATATTCCGCATCCAAGGGGAAGGTGTTTCGTCTTGGGGAATTCAGCAGCTATGACATCCCTGACCCATATCAGCGAAGCCTGGACGTATTCCGTCAGTCATTCGAACTGATCGCCCAGGGCGTCAATGACTTGACCGAACGCATCCTTCACATCCACTAAAGAATCCATCGAAATAACTATACGATGAACCATCCCGTTCAGCAGCTGGTCCCCGTTAACGTGCAAGACGATGGGGATGATGCAATTAATTTGACGAGCTATCTTGACCTTTTGTTCGACAATCGCGGGTTGATTGTCAGCATTACGCTGGCGATTGCGTTGCTGGGCCTGGTTTATGCGTTTATCGCCAGGCCGATTTATGAGGCCAATATCCTGATCCAGGTGGAAGACAATCCCAATTCCTCCACTAATATATTGGGGGGGCTGTCGTCGATGTTTGACACAAAAACGGCAGCCGCATCCGAAATGGAGCTGTTGCGATCACGCATGATGGTATCGAGTGCTGTCGACAGCCTTCGACTGACCATCAGCGCGCGTCCAAAATACTTTCCAGTTATCGGCGCATGGCTAGCTGGGCGCAGTCAACAACTGTCCGAGCCAGGCTTAGCCGGCTACGGCGGTTATGTCTGGGGTGCGGAGAAAATCGATGTTCCCCGTTTCAATGTGTCGGGAGCGTTGCTGAATCTGGATTTCATTCTCACTGCTGAACCCCAGGGCCAGTTCCGCCTTAGCCAAAAAAGCAAAGACATTGAATTGAAGGGCAGGGTTGGGAGCACGCTCAGCGCAGCGACCGAGCACGGGACGATAGAACTGCGGGTGGAAAGCCTTGCTGCCAGACCCGGTGCGCAATTCCTGCTCAAGGGTACGTCTCGGCTGGCCACGATCGAAAATTTGCAGAATGCATTGGTCATTTCGGAAAGAGGCAAGCAATCCGGTATCATCGGCGTTACGCTGGAAGGCAGCGACCCGGTACTGACAAGTAATATCCTCAACCAGATTGGCCGCGAATACGTCCGTCAGAATGTCGAGCGAAAATCGGCAGAAGCGGAAAAGTCCCTCGTCTTTCTAGACAAGCAACTGCCCGAACTGAAGCGGCAGCTGGAGCAGTCCGAAGAAAATTACAATCGCTTCCGTAACAGCCACGGCACCATCGATCTGGGCGAAGAAGCGAAAGCTCTTCTGCTGCAATCCGTCAACGCTCAAAGCAAATTGATTGAACTGCAGCAGAAGAGGGAAGAGCTGCTGATTCGTTTCACGAGCGATCATCCGGCCGTAGTCGGGGTCGACAATCAGATGAAGGAACTTAATCGAGCCAGCAGGAGTATTGCAGCACAAATAAAAATACTACCGGGCCTGGAACAGGACGTGCTGCGCCTGGCCCGCGACGTGAAGGTCAATACCGATTTGTACACAGAATTATTGAACAGCACGCAGCAATTGCGGCTGGTTAAAGCTAGCAAGGTGGGCAATGCGCGGCTGATCGATGCTGCGCAGATTCCGGAGCAGCCGATACGACCCAGGCGCCCCCTGGTGATCGCGATTGCGATGTTAATCGGGCTGCTACTTGGAGTGGCGTGCGCTTTTATCAAAAAAACGCTGTACGGGAGAATAGACGATCCCCACGAGATCGAGCAAATGCTGGGGCTGACTGTCTATGCGACCATTCCCCATAGTAAAAAACAGGAAGAGCTGTACGCGCTGGTGCATGCCAAGTCGAAGGGAGTTGTATCGGTGCTGGCACAAAGTGACCCGGCAGATATCACTGTTGAAAGCTTGCGCAGCTTACGCACCGCCTTGCACTTTTCGATGCTTGGCTCCAAAAACAATATTGTGATGATAGCCGGACCTACGCCAGGCTTAGGAAAATCGTTTGTCTCGGTCAATTTTGGCGCAGTGCTGGCAGCGACTGGCAAGCGCGTCTTGCTGGTCGATGCGGATTTGCGCAAGGGGTATCTGCATCAATACTTTGGTGTTGGCCGCCAAGACGGCCTGTCGGATCTGATTGCCGGAGCAATGAGTGTGGAACAGGTAATTCATCGCAGCGTAATCCCGAGCGTCGATTTCATCTCGACCGGAAACTTACCGTCGAATCCATCTGAAATGCTGCTGCATGCAAATTTCGGAGAGCTGCTGACATCGATTGCGGCCAGTTATGACTACGTGCTGATTGATACGCCGCCGGTGTTAACGGTTTCCGACACCTTGATCATGGGCTCGCAAGCAGGGGCGATTTTTTTGGTGACGCGTGCTGGCGCCAGTACGATAGGCGAGATCAAAGAGTCGATCAAGCGTTTGAGCCACGCAGGCATATCAACCAAGGGCGTCATCTTCAATGATTTGAGGTTGCGCCCTGGCCGTTACGGATACGCCTATAAGTATGGAAAATATCGACATGCACACTACAAATATTGAATGCAATCCCTGATTGGCGGCATAGTCCGCAGTTCAAATATAGATGCATTGAAATTCGTGATGGAAAATTCAGGCAGCAAGGAGACTGTGATCTGAAGCGCCCAAATGGATGCGCAATTTCCCGCCACAACGACTTTTCAGCGCACTACTGTCAAAGTTGGCAGTAGTGGAATTTCATGATGCCGGTAGACTCGGTGGTAACTAGATATTCCAAGTAGCTGGTAATCCACTAATTTATTTTTGGAGCCCAGTACCTGCGAAAAAAGCATGCGCTTATTCACTTATAGTCCATCGGAACTCGATGCAGGGAGAACAATCACTTTGGAGTGATTTTGACTCTCTCCGCAGTGTAGAAGTTGAAATTGTCCTTACTGCCCTGACAGCGCGCAGTTTGCGCGGTTTGATGGGATCGTCGATAGCGGAGCGTAATCATGATGGCAGTTGAAATGCTGAAGATGGCGACATTTGCGGCGATTGTCAGTTTCATGGTTTGCGTGCTGATCGTCTGTTCACAGAGATGGCACGGAAAACACACATTTGATCATGATCTGGATGGCGTTCAGAAATATCACACCACGGCGGTACCCCGAGTAGGCGGCCTTGCCGTATTTACAGGAATCGTTCTTGCACTTTCGTTTCTTCTCATTATTCATCCCAGCCAAATCATGACATTGCACGCAAGCAGTGCAATGAAGTTACTGATCGCCAGCATGCCTGTCTTCATTGCAGGAATTACCGAAGATCTGATGAAAAAAATGTCGATAAAAGTGCGGCTGGCGGCGGCCATTTTCAGTGCGCTGATCGCAAGCGAACTCTTGGGAGCAACGATTGACCACCTCGATATATGGGGAGTCGACGCCTTGCTGGTTTTCGCGCCGATTGCCCTCGTTGTGACCGCAATCGTCGTGGCAGGGGGCACCAATGCTATCAATATCATCGATGGCTTCAATGGCCTGTCGGGTAGTGTCATCGTGATCATTTCCGCAGCGCTGGGATTTCTTGCATGGCAGACAGGAGATGCTCTTGTTGCGATGCTGGCCGTCCTGAGTCTTGGTGTTTCCGCAGGATTTTTGCTAGCGAACTATCCGACAGGAAAACTGTTTCTCGGCGATGGCGGGGCCTATTTTCTGGGCTTCTGGGTTTCCGAAATTGCGGTTTTACTGCTAGTCCGCAATCCGTCCATAAATGCTTGGCAGGTATTGTCGATTTGCGCTTATCCGGTGATCGAAGTCATGTACAGCATCTATCGGAGGAGATTTATCCAGCATGCCAATCCTTACTATCCAGACGGCTTGCATTTGCATACGCTTGTTTTTCGCTGCGTGGCTACAAAGCTGATCCCTTATAACGCCGCCAAGGCTTGGATTCGCAACGCTGCCGTTGCATTCATCATGGTTCCCTGGATCGCGCTTATTGCCTTTATCAGCGTGATCGCTGGCAGCACGATCATTGGAGGGCTGATTCTGGTGCTCGCGCAGGTCTTGTTATATGTCGCCATCTACACGCTGCTCGCGCGCGGTCAATTGCAACGCATTCAGAACTCCAGCGTTGTAGCCGATATCGATGCCAACGGAGAACTGTCATGACAGAATCAGCGTCATCGACCTCTGCCACTTGGCATCTCGTTCAGACAAAGCCAAGGCAGGAATTCCGCGCATTGGAGCAGTTGGAGAATCAGCAGTACACCTGTTTTTTACCGATTTTAAAAGTTGAGAAAATGCGGCGAGGCCGGCCGGAAATCATTAATGAGCCGCTATTCTCACGTTATCTGTTCATTCGACTTGATGCTATGTCGACTAACTGGTCACGACTACGCAGTACGCGAGGGGTTAGCAAGTTGGTCGCAATCGGCGGCAGCTTCGCCACGATATCCGACTCGCTCGTTGGCGGATTAAGGCATGCGGGGACGCTCGATCCTACTCCGCTGTTTGAGGCGGGAGAGAAGGTCGCCATCAAATCTGGACCGCTTTCCGGTCTCGAAGGGGTGTTCCAGATATCGGATGGTGCGGCACGAGCGCTAGTCTTGATTGAATTGGTCAGTCAGCCGCAAAGACTGGTGTTCGAACTGGCCACGTTGCGCAAGACAACGTAGCTGGAAGAGTCAGTTCGTGCGCGGCCCTCGCAAGACATGGGGGGCAGATGAGATTCGGAATGAAGAGGCGGCGGCTTTTGGAATTTAACCGGTATTCCAAGGGCGGTAGCGTGCCTGAATGAAAAAGCGGCTGCCGAAAACCTCATGCAAGAGCTCATCTTGAATCAAACAATGGCACCCATTGAATGCTAATTCCGATACTGCCAGGCGCATGCCAATAAGTTGGCAGTGTTGCTCTCGACGTTTCACATCCTTGGCGCTTATAGCGTCACTCTTGAATCATCCGACCATAACTTGTGCATCCGTGGACCGACTATGAAAATATCGACAGACACTCGCATCGCAATCATTGGACTTGGCTACGTTGGTTTGCCCTTGGCAGTGGAATTTGGAAAAAAATATCCCACAATTGGTTATGACATCAACCTGCATCGTGTGGAGCAATTGCGGGATTGCATCGATACCACACTGGAAGTTGATACCCATGAACTGAAAGAGGCCAGATGTCTCAGCTATTCGACAAAACTGGAAGACTTGCGCCAGGCAACCGTCTATATCGTTACCGTGCCGACGCCGATTGATAAATACAAGCAGCCCGATTTGACCCCGTTGCGAATGGCATCCGAAACGTTAGGCAAAGTCATCAAGAAAGGCGACATTGTAGTATACGAATCAACCGTCTACCCAGGCGCTACCGAAGAGTATTGCGTGCCGGTGATCGAAAGTGTTTCTGGCCTGAAGTTCAATGAAGATTTTTTCGTTGGCTACAGTCCGGAGCGAATTAATCCGGGCGACAAGGTACATAGATTAACCACCATTACCAAGATCACATCGGGGTCCACACCGGAGGCCGCAGACTTTATCGACGCACTCTACGGCAGCATCATTCTGGCCGGCACCTACAAGGCGTCGTCGATCAAGGTGGCAGAAGCAGCGAAAGTCATTGAGAATACGCAGCGCGATCTTAACATCGCGCTGATGAATGAACTCGCCATCATCTTCAAGAAATTGGGGATAGACACAGAGGATGTCTTGAAAGCTGCCGGCACAAAATGGAACTTCCTTCCTTTTCGTCCGGGCTTGGTTGGCGGCCATTGCATTGGCGTAGATCCTTTCTACTTGACACACAAGGCGGAGGCAATTGGCTATCACCCCCATGTGATTCTCGCCGGCCGTCGTATCAATGACAATATGGGGAGCTATGCGGTAGGCCTTCTCGTCAAACAGATGCTCAAGCGTTGCATTCAGGTTGAAGACGCTAACGTTCTCGTCATGGGCTTGACGTTTAAGGAAAATTGTCCGGACATACGTAATACCAAGGTCATTGACATCATCGACGAATTAAAGAGCTACAACGTCAACGTCGACGTGCACGATCCTTGGATTAGCGCAGAGAGTGCGCAACATGAGTACCAGATCGCTCTCACCACTATATTGGAACCTGGGAAATACGACGCGATAATCATCGCGGTGGCGCATCGCGAATTTCAGGGAATCGGCGTAGACGGCTTGCGACGCCTGGGGAAAAAAGAACATGTCCTGTTCGACTTGAAATATGTGTTGCCAAAATCCGATTCGGATATCCGCTTGTAATCATCGTGTCTACGAGTGAATAAATATGAGAACCAGGGCATGAATCATTTCGGACATATCCAGCAAGAATTGCGTGAACAACCGAAAAAATGGCTCATTTCGGGATGCGCGGGTTTCATTGGTTCCAATTTACTGGAGACTCTATTGAAACTCGACCAGACGGTCGTTGGCCTAGATAACTTTTCTACGGGATACCAACAGAATCTGAACGAAGTGGAAGAATTGGTGGGCTCCAAGCGATGGGCACGTTTTAGTTTGATAAAAGGGGACATTCGCGACCTTGGCGCCTGCCGGGAAGCTGTGCAAGGTACTGAGTATGTACTGCACCAGGCCGCCCTTGGATCAGTCCCACGTTCGCTTAAAGACCCGATCACCACCAACGATGTCAATATCAACGGCTTTTTGAACATGTTGATGGCCGCGAGGGATGCCGCAGTTACGTCATTCGTCTATGCAGCGTCAAGCTCCACTTACGGTGACCATCCTGGCTTGCCCAAGGTGGAAGACCGCATTGGCAAACCATTGTCACCTTATGCTGTCACTAAATATGTCAATGAAATGTACGCGGAGGTATTTGCGCGTTGCTATGAATTCAGAACCATTGGGCTGCGATATTTTAATGTGTTCGGAAAACGGCAAGATCCAAACGGCGCCTATGCGGCCGTGATCCCGAAATGGATCGCGGCAATGATCCGAAATGAAGAGATATTCATCAACGGCGATGGAAAAACCAGTCGCGACTTTTGTTTTGTGGAGAATGCCGTGCAGGCGAATTTGCTGGCGGCGACGACTTCTGCTGACAACAAGAATGAGGTTTATAACGTTGCTGTCAGCGACATCACTAGCCTCAATGCACTTGTCGACATCCTCAAATCGACGCTAAGAAAACAAGGAATTTTCTATGAAAAGAGCATCGTCTATCGCGACTTCCGAGATGGCGATGTACGTCATTCTCAAGCCGATATAAGTAAGTCTTCCCAAAGACTTGGATATGCGCCTGAATACCGTATCAGCGAGGGCATTGGGAAGGCAATGCAATGGTATATGGAACAAAGTCAAAAATGAGATTTGAGAAAAATAGCGGCTTTCGCCAGCGAGCATATTCTCATCCCAGGAAAATGTCGTGGAGCGACGATGGGGAGATTCTTCCCGCATTTCATCTGTCGGTCGAAGGTGATGCGTGAATATTCTTGGCGCCATTGACGCTCGAATTAAAGCCGCTCATCCAGATCATCGCGCCATCTTCAAGGGCATGGCATGGATCAGCTTTTTTGTCGTCATCGGCAAGCTCATGGGAGCCGCCAAAGAGATGGCAGTCGCCTATCGCTATGGCGTCGGCGCAGAGGTGGATGCTTATCTTTTTGTTCTTAACTTCATCAGCTGGCCAGTTGGAGTGTGGTTCAGCGTGTTGACCGTGGTGCTGGTGCCGTTGGTTGCGAAAATACGGCAGGAAGCCATCGATGAGTTGCAGCGCTTTCGCGCGGAGCTGTTCAGTGCTGCTATTTTACTAGGGCTGGTATTGGCGGCTCTGGCGTTTCTGGGACTCCCCATGGTGCTGCGCTCGCAATGGGCCGGGTTGCCCCTGGCTACTGCTGCAATTGCCGTACATGCTATTCCTGTGCTCGTTTTGCTTCTGCCTTTAGGCATCATCATTAGCCTTTTTTCGGCGTGGATGCTGGCTGCGGGACAACATGCCAACACCTTGCTGGAAGGGGTGCCCGCTTTGGTCATCGGAATTGTCGTTCTCATCTCCGCCGGCAGCGGCATTCAATCGCTTGTCTGGGCCACTGTCGCTGGCTTTGGCGCGCATTTGATAAGTCTTGCGATACCCCTGGCGTATCGAAGAGAAATCGAATTGCCGCGCTTTACCTTCCGATCCAGTCAGTGGCCTTTATTTTGGCGTGGCTTCGGGATTATGCTTGCCGGGCAGGCATTGATGAGTTTGGTCGCCATCATTGATCAGTTTTTTGCCGTCTACGTCGGCACCGGCGCGGTCGCTACGCTCAGTTATGCAAACCGGATTGTCAGCTTGCTTCTTACGCTGGGTGGAACCGTTGTCAGTCGCGCCACCTTACCAATATTTTCTGCGGCGCATCGACAGGGTGGCACGCAGGTGCAACGTGTTGCGGCTCAATGGGCGGGGCTCATGTTCATGGTAGGAATCATCTCTTTCTGTGTTTCCTGGTGGCTGGCGCCTCATGCTGTGAAGTTTATTTTTGAACGCGGTGCTTTTACGGCGCAAGACTCGTCGGCAGTTTCTGAAGTGTTGCGTTAGGCAGTTTCTGAAGTGTTGCGTTATGCGTTGGTGCAGCTGCCGTTTTATTTCTCAGGTCTCGTATTGGTTTCTGGTTTGGTAAGTCGGGGGATGCACAAATTGGTTGCGCTGAGTGCGATCGTCAATCTCGTTGTCAAGATAGGCGGCAACTGTCTTTTAGCTCCTGCCATGGGTCTCAAAGGTATCGCTCTCGCGACGGCAATGATGTACGTGGTCTCATTTTTGACGCTATA
>Ga0207130_1130_pt1 | contig 23860 bp, 21 predicted proteins | sample Alteio_BWMinHeat_16_FD_153545 | JGI IMG/M metagenome (GOLD analysis project Ga0207130, IMG submission 153545) | Enriched cells from forest soil in Barre Woods Harvard Forest LTER site, Petersham, Massachusetts, United States -... | ecosystem: Environmental > Terrestrial > Soil > Temperate forest >... | reverse complement strand
TCCCACTAAGCTGGCCTTCTCGCGGTCAATGTCCAGACGCAGCGCAGGATAATCGATGTCCTGAGGAATGAGGACGGCACTTACCGCGGAAAGCTTCCGCACCTGCGCGGCAATAATGCTCGCCACCGCGTAAGTTTGGTCCAGGTTGTTGCCACTCACCTGAACATCAATGGGGGCCGGCATGCCCATATTCAATACCGAATCCACTAACCCGCCCGACTGAAAATATGTACTGATCTGAGGCAGGTCCTCGGCCAATTTTTTACGAACTCTTCTCATGTACTCGTAGCTGCCAACTTTGTGATCTTGCTTGAGGCTGACCTGCACAAAACCCGTATGGGGCGCCGAGTTTGGCGTGTAGATCGCAGAGAAATCAGTAGTCAGACCTATATTGGAGACAATCATGCTGAGTTCATTGGCAGGCACGACCTCACGGATTTCATCCTCCACTTGCTTCACATATTTTTCGCTGAGCTCAATTCGTGTGCCCGAGGGGGCCTTGACGTTGATCACGAACTGGCCTGGGTCGGTCCGAGGAAAGAAGGCCACGCCCAGGAGCGGATATAACGAGAGACTCAGCAGCGAAATGCCTGCCAGCCCGATCGTGGTAGCAACGGGCCGCAACAAGGAACGGTTTAGCGTGTGGTCGTAGTAGCGCACCAACTTTTCGAAATAACGGTTGAAGCCGGCTACAATCCTTCCAAAGCCACCCGTGGAAACCTCGTGCTCGTGAGTCAAGTGTGGACGACGAATCAGCTTGGCGCAGAACAACGGAACCACCGCCATCGCCACCGCATAGGAAGCCAATAGGGAAAGAACGACCGCGACGGCGAGGGCGATGAATAAGAACCGGCTCACGCCATACAGAAAAATCACGGGGAAGAAGACAATGGCAGTAGCTAACGTAGCCGCGAGCACTGCCAATGAGACCTCCTGGCCTCCTTTCTCCGCCGCCACCTCGGGAGTTTCGCCCATCTCCAAATGTCGAAAAATGTTTTCCAGCACGACCACCGAGTTGTCGATTAGACGCGAGAAAGCGAGCGCCAGCCCACCCAGCACCATAGTGTTGACTGTGCCACCGAACGCGCCGATGGCCAGGAATGCCGCCAGCGCGGAGAGTGGGATAGACAGAAATACCGCAGCCGTGGCTCGCATGCTGCCGAGGAAGAGCAGGATCATCAATCCCGTAAGCAGCAGCCCGATGGCGCCTTCGTGGAGCAAGTTCTCGATGGCCATTCTGACGAAGACCGATTGGTCGAACACAACCCTGGCTACCAGCTGCTTGGGAACATCTACCAACTTCGCGATTGCTTCCTTAACACCGTCAACCACCGCAATGGTGTTGGTATCACCACCTTGCTTCAGGATCGGCAGATACACCGAGCGCTGACCGTCCACGCGCACGATGTTGGTCTGAATCTGCTGTGCGTCTACGGCGTGTCCCACGTCCTGCACCAGCACGGAAGACTGCCCAACAGTCTTAAGCGGCATCTCGTTAATGTCGGTTGCTTTTGGAACTTGGCTGTTGGTGTAAAGGTTGTAGTCGACGGGCCCGATTTTCACATCGCCGGCCGGCAGAATCAGGTTGCTATCGTTGACGGTGCGGACGACATCCATCACCGAAAGCTGGTGCGCCTCCAGCTTCAGCGGATCGACGTAGACCATGATCTGCCGGTAGCGACCGCCGAAGGGCTGCGGCACAGAAGATCCAGGCACACCGGCGATTTGATTGCGCACGTTGTATTGGCCAAGATCGCGCAATTGCGTCTCATTCAGGCCTTGTCCTTTCAAAGTAATAAGACAGACGGGAAGACTCGATGCGTCGAATTTAAGGACGACCGGCGGGAGCGTGCCGGGGGGCAAGCGCCGCAGGTCGGCCATCGCGAGATTAGAAATTGTGCTGAGATCTGCATTGGCATCGCTTCCCGGCTGGAAGTAAATCTTAATCAGACTGACCCCGGGAAGCGAACGTGACTCGATGTGGTCAATTCCACTACCTAATGTGAAAAAGCGCTCGAAGGGATTGGTGATGTCCCTTTCGATCTGCTCCGGCGGCATGCCGGAATAAAAAGTTGCCACCACGACTACAGGAATGTTGATGGGCGGAAACAGATCGACTGGCATCCGCACCAGAGTGACGGCTCCCACGATCGCGACCATCAGACACACTACGATAATGAAGAACGGATAGCGGATGGCGAAGCCCGACATCAGTATTGCGCCTCGTTGTTATCCGCGATTACCTTTGGATCCACCCGCTCTCCAGGCCGAAAATCACTCCGCGAGCCCATTACCACACGATCGTTTGGCTTGAGGCCAGCAACGACTTCAACCTGATTTGCTCCCTCGATCCCCAAGTGGACTTCGCGCTCTTCGATCTGATCGTTCGAATTCACTACCAGCACCGTCGTGTGCGAACCCTCCCGGCTTACCGCCTGGATCGGCACGGCGAGCGCATGATCGCTTTTGGCCAGGGTGAGTTTGACCACCGCGTACATGCCTTCGACGATGCTTCGGCTGGGATTTCGTACGTCGACTTCCGTGTGCATGGTGCGTGTTTCCTGATTCACCGCGTTAGCAAAGCGAGCCACCTTGCCTTCGAAATCGCGGTTGAGAGCTTGCACGTGGACCGTCACCGTCGTCCCTAAGCGGATCATGGGAACGGCGGACTCCGGCACGGCAAGCGTCAGCCGGAAGAGATCAGTTTGTGCCACACTTACTACCGGCACTGCCTGGGTATTCGAGCTGGTGCCCGCCTGGACCAACGCGCCCGTGTCCACATAGCGTTTGGTTATAACTCCGTCAAACGGAGCAACGATCTGCGCGTACCCGCTCATTGCGCTTAATTGCTTCTGTTCCGCAGAGGCAACGTCCAACTGATTCCGCGCTTCGGAAAATGCGGCTTCATCTGCGGAAATCTGTGCCTCGCCTTCCCTGTCCTTAGCTTGCGCATTGTCCAGTTCCTGTTCTGCGATGAGTCCGGGGCGTGCTTCTGATGCCTGCTTGAGGCGGGTGTAATCCAAGTGGGTCGCCTGATGCAGAGACTCGGCGCGCTTCAGATCTCCTTGCGCTCGACGAATCGCATCCTGGCTGCGCCGGATCGCTGCTTCGGCGCCCTGAAGTTGCGCGTCCAACTCCGGGACTTCGAGAATCGCAAGCGTCTGTCCCGTCTTTACGTGATCTCCGACATCGACATAAATCTTGCGAATGTAGCCTGCGACCTTGGCGTGTACATCTACTTCCTGAAAGGGGCGGAATTCTCCGGACAGAGTAATCATGTCGGAGATAGGACTCTCCCGTGCCAGCGCCACTGCGACAGGTCGAAGCGAAGCCTCGCTTTTTTCCGCGTTTGCACTCTTGCCCGAGAAGCGCAAGACCAGAACCACCCCGATTGCGAGTGCTCCAACAAGAATTAGGGTAGATCGCTTACTCATTCTTGCATTCACTCATGTTTGAACCTCACTACCGCAGATTAGCGGCACCATTACAAGAATCCCCTGGCTCGCCGCGACGCTCGACAATACCCATTTTGACATCGCGACTGCCGGGAACCTTGACGTACATCACTTGCTTTTCCAGGCTGACTTCCACCGGTTGATTCGGCGAAAACACAGCGGGTAAATACTCAATTGCTGATTGGTAGCGTCCTACATACACTGAGCAGTTCAAACGAATCGCAACATCATAGTCGTATTCCGTTCCAGGCGGCGGAGCGTCGGTATGCTTACCCCGCCGGGGAGTAATCGGCTCATACTTCTGTGCGCTCACTACCACAGCTTTCTGATACTGGCGGGTTGAAGCACTTAGCTGCGCTGTAAAAGTACCTACGCTGAGAAAGAAACAAATCAGCAAACCCAAGATTCTTGTCACGATTGCCTCCAAATTCATTCGGGAGCACGACCGATAGCCGCGCCCCCGACAAGTTAGTTGTTAGTCAAACAGGACGCGTCTCTTTCCCTGCTTCGACGGGCAATGCCCATCTTCACATCGCGAGAGCCCGATAGCCTCACATACAGGACGTGCTTCTGCCGATTCACTTGTACGGTGTTGTTAGGAGCGAAGACGGATGGTAAGTAATCGAATGCTGACAGGTATCGGCCTATGTAGTCGACGCAATTCAACCGTATGCCGATATCGTAGGCGTACGCCGTCGACTGCAGAGACGCATCCGACGGGTTGTCTCCCACGTAATTGGACTCGGTCTGGTGGTTTTCCACGCTGACGACGGTTGCGGGTTGATACACTCTTTTTGTCGCCGCCTGCAGATGCATCGACAAGACTCCGAGAACGAGCACGAACCGTATCAAAGTCTTTTTCATAATTTCCTCTCGCAAGAGCCGTTGTTTCAAGCGGACCGGCGACGAATGGTCGCCCTTCGCTGTTTTATTGGCAGTCCGCGATTGGAGAAAAGACCGATTCCGAATCGCACAATGGCAAAGCCGGGCGCACCTTTTTGTGAGTCAATATCCACAACCCCTCACCATTCGTGATGTAGATCAACCGGCGCCCATCGTCAGCCAGGACGCTGGTAACTCCGTCGAAGGTCTGCAGCGTTTTGGGGTTGGCCGGATCACTTAGATCAAGCACCCTAACTGACTCGGTGCGTGGGCTGGTGCCTGACCCAGCAACTTTCGCAGGCACAAGTTCATGGCGAGTGTTTGCCGTTCCCGAACTTTTGTCTGGAGCTTCAGCCAAAGCCAACCCGCCACCAATCATCTCTAATTGCCCTTCCGAGGCTGTGTTCAGCCGAGCTTCGTGCTTGATGATGTTTGGCCGGGCAGGTTTGCTGACGTCGACAACCGTGTAACCCTCACTGGAGGCTTGTTGGATGTACAGGTATTGCTTGCTACCTTGCTGCTGCACGAACATCTGTTGTACCGCAGCACCGGGCAGGGCCAGGTGCGCGACCACTGCCACCTGTTCGGCGGGTTCGTGTGGTTGGTCCTTCGCGTTTGCGATGGCTGCCAGCGCGACGATGAGCACGAATAGTGCTAACCCAACGCCCGGACAGCTTAGGACGGATCTTCTACTACATAACTTCATGACTCTCTCCTTAATGCTTAACTGCTTAGCAGGGGCCGCGCCGGATGTATCAATGCCGGTTTTATGAACTTAGTTCCGCAGCTAAATCTGCAGCCAGTGGAAAAGGTGTGGTCCCGTGTGGGGTACCAACCTTAGAACTTACGGCTCAATGGCAAGGAAAGGTCAGCAGGAGGGAGGAGGCCGGTTGTAGAGCCAGCTCTCTGAGGAAAGATTGGTAGCCAGGAAGACCGCCGAGACTACGTGAACATGGGACCGTACTGCGGGAACCAGAGTGAATTTGGGAGTGGGCGCCGTCCATTTCAGGGCGTCCCGAACCAGGTGTTGCTTCTTAACATCCGGCGACTGGGATTTTACGATCTTTACGCTGCCGCTCTCGGAGTTCAGTCGGGTGTAGCGAGTGGCAAGGCTGACGGATAGACAACAAATGGCGACCAGAACCAGCATTGCCCGCCAGTTCCGACATCGCCGAACATCCCGGCATGACGCTAGAAACATCGCGAGACCATCTCTAAACCGTAACTCGTTTGGATTATACACCGTAAGCCTTCTGGGCCATGAAAATCGGGGATAACCTTAGGAAGTCTCATTCTATTTGACACTTCCCCGGGGCTTTGTAGTTGTCCCGGGGCTTAAGCACCGAGGCATCTTCGTCGCAAAACAAACTGTCCGAGGGCTCAAAACGGAAACCGAATAGATAAGATGGCATTGTGATTCGTAGTATGGAAATGGGTGGTAGCGATCTGATATCCTCCACCAATCGTAAACCCGACTCTCCGCCAAAGGCGGAAGCGTCCCATGATCAGGCCAGGAGTAACAAAGTTCTGCTTCTGCCCATCATTCTTTCCGTCCTGAAAGAATGTCGAGTTGAGCTCAACTTCAGGCCAGAACTTCCGAAGCACCCGGTATTGGAAAGCGTTATTCCAGACGTAGGTTCGTCCTACAATGTCGGTATCAGCAACCGGAAGCCCGATCCCGAAGGTGCCCTGGAGGTCGAAGTCCCCCAGCCCTTTTCCGTAGGCGATCGTCGGCGTAATCACCGCGTGCGGCGCTCCATTTTTGTGGTCCCCCGTCGGCAGACTCCAACCCAGGAACGCTGTAAGAATGTAGTTACCGTGCTCCTCGTTTTCTGAGAACAACCGATATTTCACCAGAAATGCAACGTCGCCGAATCCATCGCGGACCTTGGGATCGTTGTGCATGAGATAAGGAGGCACATTGAAAATCACCTCCACTTTCTCGAACGGGATCAATTCCAACCCTTTGCCGCCGTCGTAGTTATTGGTGGTGACGCCCTTCGCGTTTTCCTGCCACAACTGGTCGTAGCGGTATTCTTCCTCCAGTCGCGGAGTGGTTGTAGCCAGCGGCGTGACCCAGTGAGGCTGCTCATCTTTGGTTTTGTCCACTCGGGCAAACCAGTTCGAGAAGTATCCGTCCTGCGCAAACGTCAAGGTTGATGAAAGACAAAGAACGACGGTGACGACTAACAGAGGAACTTTACTCATTGGGCCTCCAATAAATGGTGGGTAAAAAGACTTAGAAGTGTACACTAAATACGTTTTCACAGTCTAATGCCATATAGTTGTATACTCATTCTACCGACTCAGGGCCGGACAGTGCTGGAGCCGTTCTTGTTGACCATACCGTGTCGTGACGGTAGGATTTCGTTCCAATGCAGAGGAACGGAAAATCCGGACAGAAGAACGAAGAGTTACTGAAGCTGCGTGACGCGGCTTTGCAACTAGGGATCAGCTTCCCGACGATTAAGCAGTGGATTTACAAGAAGAAGATTCGCAGCATCCGCACCGCCGGCGGACATCACCGCATCCCGCAAAGTGAGCTGGATCGGCTTCTCTTCAGAACGCGAGGCAAAACGGAGAAGGAGCGCAAGCAACTGGTGCGCCACGTCAGTGGACGGAATCAGCTCGTGGGGCGGATCGATGCCGTCCAGATTAGCGGTCTGATGGCAGAGGTTAGAATTTCGATTGGCGACCAGCAAATCACCTCGATTATCACCGCACGTTCCGCGCGGGAAATGCAGCTAAAGCCAGGACAGACTGCCGCCGCCCTGATAAAAGCCACCGAAGTGATGATTCTGCGTATTTGACATGAAAAAACGTCTCTTCTTTTTCCTACTAATTGCTGTGATGTGGGATGCTGCACTGGGTCAGTGTCAGCAGCTAGTTATTCAAACAGATCCTGGAAAACAGACGGTGCTGACCCGGGTAGACATCGAAGCCCTGCCGCATAGGAAGGTCTCGACTAGCGGTTCGGATTCTCCCATCACGTTTGAGGGTGTTGCGCTCGGGACTGTGCTGGAAAAGGCGGGAATTGGGTTGGGGGAATCTCTACGGGGCAAGCGACTTGCTTCCTGTTTACTCGTAGAAGCTGCCGATGGCTATCGTGCCGTGATTGCCCTGCCTGAAATAGATCCGGCATTCACTGATAAACAGATCGTGCTGGCTTTCTTGCGAAACAGGAAGCCACTGGATGAGAAGGAAGGGCCATATCGCATCGTCATACCCGACGAGAAGAGGATGGCCCGCTGGGTCAGGCAAGTTACGACGCTAAAGATTGTGAACGTGGAGTGAGGCGAATCAATCCTTCTGGATCATTACCTCGGTGGCTTTGACAACAGCGGTAACCATGTCGCCTTTTTTTAGCTTTAGATCGTCGGCGCTGCGCCGGGTGATAGCACTCTCAATCAGATTGTCACCCACGCGCACGACCACGTGGGCCATGATGTCACCCAACTGAATTTCTTCGATCTTCCCACGCAACTTGTTTCTGGCTGAGATTGGCATGTCCTCGATTATAAACCCGTAGGGAGCTTGCGCATGATAGTCCGAAAACTGGGACTAATAGCGTTTCTAGCGGTCGGATCCATTCTTCCTCCGCGGTTCTGTGCCGCCCAAGAGATAACTGTGGCCGCCGCGGCCGACCTTCAGTTTGCCATGCAAGATATCGCCGCCCGATTCCAAAAAGAAACGGGAAAGAGCGTGAAGCTTATCTACGGTTCGTCAGGGAACTTCTTCCAGCAAATTCAGAATGGTGCGCCTTTTGACATGTTTTTCTCTGCCAATTTGGATTACGCGAAGAAGCTGGAAGAGGCCGGTTTGACCCAGCTGGGGAGCTACTACCAGTACGCAAAAGGCAAAATTGTTATTTGGGTGCCGAACGACTCAAAGCTCGACCTGAGTTCTGGTCTCCAGGCTCTGTTGAACCCTTCAATCAAGAAAATCGCCATTGCAAACCCACAGCACGCGCCTTACGGGCAAGCTGCGGTCGCCGCGATGCAAAAGAAGAACATCTATGACGAAGTCAAAGATAAGCTCGTGCTTGGAGAGAACATTTCACAAACCGCGGCGTTCGTTGTCTCGGGCTCGGCTGATGTAGCCATCGTGGCGTTGTCGCTCGCTTTATCTCCGAACATGAAGGACAAAGGCCGTTACGCTGAGGTTCCTGCTGTTGAATATCCGCCCATCGAACAGGCATGCGTGATTCTTAGGTCATCAACAAACAAGCATACGGCACTGCAATTTTTATCGTTCATCAAGACGCCGGCCATTGATCAGCTGTTGAGGACGTACGGTTTCGATGTGCCCGATCGTTCTCCAACTGAGTAAAGAAGCCGGATCGAACTCTCCACATCCGAAGCCTGTCACGGAACTGAAGCCTTCACGCCGTTGCCAGCATTTTCAAAAGCGCCTGGCGGATCCAGAGAGCATTTCTTCAGGAAGGCTGTGTGGCTAAGGTTTCCGGCCGCCCAGTGCGCGATGTCTTCTAGGGTTGCCGCCGCGACACCGCCACGCTTATCCAGAAAGATGACCACAACGCCGTCTACCGGATTCTGTGAGCTATGGGTTACTTCGCGGTAGCGCTCTTTGAATATCCGTTCCACGAACTTCAGTTTCTGTCCTACTGCCACGTCACGAATCGAACCCTCAGGCCGTGCCCACAAATAAAGGGCTTGCTTGCCGTTCAGCCGCGTCCAGTCACCGGAAAAAGGAGAAACCATCTCGCGAATCACGGCGAAAGCATCGGCCTCCGCTTTGTCGCTGGTCGGCAAGTCACCGGATCCTGCTCCAAGATTCGCCTGCACCTGCGCGCGTTTCAACCAGCCGCTGCCGGTCTCGCCCAACTTCACTCGCAGCCACGCCCCGCGATGTTCGAGCACCTCGAACTCATCCTCGGACTGCGCCCGCAACAGCACTGAGGCATGTTCTTCCGGAGCGTTGAAGATGGGAACCGGTACTTTGACCACAGAGACAATTTCGGTTGGGCTATTTTGACCGACTGGAACCTGCGGCGCCTGCAACTGCGTTTCTAGTTCCGATACGCGTTGCTCCGCCTCCAGGCGCTTCTGTCGCACGTCCGCTATCTGCTGGGCCACAAGACCTGGATCGGTCGCGATTTTAGATTTATTCTTGGTTAGAAGTTCATTCAGGCGGTCCAGAAGATCGTTTTCCAGTCGGCCGTTCGATTCGAAAGCGATATATCCTGATTCCCCGCTCTGAGCATCAGAATACCAAGCCGAAACATTGGCCTTCAATCGAACTGTAGTTCGATCCGCGGCGCTGGGCATCAGTTCTATCTTGTATTCATAGTACGGGCGCTCGTAGTGACCCAGATCGGCGCGGACGGTTGTGATGAATCCGTCTAAGGTGGGCAATCGGCTGCCCGTGTAGGCACTGAGTTGCTGCAGCGCTTGTCTTACAGCCGGTAGCGGAAACGGATACTCGCGTTCTTGCCTCCTACCGGAGTTTTCCGCAGCGAAAGCGATGCTGGAGATAACGACCAGGATTCCGACGAACGTACTGGAAACCCCCATCCTCATCGTGTCGCTTCCAGCATCAGCCGATAGACCCACCCTTGGGCTCCGTCAGCCGCCCGAACTCGATACCAACTACTGGTTCGCAGAAGCACCGTGACGATTTCTCCCTGCGAAAGTACCCGCACCGTTTTGGATTCGTTATACGGTTCAGCCTTCAAGTCCGCGCTGACCGTCCTCACCGGTACTCCAGCAGCACTCTGCCGACCTTCCACCTGCTTCCGAAGTTCTTGCTCCTTGGCGGTTGCCGCATTCAGTTTGTCGTTCTCCTGATCAAGATCCGCTTGCAGCTGCTCCAATTTTTCTTGCTGCTGTTCCAGCACGGCTTCCTGTTGCTGCTTTTTGTGTTGTTCCTCAAGATCTTCGATCTTGCCTGAAATAACTTCGAACTCCTTGTTCTCCACTTGACCATTCGAAGGATGAGGGCCGTGATGCGTGTCAGCGTCGAAAAGCGCGTCAATTCTCAGCCGGGTGCTGTTCGGCCCGATGGGTTGTACCACGTAACGCACCACCACAGTGCCGCTATCCTCGGTGGCATAGAAGTTTTCGGGGGCCAACGTATTGGGCCGTTGCTTATACAGAACTCTTCCCCCTCCGGTCCAGGCTGGAAAAGCGCGTGTGCTCTTCACCGCCTGCGCTCCATCAAGATCGCGAGTTCCCTTGTATTCAAATGTTCCCTGGATCGTTCCATTATTCGCTACTTCCTGGACTACCTTCTCCACCTCGTCGTAAGGGTGGTTCAGGTCAATGGAGAATCCGTCCCCGAAGTGCTCGTGCTTGCGCGCATAGCCGGAATGCAGCATGACCAGCATGCTTGCCAAAAGCAAGATCGCGCTTCTCTGCCGCATAAACATAAAGATTTCTTTTCCCGATTCTACAATGAAAGAAACATAATCTATCGTTTCAGCGTGAGCTAGATCGGCGTGTTTCGCTGAAACAGCACAGCGGTTTCGTTCTCATGGATCACTGTCCACTGCCCCGTTAACTTCAACATGTTGGCTAGCGAAGACTCCGACGGAACCAGCACCCGGTTGACCCGTCTGTTATTCAACATTGCGTCCCAGTCAGGCGCGACTCCAATTGTCTTCAAGTAATCCTTTAAGAATTCGGACCCATAGAAGTCGTGGCGGTCGTCTACGAAGACCTTGGTTTCCGGATAGAGGCGATAGATCAAATACCCGCCCCAGGTATCCGGACAGAAAATCGGATCCCGAATGCCTCGCTGGACGATCAGGTCCGCAGCTTGTACCGGAAAGTGGTGATCGTCGAAATGCGCGTTCATTAGCGTGCGCGATCCCAGTTTGCCTTGCTGCCAACATACCAAGAGCCCGAGGACGACCGCGGCTGTGGGCCAAATGTGGCCGCGGAATTGGCATTCGATTGAACCCATGCGTGCCGCAAAAGACTCACAGCGGGCAAAGAGGTTTCGCACCCGCGCGGGGAGTTCAAGATTTGTGCCGGCTGCTGCGGCCGTGTCCGAGAGTAGGGGCGCCACGATCAAGGTCAGAAGAATGGATGACACTGGCAAATTGCGCGACGCGTAGAGACCGCTGTAAGTGGCGAAGATAACCACGAACAAATGCGAGAGCCGCAGCTTTTGTCGCGCACTGGCCAAGGCCACAATCGTAACCAACAATAGTATTGCGAAGCACTCCTGTGCCACCCCGTGAAAGTTCGGCGAGTGGAACTCGTCGATATGACTCATCAGCCACGGGTCGGAGAGATATTGATAAATGTGAACGTGCAAGTGGTAGCCGTAGGGATTCACGAAGCTAGCCAGTGCCGAGATCAAGCTAACAACACTCAGCTTCTTGAGTGATTTTCCAATTCTTTGCCGGTTCGGGCCGCGGCTTCGCGCGTACTCAATGAGGCCGCTCACGAGATAGATGCCGAGCAAAGTGAATCCCAGGAGAAATCCGCCGTGTACATTGACCCACACCAGTGAGAGGATCGGCAACCAGAACAAGTGATTGGATCGCGCGTTTTCGCCGTCTCCCTCTTCCGCGCCATCCAAGATCTGAAAGCAGATCACAGCTAGCAGCCAGCTCAACACATGCGGGCGTGCCAAGCAATGAATAGTCGAAGCCCCTATTGAAAGAATAAGAAACACAACGGCAACTGGCAGACGGGCTCCACGACCAAAAGACACGCGAAAGGTCAACGCGAACGTGCTAGCGATCACGAGCGCTGTGAAGAACACGACGCCGTCCAGTCCCATTCGGTTGTGGATGCCCGCAATTACTACGTCATAGAGCCATTCCCAGGCATACCAGCGCTGTCCGCTCTTGGTGACTGAGAATGAGTCGGCGCGAGTAATAGAATGGGTGAGCAACATCTGCTGCCCGTTGCGGATGTGCCACCCGATGCTGGCATCTCCCAGCAAACGCGGAGCCATCGCGCCATAGGTCATCGCCGTCAACAGAAGTATGAAAATCAGGTCTGCGACCGAGGGGACTGAGAGGCGGAGCCAGACGGGGAGAGGCGCCGCGACTTTCGATGGATTAGTTTCCAAATGGGAGATTCCTGATCCGCTGCCATGGTACTCGATTTCACCAGAAAAGCAGCCGACCGATCTCGCGCCTTCGTCAAAACTTTCCGAGGCCGTAGGCGCGCAGCCGAATCTTATAGAGTAGGAGCTTATGGACAGAAAGACTGTACCTCGGGTGGTCATCGTCGGCGCCGGTTTCGGCGGGTTAATTGCCGCGCGGAAGCTGGCAACAAGCGCGGTGCAAGTCACACTCATCGACCGGCGGAATTATCACACCTTTCAGCCTCTGCTCTATCAAGTCGCCACCGCTGGACTGTCTCCCGGAGAAATCGCTGCCCCCATTCGCTGGATTCTCCGCGGACAGAGCAACGTTCGAATCCTGATGGGTGAAGTGGAGGACGTCGACGTGTCGCGGCGAGTGGTAAGACTGGTCGACGCAAACATTCCCTACGACTACTTAATCGTGGCGGCAGGCGCGAGTCATGCCTACTTTGGGCACGATGAGTGGGAGCCCTTCGCTACGGGCTTGAAGACTATTGAGGACGCGCTGGAAATCCGGCGGCGGGTCCTGCTGGCCTTTGAACTGGCCGAGCGCCAGGCTGCTGAGAGCGGCGAGCAGGTGCAACTAAATTTCGTGGTCGTCGGAGGTGGGCCCACCGGAGTGGAGCTGGCAGGAACATTGGCGGAAATAGCGCGTCGTGCGCTGGTAAACGAATTCCATTCCATCGATCCGGAACGCACGCGAATCTTGTTGCTCGAGGGCGGTCCCCGGGTTCTGCCTGCCTATCCCGAGGACCTTTCGCGGAGCGCTGAAGAGCAGCTTCGTCATCTAGGAGTAGAAGTACACACCTCCGCAATGGTTACGGGGATTGAGCCCGCCGCAGTGATTACCAGCCAAACCCGCCTGCCCGCAGCGGTTATTCTCTGGGCCGCGGGCGTGGCCGCTTCACCTCTCGGGAAGAAACTGGGCGCTCCCGTCGATCGCGCGGGACGGGTCTTGGTCAATCCTGACTTGAGTCTGCCGGGGCATCCCGAGGTCTTCGTCATCGGTGACCTCGCCAGCTTGAAGGACAAAAATGGCAATCCGTTACCCGGTTTGGCGCCAGTCGCCATGCAGCAAGGTAAAGCAACTGCAGAGAACATCGCACGCGAATTGCAGGGAAATCCGCGACAGGATTTTCACTACCTGGACAAGGGTAGTCTGGCCACGATTGGACGAGCCGCAGCAGTGGCGCAGTTCGGCAAAGTTCATATTTCCGGATTCCTGGCGTGGCTTTCCTGGCTGTTCGTCCACATCTTCTTCCTGATCGGTTTCCGGAACCGGATCATTGTTCTGATCCAATGGGCATGGGCATATTTCACCTACGAACGCGGCGCTCGTCTGATCACCGGCAGTACTCAACTGCCGAGTTGGAATGATCTGCAGTCGGAAGAGCATAATCAGACGGTTGGGCGGAAAAGCGCATAGCAGCCCGTCACTGCGTGGCCCCATCGTGCTTAGAAAGATCCAGGCAGCATGATCGTCACCATTCAGCGCTGCACGCGCAATAGCATTCCGCTGCCGCTTGGCACATGCAGCCTGGTCTGATTGGTGCTGAGCACGATTTCGCCGGCAGGTTCGGTTCGCCCCGCGTGAGCAACGGTAAGATCTGCAAACCCGTATACGCCGCACGCATCTGAGGAGAACACCCAGAGAGCTTGCGGTTGATCGTTTCCCTCAACCGCCCCCCTGCACCTTGTACCCGGTCGGGAATTCACTTTAACCAATACTCCGTCAAACACTGGCTTTCCGACGATGTTCGCGCCATGCATAACCGGCCCGCCTCCCCGGTAGACAACGTCGCCCCCAACTTGAACCGTGGTCCAAGCATTCGAAGAAGTTCCGCGATCAGGCCCCGATGTTGGCACTTCGGCGTCGTGCACCTCCATGATGGATGCCAAGGCCCTCAGATCTGTCCTCAGCGGGATTGTCCGATGCGAAAACGCCAGCGTATCGAAGCGGAACACGATCCTGGCCCCGCGTCCACCCTGAGAGTGGACGACATCGATGACACGACCGAACACCTTCGCCCCAGCGGGGATTTTTGCCCCTCCTCCCAACGGGACGTCCTGCATGGTCTTTGCACTGATGATTTGTCCAGGCGTGCTGTGCTGGGAATCCAACGAACAACTCAAGCGAACCGGAAGGACAGTTCCGGCAGGAATAATATTCTGGGCTAACATTCCTGCCGAAAGCGCCACGAAACTAGCCAGTAACGCTCTCTTCATCGGAATGACCTCCGCCCATGAAAAATACATTGTCGAACGCCTCACATTTGAATGTAGGAAAGCCTCACTTCTAAGTCAACTCGTTCGCTCAAGTAGAATCATGCGATGAGCCTTGCTGACCTGCTCCTGGGACGCCCTCTAGCCACTGAGGAGGAGAAAGCCGAGCGGATTGGTCCTGGCAAGGGCATTCCGATCTTCGGCCTTGATGCGCTAAGTTCGGCGGCTTATGGCCCAGAGGCCGCACTCACATTGTTAATACCGCTGGGCATGGCCGGGGTCGCGTATATCTGGCCGATTAGCCTTAGCATCGTGGCGCTGTTGGCGATCGTATATTTCTCCTACCGCCAGACTATCGTCGCCTATCCTCAGGGCGGTGGCTCGTACACCGTGGCGAGTGAGAACCTCGGCGAGTGGGCAGGACTGCTTGCGGCGGCTGCGCTCATGGTCGATTACATACTTACAGCCGCGGTCGGAATCTCGGCTGGAGTCGGAGCGCTGGTCTCAGCTGTGCCTTCACTGCAATCCCATACGCTGGTCATTTGCTTGGGGATCCTGGCAACCCTTACGCTGGTCAATCTGCGAGGAATCCGCGAGACTGGGGCACTATTTCTGGTCCCTACCTATCTTTTCGTCATCTGTCTTCTGGGAATGATTGCAATTGGTCTGGTCAAGACAATTGCCGCGAGCGGCCATCCAGTGCCAGTCGTAGCGCCGCCGAAATTAATGTCTGCCTCTGCCGGCGTCGGTGTCTGGCTTCTGCTTCGGGCATTCGCGAGTGGTTGTACCGCTATGACAGGCGTCGAGGCGGTCAGCAACGGGGTAATGGCCTTTAAAGAGCCGACCGATAAATATGCGCGATTGACTCTCACCATCATCATCGGCATCCTCATGGTCATGCTGGCGGGCGTCGCCTACCTTGCGCCGGTTTATGGAGTTGGCGCCACGGCTCCTGGGGAGCCGGGTTATCAAAGCGTGCTTTCTCAATTATTGGCGGCAATCACGGGCAAGGGCGCATTTTATTGGGTTGGCATCGGATCGATTCTGGTCGTTCTGTCACTCTCGGCTAACACCGCGTTTGCCGACTTCCCACGCCTTTCCCGGGCCATTGCTCTTAATGCCTTTCTGCCTCACCCTCTCACTTTGCGAGGACGGCGCCTGGTCTTTGCTGAGGGGGTCTATGCTCTCGCCATCCTCACCGCGATTTTGTTGACGATTTTCGGTGGAGTCACCGACCGGCTGATCCCGCTCTACGCAGTCGGCGCATTCCTCGCCTTTACGTTGTCCCAAGCAGGCATGGTGGTTCATTGGAAGAGAACCGGCGGAGCAGGCGCGGCAAAGAGCATGTTCGTGAATGGCCTGGGCGCGATCGCTACAGCGATCACCGTCGCGGTGGTGCTGGTGGCCAAGTTCACCCAAGGCGCCTGGATCACTTTAGTCATGATCCCTGCCCTGATCCTGCTGATGCGGAGCGTAAAGCGGCATTACAAGAAAGTAGAGCGTCAGACACGCAAGGATACCGGCGTCAGTACTCACGATCTGTCTTCGCCCATTGTGTTGCTTCCGATTGAGCATTGGAGCGTTGTGTCGGAGAAGGCGCTCCGATTCGCCTGGAACATGTCCGATGAAATCCAGATCTTGCACGTCGAGTGCGGAGAAGAAACCGAGAGCCTATGCCAACAATGGGCGCAACTAGTGGAAATACCAGCTAAAAATGCGGGCCTTCCCGTGCCTGAGCTGGTGCTGCTCAAGTCACCGTACCGGTTTGTGGTGAGGCCCATTGTCGATTATGCTTTGCGTTTGGAGAGAGAGAACCCCGGACGGCATGTGGCTGTGCTTGTGCCCGAATTAGTGGAAAAGCGCTGGTACTATATTTTGCTGCACAACAATCGCTCCTCTGCGTTGAAGGCGCTGTTGTTGGTCCGCGGCAATGAGCGAATTACCGTGATTAATATTCCATGGTACTTGCGTCGCTAACAATCCGGCACAGGGACATCGGCACTGCCCGGAAGTTAGCAAAGTTGTTTCGAGAGCCAATACCCCGCCTAATACAGAGGCGCTTTTCATGCTGCTTCCGGTCGATTTGAGAGACAATAGAGATTAAGCGGGCACAGAAAGCACGCTGCTGCGCTCAACTCATGAGACAGAAAATCATTTTGCTAACGTTTTACGGCTTGCTGGCTGGACTGCTGCTGTGCGTCTTCTCTGCCCCGTCTTCCGCTGAAGTGCTGAAGATCGTGGTGAAGGACACCATCCATCCCATCACCGATGAATACATCGGTCGCGCCCTCGATGAAGCGGCCCGCAATAAAGACCAGGCAGTGCTGATCGAATTAAGCACGCCGGGCGGGCTGCTGGATGCCACTCGCGACATCATCGAGAAAATTCTCGGGTCACCGGTTCCGGTGATCATCTTCGTCACACCGAGCGGCAGCCGTGCCGCGTCTGCAGGATTTTTCATCCTTGAAAGCGCCGATGTGGCGGCGATGACGCCGGGAACAAATGCCGGCGCGGCTCACCCGGTCACGCTGGGCGGCGGCAAGATGGACGACGTAATGAAGGAAAAGTTGGAGAACGACACCGCGGCCCTGTTGCGCTCTGTGGTCTCCAAGCGCGGCCGCAACATCGAAGTGGCCGAGAGCGCGGTACGGCAGTCCAAGTCTTTCACTGACCAGGAGGCGCTCTCCCAGCACCTCATTGACTACGTCGCCTCCAGCGAGCAAGACCTGTTCCAACAAATGCAGGGCAAAACGCTGAAGCGCTTCAACGGTCAGACGGCGACCCTTAATCTCGTGGGCCAGCCCATTCTGGACTATAACCTGACTCTCAAAGAGAAAATTCTCGGCTTCATCATGGATCCGAACATCGCATTCATACTGCTCGCCATCGGCGCGTTGGCGCTCTACGCCGAATTCAATCATCCGGGGGCAGTCGTACCAGGAACCGTAGGAGTCGTTTTCATCCTGCTGGCGATCTTCGCCCTCAATCTTCTTCCCGTCCGCTTTGCTGCCGTGGTTCTTATACTTTCCTCATTCGCTCTCTTTGCACTGGAAGCGAAGGTCGCCGCTCACGGCGTGTTGGCCATCGGCGGAATTGTCACCATGGTTCTGGGCGCGTTGCTTCTGGTGGACGCGCCCATTCCGGAGATGCGGGTCCACCTGCTTACCGCGCTCGCGGTCAGTATTCCGCTGGGACTCGTCACGGTTTTCCTGATGAGCATCGCGCTGAAGGCGCGGGCTAATAAGGTAGTGACTGGCGCGCAGGGATTGGTTGGAGAAATCGGAACAGCGCAGACGGCGCTGTCGCCTCAGGGAAAAGTGTTTGTCCATGGCGAGCTTTGGGACGCCGTCGCCTCGACTGATCTGGCGGCCGGCCAAACGATCGTGGTTCGGAGAGTGGACGGACTGCAATTACAGGTTGATCCGGTTCCGTCCATGCAACGTAGTCCCGCAGCGACCCTCGTCTGATCGCACATGCCTGATACATGCCGCATCTGGCGAGACAACCCCAGGCAACCGTGAAATGGCTCACCAGCGCAAGGAATTGCGATAGAATCCGCAGCAGCGTTCCTGACGACCGGGCGCGGAGGCCTAGATGGAGCTTGGATTCGGATTTACTACCGTCGCCATCATCATCGCAGTTCTGTATCTCCTGAGTTCAATTAAGATTCTGGCGGAGTACGAACGCGGTGTGATATTTCGTCTCGGGCGTTTGCTACCGGAGGCCAAGGGACCTGGCCTCATCTTTGTCTTCGCCCCCATCGATCGCATGGTTCGCGTCTCGCTCCGTCAGGAAGCACTGGAAGTCCCCCCGCAGGACATCATCACTCGCGACAATGTCACGCTGAAGGTTAACGCCGTCATTTTCCTGCGCGTGATTGAGCCTCGCAAGGCTGTGGTTGAGGTTTCCAACTACGTTTACCAGACTTCGCAATTCGCGCAGACTACTCTGCGCTCCGTTCTCGGCGAACAAGAGCTTGATGAATTGCTTGCTCACCGTGACAAGATCAATTTGCGTCTGCAGAGCATTCTGGACACCCACACCGCGCCGTGGGGCGTGAAAGTAGCCAACGTTGAGGTCAAGCAAGTGGATATGCCGGAATCCATGTTGCGTGCTATGGCGAAACAAGCCGAGGCGGAGCGCGAAAAGCGTTCCAAGATCATCCACGCGGAAGGTGAGTTTTCGGCGGCGCAGCGTCTGGTCGACGCGGCCAAGCTGTTGGCCACCGAACCAGTCAGCGTGCAGTTGCGTTATTTACAAACTTTGACGGAAATCGGCGTGGAGAAGAACACCACCGTGGTCTTTCCCGTTCCAGTTGATTTCTTCTCTGGCCTTCAGAAGTTGATGGGTAAGTCTGATGGAGACGGCCCCAGGAGTTGACATCTCTCCACCAATCGGAATCGAAACGAGGTCGAATTAAGCGATGGCTGCTTCTCAAGACACGGAAATCACGCTAGGTACGGGGAAGATGCTGGCCTTCTTTTTCGGACTGGTGGCTCTCTGTGCCGTATTTTTTGGGATGGGATTCTCGCTCGGTAAGAATTCCGTAAAGGTAAGCGGCGATCTTTCGCCGGCTCCCGCTCCTGCGGCTAGTGGGCGTCCTTCGGCAGTCAAATCAACCGGCAGCAACGCTTCTCCCGACGTGGCGTACTTCAAGTCAGTTGGACAGAAGCAGAAGGATAGCGGCGCCCAATCGGCAAGCAACGATGCTGTTGGGAAAGACTCGGGCGCTGACAACTCTCCCGACGGCAAGACGGCATCCGACTCCGCGGTTGCTCCGCCGCTGAATGGGTATTACGTCCAGGTTGCCGCCGTGCGCAAACAGGAAGATGCGGAAGCGCTGGTGGGCGCTTTGAAGAAAAAGCAATATGCTGCATTCGCGAACAACACGCCGGCGGACAAATTATTCCACGTACAGGTCGGTCCTTTTGCCGACGTTAAGGACGCCGAGACGACCCGAGCCAAGTTGGTAGGTGACGGCTATAACCCGATCTTGAAGAAGTGAGGTCCGAGGTCTGGCGTCACACCTCCTTCAGGCGATAAGCGCGTTCCTCTTGGTTCCAGTCGGTTGGAAGACGCTTCGACAACCTGAATCTGGAGGGCCAAGGGAGCAGTCTGAAGTCCGAGGTCTGAAGTCGGACGTCTGAAGCCTGCCTTGCTCTCAATCCTGACTGAACCTCTGTTCCTTCCAAGGATCGCCGTACATGTTGTAGCCGTTCTGCTCCCAGAATCCGGGCACATCGTGATCCAGGAACTCCAGGCCGCGAACCCACTTGACTGACTTCCAGGAGTAGAGATGGGGAACGATCAAGCGCAGAGGGTAGCCATGATCAGGCTCCAGCGGCTGTCCGTCGTGATGCGTGGCCAGCAGTACTCCATCGCGGTCCAGGTCCGCCAAAGGAACGTTGGCAGTGTATCCCTGCTCGGCGTGCACCAGGACGTAAGCAGCTTCCTTGGTGGGACGAACTCGTTTCAGCACCTCTCGAAACGCGACACCTTCCCAGCGGTTGTCAAACCGGCTCCAGCGCGTGACGCAATGAAAATCGCTGGTGCGCTGCACCTTGGGCAAGGCATTGAATTCGTCCCATGTAAGCGTCAGGGGAGACTGCACCAAGCCGTAGACCCGGAAATCCCAGGTTTTGGGATCGAAGCTTGGCACTGAACCATAGTGCAGGACAGGCCACTTCAGCGTGACTGACTGGCCGGGAGGCAGTCGGCCCTCCTGCTTCACCAGCTTCTCAAGTTCCCTGCGATCTTTGCCTTCAAAGAGCACCGAATTCTTACCTCCGAATTCTTACCTCCCTACTCAGAACTAGCTGACGTCCGAGCTCCGACGCCCGACGTTCGCATATTGACATTCATCAATTTTCTGCTCATTCTAGCCAGCTATGAACAACCCCGAGCCCGAACTAAACCGTATGTTACACGCCGTCGCTGACCCTACCCGCAGGCGAATTCTAGCGGCGCTAAAGGAACGCGGAGGATGCTCCCTCGACAAAGACATCGGGCTGTGCGCTTCTGACATCGAACAGAGGATTCGGCTGTCTCAGCCCACCATTTCTCACCATATGTCGATCCTGAAAAAAGCGGGGCTGGTGGAAGCCAGGAAGCTCGGCCAATGGATGTGGTATCGGAGGAATGAAAGCGCACTTCGCGAATTTGCGCGGACGCTGAAGGAAAGTCTGTAAGTTTCAGATCCTAGCCAGCGGCGGTTGCACGACTCTTTTGCAAGAGACGCCGTGCCTGGGAAATGAGGTCGGCGACTTCGAACGGCTTCACCAAATAGGGAAGGTTGTTCCGATGCAGAAACGCGCGGGTCTCCGGTTCGGCGACGGCAGAAAAGGTGAACAGCAGATGTTTCTCCAATCCAGGGCATTTCTCAGCAATCCAGCGATACACCTCAGGGGCATTCCAACCGCCGGGCATCTTGCCATCAATAATGAGCGCATCGAAGGTCTCGCTTAGGAGCCGCGCCTTCACTTGTTCTCCATTCATTAACGTGACCACTTGCGCGCCGGCACCAGCTAGCACGTCGCGCTCAAACTCCAATACTGCCTCCTCATCCTCGACCAGGAGAATGCGGCCCTCGATCGCAAAGTCGGCGCGCGGCGCAGGGAGAGCTGTCTCAGGAGATACGCTGCATCCGGCAGACGGCAAGGACACTTCGATGATCGCTCCTCCTTCTTTGCGGTTGCGAGCGGAAATTTCACCACCGTGCTCCTTGATGATGCCATAGCAGATACTCAGGCCCAATCCGGTGCCTTTGCCCACGCTCTTGGTGGTGTAGAAGGGGTCAAAGATGCGGTTCGGCTCTTTAATGCCTGGCCCCGAGTCCGCGAATTCAATGTGCACTTTGCCTTCACGCAAGTAAACCCGCACTTTCAGCACGCCACCTTGACCCGCTTCCAGCATGGCGTCCACGGCGTTGTTAATGAGATTGAGAAATACCTGCTCCAGTTGGTGCGAATCGGCGGTTACGGCAGGGACGTCGGACGCAATTTCGCGTTCCAACTTAATATCATTCACCTTCAAGTCGTAGTCGCGCAGCGTCAGCGTCTCTTCCAATACCCTGCACACGTCGATTTCCTGCCGATGCGGCTTCCGCTGGCGGGCGAAGGAAAGCAGGTTCTGCACCACTCGATGCGTACGCTGGGCTTGCTTGAAAAGTTTGCTCACGAAATCTGCGGCGCGCTCTCCCAGCCCTTCGCTCTCCAGGAGTTGCGCATAGCCCAGGATGGCCGTGAGGGGATTATTGAGTTCATGAGCAACACCAGCAATCAGCTGCCCCACCGCCGACATTTTTTCGCTCTGCAACAACTGTTCCTGAGTGCGGCGCAGGTCTTCATAGGCGCGGCAGGTTTCTTCATAAAGCCGAACTTTCTCAATTGTGGTCGACAACTGGCGGCCGATGGCCACCAGCAGATTCTCGTCATTGCTGGTGTACTCGCGGCTCTCGCGGCTGCTGATGCCCATAATGCCCATGGGCTTGTCTTTGCCCCACAACAGCACCCAGATCCAGGAAGCCAGGCCGTCGGCGCGAATAAAGTCGGCTACAAGAGCAGGTAGATGCGGGAGATACTCCGCCGTGATCACCTCGGTCCGCGAGCGCGTGACCAGATCGCCAAAGTCAACGATCTTGATCTCGAAAAAGCGCGCCCGATCAACGCTGCGCTGACCCCACCCGGCGCGGCGGCGGAACGTAGCTTCGTCAGAGTCGGAAAGATATATAGATCCAGTCTCTGCGCCCAGTAGCGAGATGACCTGTCGCAGCGTGAGGTTCAGAATCTCATCCAAGTCGAAGGACTGGGTCGCGATCACGGCCATGGCATTCAGCGCGTTCAGTTCGCGATTACGGCGGCGAATCTCGTCTTCGGCGCGCTTCTTCTCTGTCATGTCCAGCAGGAAACCCTGATAGCGTTCGATTTTGCCGGCGCTATCCCGGCTGGCGAAGCTACTCTCCACAGCCGTGAGGAGCGTGCCGTCTTTCTTCCGCAGGGTGACTTCAAAGTTGCGTACGTAATTGTGAAGCTCTACTTCCCTCCGAAATGTGTCACGCTGATCAATCGAGGCATACAGCTCGGAATCGATGTTGAGGGCCCCGAGTTCTTCCTGGGTATAGCCCAGCATGCGAATGAAGGCATCGTTGCAATCCAGCAGTTTGCCGTCCGGCGTCGCGACGAAAACGCCTTCCTGAACCTGTTCAAACAGGAGCCGATACTTTTCCTCTGCCATCCGCCGGTCGGTGGTATCGCGGATTACATGGATAGTTCCTTTCTGCTTGCCTCCCTGATCGGTGTACGAAGAGGTCGAAATCATGGAGAAACCACCGAAACAGGGATCGTCGCCCTCGTAAAAGCCCTCTTCCGCGCCGTGGCAGTAGGGACATCCCTTCCACTCGCTACGCACACGGGGAAGCACCTGTTCGCAAAGTTGTCCCACGACATCTGCGGGCGCCTGGCCCAAACGCTGCAACAGGGCGTGGTTCGCCTTCATCACCCGGAATTCGGAGTCGTGCAGCAGGACAAAGTCATGAATGGAATCAAAAGTATTTGTCCATTGGCGATGGGAGCGCAGAATCTGTTCCACTAGACGCAGGTTCTCAAAGGCCAGCCCCAATTGGTGGGCACTTGTGGTGAGAAACTCCATGTCCTCTGGGGCATAGGAGAGACGGTGGCGGCTGCCCAGCGACAGAGTTCCGATCACCGATTTTTTGCCCAGCACGGGCACTATAACCACGTGGTGAAAACGCTCTTTCTTGAGATACGGCCTGATCGCGTCACCCGCAGTGCTGGTTTTGACCACGGTCGGTTCGCCTTCTTTTAAGGCCCGCCCCAGAGTCTCGTCTTTGGGAACCGAACTGCGATCGCGCAGAAAGTCCTGGGAAAGTCCGATCTGCTGCGCCATTACCATCCTGTCGCCCTCGAGCAGACGGAACCAGGCCGCCTTGGCGCACATCAACCCCTTAAGCTCTTCCAGAGCAGTGACCATCATGGGGCCATGCTGTTGCGCGCGCGTAATGCTAGTGGTTAGCGCGTTGATGACTCCCAGACGCCGGGTGCGCATCTTGTAGTCGTCGAACACCACCAACAGCATGCTCAGTCCCAGCAGAAGATTTGTGATCAGCGCGGAACCTGGCGGGAAGTGCACGCTAACCGGTTCCCATTTGAGATGGAGCAAGAGCAGGCTCGCACTCAGCAGCCAGGGTCCGATTTCCCATCTCGCCCAGCGAAAGCGAA
>Ga0207130_1128_pt1 | contig 24233 bp, 17 predicted proteins | sample Alteio_BWMinHeat_16_FD_153545 | JGI IMG/M metagenome (GOLD analysis project Ga0207130, IMG submission 153545) | Enriched cells from forest soil in Barre Woods Harvard Forest LTER site, Petersham, Massachusetts, United States -... | ecosystem: Environmental > Terrestrial > Soil > Temperate forest >... | reverse complement strand
CGCCCGATCCTCGGACGCTACGGAAATTTCTCGGTAAGCTTCACATGCAGACGGCCAAACAACTCAACCACTGGGACAACACGCCGGGACGAAAAGTGTGGTTTCAATTTTGGGAGAGCCACATCACCTTCGAGCGCTCTTATCTAGCGCGGTTGAATTACGTTCATCATAATCCAGCGCGGCACGGCGTTGTTCCGCTGGCGGAAAATTATAGGTGGTGTTCGGCCTCGTGGTTCGCACGCAATGTACCGCCCGCTTTTGTGAATATGGTGAAGAGTTTCAAGATCGACCGCGTTCAGGTGCCAGACGAGTTTTGAAAATTTCGCGTGCGGCGACACGTCGCCTTTTGTGTGATGCAACATGTCGCCTCGTTTAAAAGCGCGGACATGTCCGCGCACTCCAAATCTGTCTATCGCCCGTTGTCCAATGCCCGATATAGTGCGTCAAAACTGTAAACATGTCTGTGAACACTGCGTCCTTGGCAGTTGGCGCGCGGCACAAATCGCGGCGCTGGCTTTGGAACCGCGATTGGCTCGCCGGTGTCTTTCTAGTCTTCATGATCGTGGCTGCCTACGCACGAGCGCGCTCTGCTGGCTTCATTTGGGACGACGAGGCGCATTTGACCCAAAATCCGTGCATCGTCGGCCCGCTCGGACTAAAGGAGATCTGGACGAGTACGCGGGCCGTCTATTATCCGCTGGTCCTGACAATATAAAGACCAGGTTCAAACAACCAATGCGCCGGCCCATGCGGCCAATTCATGGCTGCAGTGATTGCCTGAACTGAAGTTTATGGCGATACAGAATTTGGAGTGCGCGGACATGTCCGCGCTTTTAAACGAGGCGACATCTCGCCTCGCCGGAAAGCGGCGACGCATCGCCGCACTCCAAAGGTGCTTGCACGACCGTAAGCAGATTCTTCCGCCAGTAACTTTAGCTACAACAACAAAAGCAAACGGCCGGGCCCCCGTCAGGAGCCCGGCCGCTGTGAATTTACCTGGAGCTGTGCTTTAGAATCTCTTCTTCAGGCCAACGTACCAGTACCGGCCTTTGATGGTGGTAAGCGACTCGTCGTAGCCGTTCTCAAAGGCGCCGGCCACAAAGGGTGGATCTTCGTCGGTGATGTTCTGCATCCCAAGCTGAATGGTCGTGCCGTTCAACCAGGCGCGCCATCCACAGGGATTGTACTCGGCCGTGGAGACTGGCATAACGTTCTTATCTTTGCCATCCTTCATCTTGACGTTTTTGCCGCCATCCTTTGAGTAACCAGCCACTTCTTGGGCCACAGGCGCAGGTAGATTAAACGTATATTGGGCGATCAAATCGGCGGTGATCCACTCGCGCACCTTCCGCGCGTTCGGACTCTGGAAGCCGGCATCGGGAGATCCTTTCGGAATCTGGCTCGGGGTTTGGTTCTTTCCACCCACGAAGGAAATATTGTCATCATTATATTGGCTGGTAAAATGAACCACCGCGCCAACATCGAACCCTGCCATCCAAGTGTCGGCTGGGCCATCCCAGAACAGACTGAAATTGGCCCGTGTGCGCGGCAGCGAGCTGGTGAGCGCGAACGCGGTCGGCAGAAAGTCACCCGCGATACCGAACCGCTTCGTGTCGGGGGCAGTCTGGAGCTCGGCCCGGGCAAGCCAGGTGCCGTTGACGGTCGTGGTAAACCGACCAAAATCCCCGTGCCCAAAAACTGACGTCTCCATAATATAGATCCCTTCGAAGTCGAGACCTTCGAAAATGCATCCAGACAGATTTTGGTTAGGATCGAGCACCAGAACGACTCCGCCTTGGTCTGGTCCACCATCCGGAGCGGGTGGGGAACCGGGAGGTGGCGGCGTCCGAGTTACGAACGCGGGATTATTTTGGTTGATAAGGGTCTGTGCTCCAAGAGTCGTCACGATCGATCGCAGATCGATATGCCACCAATCTGCACTCAGGGTCAGGCCCGGCACCCATTTCGGGCTCCAAACGGCTCCATACGTCCATTCGTAGGCAGTTTCCGGGTGCGTCAAGGGATTGCCGATAAGGCGTTCCTCGACCTGCGCCTCCGTAAAATTCGAGTGTGGATCTGTTACCGCGGGGAAGCTCTGCGAGCTGGCAGGCGTAATCTCCGATAGTGTGGGCGCATGAAACGCTTCGGTATAGCTGCCACGCAAGGTCAATCCCCCAATCCACTTGGGATCAAGCGGTTGCCAGCGAACAGAGACTTTCGGCTTCTGCGCGTTATACCTGGTGTGCTCCTGCGGCTGAAATGGAAATAGTCCGCCGGCCAGAACTGCCGTAGTGTTCTGGCTATACCATTCTTCGCGCTCGGCAAAGTCAATCTCGAAGCTGTAGAAGCCGGGGAAATTCCACGTCGGACTCGTAACTGGAAGTCGCACTTCCTGGTACGTTCCCCAAACATCCCGGTTCACCCTGAAGCTTTGCCCGTCCACCGAGCCAATGGTGCTAAAGGTGTTATTGAGCGCGTCACGATCGCGCGTAAACCTCTCTCCATGGTACTCACCGCCGATCGCGAACGAGACCGGTCCGGCCGGAAGATTAAACAGGTCGCCGTTAATGGTCGCATAATATAAAGGCAACTCGAATTCGCCTGAGTTATGCAGGGTCACATAAACTCGGGCTCTGGCCACCCCGGTGTTGTGAGCATGGAAGTTCAGGAACGGATCAAACGCGGAGGCGGGGTTCGTATCCAAGAGGGCGTCCCGCAGCCCAGGCTGGCTGGCCTCGCCGACGGACAAGTCTTGCCCCTCGTTGCGGGAGTAGCGGAAACCAGTCTCCCAGTTCCACGTCTTGAAATAATCGCCAAATTCTCCCATCTGACCGCGAAGACCAACGTCGAACAGCTGATCCCAGTAAGTAAACTTTTCACTTCTGGGACCGGTATCGTTAATGCCGCGGAACCGAACCCCGGTGCGAACCGGGACAGGTCCAGTGGGACCTTGCCAAGTCGCGTTCGCGACCGTGAACGGATTCCACGCATTCTGGATTGGCACACTAATGCCGACCGGGCTCAGAACTGTGCCATCCGGGTTATGGAATGGGTCGGGCGTAAACGGAACCGCTGCCAGGGATGCATCGAAAAACGAGCGGACGTATTTAAAGTCGGCAAACACCTCCAGGTATTTGTCACAAATCTCGCGGGTGAAGGAGCCATAGTAGCTTTGGCGGTCAGCCGGCGGAAGGTTGGGCGTGAAAGCCGCAAAGTTAAAGGCGTGGAAGTTCCCTCCTATAGCTGAACCTGGGCCTGCAATTCCACTGACATAAAATGGAGAAGTGGCAGGGCTTGTTGATGAGTGCGGAACCGGCGTGTTCACTCCAGCAATCGGGGTACCGCCGGGACCGAAAAACAGGGGTCTGATCAGGCGTGCGCTGCCAATGCGGCCAGGGAAATTGCCGCTGCGATTGTCAAGCAACGTTCCCTCTGATCCAAACGCGGAGAAGTTTCCATTAGAACTGATATCACGGTCGCGGCTGAAGAGGCCGTTGAGGCGCTGCCAGAAATCGGCAATGACTACAATGTCGGTCTTGTCATCTCCGGTGCCGGCTTTCAGCCACGCTTCCCACTCGCCCATCTCGTTGGACGCTCCCAGGTTTGTGTTCCCGTAAGTCCCTCCGATCTCGAGCCCACGGAATTTGTGGACCAAGAAAAAGTTGATAACCCCGGTCACCGCGTCCGCGCCGTACACAGCCGAGGCGCCATCCTTCAGGATGTCGATGTGATCGATCATGATGAACGGAATGAGGTTAGCGTCCACGCCACCGCTGGTCCCGGCGCCACCCAACGAACCATTGGCGAGACGTTTTCCATCTATCAAAACCAAAGTCTCCTTCGGCAGAATACCGCGCAAGTTGAGCTGGACAGTACCGTCGCCACCATTGCCGATGTTCAGGTTGACGTTCCCGCCCGCCTCCTGTGGCAGAAAAGTTGTCAGGTCGGTCGCGTTGCGAATGCCCAATTTCTCGATGTCCTGCGGGCGGTAGGTGTCCACCGGGTTCGGTCCCGTCTCTTCCGCCGTCGGAATGTTTGAACCGGTCACGATGACACGCTCCACTTCAGCCGTGCCCCCCGCCGGTGCCGGGCCCGGGTTTTGCCCTGCTGGAGCTGGCATCTGTGCAAAGGCATTCGAGACAATAAGAACAGGAAGTCCGACGGCGACTGCGAGAGCGACGCGGATGAATCCAAACGGGTTAAGTACGTTTCTGGTCATTGGTTTCTCCATTGGTTTGGTTAGGTTTGGGATAGCCATTAATTAAGAAATTGCACTCTGACAAGGTTTTTTTTTAATTATTTTTGAACGGCCAACCCGGTAGGTTGTCCCTTCGTAAGCTGTTTTTGGGCCTTTTATCGGATTTCCCCCCAGCTGCCTAGGAAAAAATTAAACAATCTTCTGGCCGTTCAATGCGGCACCTGCGTTGTGTGCAACAGTTCGCTGCGACCAAATAAAACGCACTTGCGCAGCGGCTTTGCGGCCACAATGAGTAGTCATGACGGAGGGCGAAAGCCGAAATCGTCCTGTAGTTTCTTCCAAAGCCAGTCAACAAACCAATCTTTCTCGATTGATCCGGCATTGGCGGCGGCGAACGATTCCGCCTTCTCTACGCTGCCGTTCAAGCAGTAGAGGTAGGTGAGCAATAAGAGATCGTTGGAATCACTTAAGCCTCGGTCTAGCTTGCTCTCCAATAGCGAGATCGCTCGATTCAGATCCCGCGCCGCCAGCGCGCCTGCAACCAAATCCTGCAGTGTCTCAGGCGGCGGATTTTTGGATTTACGGGCCACCCTCTGCGCTATCGCGAGCCGGAATTGATCGCTATAGAAAAGCTCCAAGATGGGCGTTCGCAACCGCGAGTGGCGCAGATATAGATCCAGCTCCGCCCACTTATTGCCCCCGCCGCTCATTGTAGAACGGTAACGCATTTCGCGAACGATAAAGTACGAGTCGATTGAGTCGCTGAGCGCCTCGGGCCAGATTTTGTTAATTAATGGAGACCAACGAAAACGCTGAACAGCTGAAGATGCCTCCATATACGAGAACGCAAAACGGCGGGTCGCCTCATCATTCCAGGGTTCATCCGTCAGCCGCTTGGGGTAAATATCTGTTAAGGGCGCGACATCGCGCGTGATACGATCGATTTCCTCTCCATCCATGAGAAAGAGGGCGCCGAGTTGCTGAGGAGTTTCCATACCGATACTCCGCAAGTCTGCCCCACTGCTTGAATCGCTCCACAGATGCCGAATATCATCTTCTTCTACCCCGCGACCCGGCCCGTTAATGCCCATCATTATCCATTGTTCATCGGCGTTGGCCCAAACCGATGTATTAGCAAATGCGTTATGAAAAGCGCGGAGAATTGCTTTTGCTTCGTCCACCTTCAGCTCGTTGAGCGGAAGCCAGAACGTCGCAATTCCGCCTTCCTTAAGCCGGCTCTTCATAAGCGAGAAGAACTCCTCAGTGTACAGATTAACGGAGCCCGCAACTTTCGGCGGAGGCGGTTCTCCCGAAATGATGTCATATTTCCGCGGGCAGGCTTGGAGGAAGAAGCGACCGTCCTGAACAAACGTGGTTACGCGAGGGTCGCGCAACGGATTGCTATAATTAATGCCCGAATAGAAATCAGCGAGCACAAACACCTCTTTTGAAATGTCCACGACATCCATATCCTTGACATGTAATCCGTGAAGAAAGGCGTCCGCGGTGACGCCGCAGCCGTAGCAAATGAGCAACACATCTTGTGATTCTGGCCGGAAAGCCAGCGGCAGATACGCGAATAACCTCATGTAGCGCTGACTGTTGGGTTTGGTGCCCGACATCGAGGTGGTATTGGTCATCAGCCGGTAGCGATACGGTTCACCAAACAGATCGCGTCGCAGCAACTGATAAGTATCAGAGGTCCCCTCGACTTTTTTCACAACATCCGCGAGCAGACGGCCGCGGCTGTCCCCTTCATAGCTCAGGCAGGCATGGGTGAAATGCGTCTCCGCGCGATGATACGGAAAAATTGTGATGATGAGAATTAGAGCGGCGTAAAGGGCAGCGATACTCAGGCCGATTGGCCTTCTAAAGGACCAGACACCTCGTTCGCTGCCAAGCGCGGCCAGCAACGCATAAGCCGCAGCGCATAATATCAGACCCCACTGAAAACCGATATTCGGCAACAGCACGAAACTCGCGAGAAGCGGGCCTGCAGCCGCCCCAGTCGTATTAAACAACGTCGTAATGCCAGTGCTACGCATCCGGTCCTCGACACTGACTTGCACACGGGCGACAATGGTCGGAAACAGAATCCCGGACAAAAACGCAACCGGAAATATTAAAGCCAGGCACAGCAACCCAATCTGCGGCCAGGAAGCGAGGTTAGAAGCACCGGCGGGCGGTTTTACTGCCTCACCCGGAAAGAAGAGATACGACAAAAGAACTCCGATCGCCGCCAGCAGCAACAAGTGGGAAAGGAGCCGATCCAGTCGAACCAAACGGTGCTGAATGGCGCCAGCAACAATGCCGCCCAGCCCAATTCCCGCCAGCACAACGGCGAGCATCACTGCGAACGCAGTCGAGGATGAAGCAATATATAAGCGCAGGAACCGGAACCAGATCACCTCGAGCGACAGGAGGATGCAACCCGTTCCAAAGCTTACCAGAAGCAGCCGCCACGGCAGCTGATAGCCCGCATGCAAGCGCAGCGGAAACCCTGGCTGCGGAATGAGCGCCGCGGTTTCGCCATCAATTCTCGCCACTAGCCATGCGATCGCTGCGGCCGCGCAACACGCCAAGCCCGCAGCTAAGCCCGTGCCGTGAAGCCCAAACCTCGCGATGAGATAAGCTTCGCCAAATACGGCACCGGCCACGGCGCCCAATGTGTTCGAGCCATAAAGAACACCAATCGCGCGCCCAAAATGTGTGCCGCGCAAAACCTGATCTTCGATTAAGACCGGCAGCGTCAAACCCATGGCTGTTGTCGGTACTAGCAGGATTAGGAACGATATGATAAAGCGCAATCCGATCAGCGACGGCTGATACGTCCAGAGAGTTTGCCAAATGGGCCGCAGGAACTCGCCAAGCAAAGGAAGACCAAAGACAATCGTGCAACCAAACACCGCCACTGCCGGCTCGAGCACAGCGTAGAACTGGAGCGGGCGCCATCGCCGAACTTTTGACCATGCTGCGATCGCATTTCCCAGCGCCAAACCCGCCATGAAGCTCGAAAGAATCAAGGCCGCGGCCCAAACCGAATTGCCAAATGCCAAGCCGCTCAGGCGAAGCCAGAGTGTTTCGAAAATGAGGGCGCCCATTCCGGATAAAAAGAGGACGGCGCAGAGAATCGCGATGCGCAGCGTTCCATACGGGCTCGGCCGGGAGTCTCTACCCGCCGATTTTTCCAAAGCACGCTCAGGCGGCGGCGTTCTCGCTTCCTTTCGCCGATGTGTCCGTGCAATCATTCAAAGGCTCTCTCGATTTTGCCAATGCCGTCCGCGTCGAACACAATTACTCGAATAGTTATGACGGCGGGTGAAAGCCGAAATCGTCATGTAGTTTTTGCCATAGCCAATCCACGAACCAGTCTTTTTTGATTGATCCGAAATCAGCCGCGGCCAGCGCTTCTGCTTTTCCCACATTGCCGTTCAAGCAATAAAGATAAGTGAGCAGGAACCAGTCGTTAAGACCACCGCTTCCACGATTTTTTTCGTCTTCCAGCAAATGAATCGCGCCGTTGATATCCCGTCGCGCCAGCGCGCCCGCAATCAGATCCGGCAGCGTTTCCGCTGGCGGCATCTCCGCCTGACGGGCCACTTGTTCAGCGATAGCAAGCCGGAATTCATTTGATTGCAAAACCTCCAGGACAGGCGTTCGCAACCGGGAACCGCGCAAGTAGAGATCCAGCTCAGCCAGTTTGTTGCTGCCAATAAGGTCAGAAAGATATCGCGTAGAGCGCACGGCAAAAAAAGATTCGAGCGATCCGTTCAGCGTGTCCGGCCAGATTCTGTTGATTAACGGAGACCAGAGGAAGCGCTGCGTGGCAGCCGAGGGCTCCATATAATCCGCGGCGAAATGGTGGCTGGCCTGAACGTCCCAGCGCTCGTCAGATAAGCGTTTAGGATAAAAATCTGTGAGGGGCGCGATGTCCCGGGTGATGCGATCAATCTCTTCGCCATCCATGAGAAAGAGCGCGGCTAACTGTTGTGGAACCTCAATTCCAATGCGGATTAAGTCGGGGCCGATGCGCGGATCGCGCCATAACCGCCTAATATCCTCGGCTTGAACCTGGCTGCCGGGACCTTTGATTCCCATCATGATCCATTCTTCATCGGGACCGGCCCAAACAGAAGCATTCGGGAATGCGTTGTGGAACGCGCGCAGGATTGTTTTCGCTTCGTCAACTTTCAACTGGTTGATGGGAAGCCAGAAGGTGGCGATACCGCCCTCGTTCAATCGGCTATTCAAAAGGTGAAAAAACTCCTCGGTATAGAGATTGACCGAGCCTGCTACCTTGGGCGGTGGCGGTTCTCCCGTTATGACATCATACTGACGCGGGCTAGCCTGAAGGAAAAAGCGTCCGTCCTGGACGTAGGTCGTAACGCGCGGGTCCCGTAGCGGATTCGAGTAATTAATTCCGGAATAATAATCGGCCAGGCCAAGCACCTCTTTTGAAATATCGACAATGTCGATGCGTTGGAGCTGCGCGGCATGAACGAAAGCATCGGCCGTCACCCCGCATCCGTAGCAGATCAGCAGAGCGTCGCGCGATTCTGGCTGCAAAGCCAGCGGCAGATAAGCAAACAACCTCATATAACGCTGGCTGTGCGGATTGGTGGCCGACATCGAGAACGCGTTCGTCAACAACCGGTGGTAATAGGGCTGGCCGAAAAGATCGCGCCGCACCAACTGGAAGGTATCGGAGGTTCCTTCGACCCTCTTGACAACCTGCGCAATGATCTGTGCGCGCTCGTCGGCTTCGTAAGGCCAGGTCGCATAAGCAAAGTGGAGCTGGTCCCGACGATACGGGAAGACGGCGAAGAGCAGAATTGCAGCCAAACTCAGCGTGACCATTGCCCACCCGCTGGGACGTCGAAAAGACCAGCTCTGCCGTTGACTCGCCACTAGGGCCAGCAAAATGTAGGCGGCCGCGCACAAAACGAGGGTAAGTTGAAATCCGAGGCTCGGCAGGAACACAAAACTCGCCAGCAGCGGACCGACCGCAGCGCCGCCCGTATTGAACAACGTTGTGATCCCGGTGCTGTTCATCGGATCTTCGACCGACCGTTGAACGCGCGCCACGATGGTCGGGAACAAAATGCCCGACAAGAAGGCGACCGGAAACATCAAAGCCAGCGAGAGCAGCGCGATCTGCCACCAGGAGTCCAGGTTGAATGGCCCGGTGTCCGTTTGCACAGCTTGCGCCGGGAAAAAAACATAGCAGAGAAGCGCTGCCATCGCGGCCATGAGTAACAGGATCGGCAGGAACGGATTCGATTGGGCAAGGCGCCGCGGGATGACAGTGGAGACTACACCTCCCAATCCAATGGCAGCGAGAACAACCGCAAGCATCACCGAGAAAGCCCTTGGGGACGAAGCAACATAGAGACGAAGAAAACGAAACCAAACCACTTCCAAACAGAGAAGGATTGCGCCCGTACCGAGAGTAACGAAAAGCAAACGCCAGGGTAGACGATATTTCCCGGGCGAGCGCGGCTCCGTTTGCGGTCCACTCAAATTGCCTCTTCTTCGATCGCCAGCGGCCAGCAAAAAAGCGATTGCGGCCGCGATGCAATTCGCCAACCCGGCAATTAAGCCGGTTCCTCCCAACCCAAAGGCCCTAACCAGATAGACTTCGCCGAGCAAAGCACCAGCCACAGCGCCTAACGTGTTCCAACCGTATAGCAAACCAATGACGCGCCTGAAGTCTGCGTCTCGCAAAAGCGGACTTCTCATCACCACTGGCAGGGTCAGACCCATGGCGGTGGTCGGCACGACCAGAATCAGGAAAGAGAAGATCAGACGCAAGGCGACGAGGAGTGGCTGATGACTCCAGAGCAATTGGAAAACTGGCCGCAGCCATTGACCGAGCAGCGGAAGGCCAAAAACAATCGTGCAGCCACAGAGCGCCACGACCAGTTCGAGGAGAGCGTAAAGACGCAACGGCCGCCACCGCTGCAGCTTCGACGAAGCAGCGATGGTATTTCCCAGCGCCAGGCCCGCCATAAAGCTGGAAAGAATCAAGGCGGCGGTCCATACAGAATTGCCAAATGCCAGTCCGCTCAGCCGGAGCCAAAGTGTTTCGAAAACAAGCGCGCCGATTCCGGATAAAAAGAGGACAGCGCAGAGAATCGCGATGCGTAGCGTCACATACGGGCTCTGCCGGGAATCCCTGGGCGCCGATTTTTCCAAACCGGCGTCACGCGCCAGCTCGTTCGCTTCCTTCTGCCGATGCGTGCGTGCAATCAATTCAAAATATCCTCTTACTTTTTGCCGCTGCCGTTCGCGATCAATACAATTTAGTTGGTTAGGCGCGGCGACGGCGCACTAACCTGGAAGATTATTGCGGCGAAGGCGATTGAAATTGCGTCTCGCTGGCGCGGGCCAGACGAAGGTTTTCCTCTGCGCTGTGAAGGTGCGGATCCAGCCGCAATGCTTCCTGATACTGAGCGATGGCTTCTGAAATCTGACCCTGGCGAAAATAAACGCTTCCCAGATTATTGCGGGCTTCGGCGCGCTTGGGGTCCAATCGAACCGCTTCCAGATAATGTATCTTCGCTTCCTCGAGTTCGTCTTTGGCGAAGAGCGCATTCCCCAGGTCGGAGTGTGCCTCGATATAATTTGGCTTTAGTCGCAACGCCTCTCGATATTGCCCGATCGCCTCGTCGAGTTTGTGCGCCTTCGTCAGGTAAGCAGCATAAGCATAATGGTAAGGCGCGGACTTCGGCTTGAACTTGATTGCGGCTTGATATTGCACGGCTGCATCGTCATCACGCCCGACTCTTTCAAGGGCATAAGCATAATCATACCGATAGTCCCCCCCTTTGGGATCCAGCCGGCGCGCCTGTTCAAAATGCTCGAGCCCCGCATCGATTTTGGACTGAGCTACCAGCGCGGTCGCCAGCTTGTAGTGCGTTTTGGCGTCATTCGGATCAAAGCCAAGCGCAATATTATATTGCTCCACCGCTTCATCGAGGCGACCCGCTCCTTGCAAGGCCGTGCCATACTTAAGATGCTGCAGCCCCCCAACCGGGAGGTCCGCCACGACCCAACTCTCCCGCTGCGCTTCCGCCGCCGGTCCATGCGTTTGTCCAATCCACAGCGCCCCCAGCGGCAGGACAAACACCCCAACCCATTTCAGTCCATGCAAAAGCCAGCTGGGCAGAAAATCGTTGGACGGCACGCTGGCGCTGCCTCCAGCGAGACCCAACGATTCACGCGTCGACTTCTCCCGTACTTTCCAAATGAAACCATCATAATAGAAGTGCAGCAGACTCGAGGCAGCCACCACACCGGTGAGAAAACGCTTGATAGCTTCGACTTCCAGGCGGGAGTTGAAATAGGCGAGCGATCCGTAAGCAAACACAAGCCCGATGTAAAGCCCTACCAAGGAACCACTGCGCCGGAAGACGAAGCGCATAAAGCCGCCGATAGTCCTGTCTTTTTCGACCCGGTTACGATTGTAAATCCAAACCAGGGAGAGGTACTGAACGTCATGAAAGACTTCAAAGAGGGCAATGCCAGCCAGGATGTTGGCGACGCCATTATTGCAATACCACCAGAAGCCGATGCTCGTCATGAGTAGCGCAAGCTTAACTGGATTGGGACGTTTTCCCTGTACCCACATCCACGCGAAGTTCGCCAGGAAGAGGATCGAAACAGCGATCGCAGCCGACACCATGACCTCCTGCACGCCACGAAGCAGCGAGGGCGCAATGAAGGGGCCGCCGCTTTCGTAATAAACCTCCAGCGTGTCGGTCATCCGGGGCGCCGAAAGCAGAACTGCCGCGGCAAACCAGATTCCACAGGTGGCGAAATCAAGTCGGCGCGTAAGCGAAGCGAACGACCCCATTTTCGCGTCGTAAATGCGGCAGAACCCGTAGGTCTGCATCATGCCATGCCAAATTCCCCAAAAGAAAACGACCAGGATGATCCCTTTGAGGTCCCACCAATAAAAGCTGACACAGGTGGCGAGCAGGAAGACCGGCGCGAGGATGAACCGCCAACGAAATCGGTCGAACAAGGCGCGATCCCCATAGGCGCGGATCATGCCCGGCAAATGGTGCCCCATGGCGCCGAATGCTGCCACGAAAACATAAATGTCCTGCGCGCTCCACCTTGCCTGAGCGACAGCGAATACGGGAACAATTAAAAGAGGGGTAGCGACGTACAGAATCAAGTCCCGCCAGCTGTTAAGGATCCACGGATTACGCTTGGGTACGGCCGCGGGAACGGCTGGTACAGTTTGGGGACGGGAAAACGCTGTAACGTGCTGCATGCGCTCGGGCATAGGGTGTCTCAGGCACGCGAAAAAATCAATGTCGCTCTATGAAGTTCCTCAGTTATTAAACGCGAGAGGCTGGTTCCAGCGTGCTGTAGCCCGGTCGCTGACCCCGGCACTGCGAGGCGTTGCCGCTTTAGGCCGGCCGGGGTCGCGACCCCCCGGCTACAGCGTATTCATTGATTGCGCCAAAACCTCGGTGACCATTGGTCGCCAGGTGCGCATTTTCCTGGTTGGCGGGCCGAGGTTACGGAGCTAAAAATTAATCGATGTTTAGCGGTCTGATCGAAGAAATTGGTAGCGTGTTATGGATTCGCGCGACCGAGCGCGGCACCGAATTGGAAATCGCCGCTCCCAGGATCGCGAAAAATATTCGCACCGGCCACAGTGTTGCGGTCAATGGTTGTTGCCTAACTGTGACAGCCCACCGCGCCGGGCAGGTCACGTTCGATCTGCTCCAAGAAACTCTCGAGCGAACGAATCTGAAAAACCTCCGACGGGAAAGTTCCGTGAATTTGGAGAGGGCGGTTCCGGCAGATGGCCGCCTAGGGGGGCATTTTGTGCTCGGCCATATCGACTGCGCCGCCCGTGTGATGGCGTTCGAGGAGACGGCGGGCAACTTCCGTCTCGAGGTCCAGCTTCCTTCGGAGTTTTCGCATTACGTCGTGTTTAAAGGTTCTATCGCGGTCAATGGCATCAGTCTTACCGTGGCCGAAGTTTTGCCGGAGAGTTTCGCCGTTTGGATTATTCCGCACACCAGACGCAACACCAATCTGCAAAGCACGCAGCCCGGAGATTGGGTAAATATCGAGTTCGACATTTTGGCAAAATATCTTGAGCGGATGCTGGCTCCTTACGCGCCGCAGAATTAATCGACGTGAAGGCGCCGCCGATTTGCTCGGATCACTGGGGAATTGAACCTGAACGTTTTCGCGTCAATCCTCGTCAGAATTCGCCGATTCCTGGCTGGTCAGCTTTTCGCCACCGGCCAAATCCGGAAACAGCGGATTCGTTCGGGGTGACGCTAAAACTTTGCGCGCGATCTGCGGCACATCTGGAAACGCCGCTCGAACTTCGGGTATCAGGCAAAGTCGCTGGAGCAAGTAAAGGTCGAATGTCTCGTGCGGGTGAAGCGGATCTAGCATGTAGCGATCGTCCAGCCCGACGTCGGCCGGCGTGGACATATCGATATAGGGAATATTCAAAGCACGAAACAGCGTCGGCAATTCGGTGTGATACTGGTTCCAAAATTGTTTCTGCCGCGGATGTGACGCCATCAGACGAGCGCATTCCGTGATTAGCGGTGGGCTGTAAGCGACAACAAAAACGCCGCGATCCTTCAGTTTTACCAGTATTTGGCTCAACAGCTCTTCCCGCGGACGCGATATCCCAGGGGTAAACTCAAAGCGCCTTCCTCCGTACCGAATTCGGTTGGCAACGACGGCTTCCCTTGGACGTCGGTGGTTCCAACCTTCCGGCGTGGTCGGTATCTTCGTCACGAACCGTCGGCTTCCGTCGATGCGGAACCCCCCTCCAACCATAGCTGCTTGCAGACCGATCGCGTCTGGGTTGTATCTCTTTCCGATCGAACAACGAACCAGTTGTCGAAATTGGTGCCAATCGCGCAGATATGTTGAGATGCCGAGCGCGTGTCCCTGCCAGCGATACGCGCCGTCCTCGTCAACTCGTCGACTAAAGGTGCTTGCGACATCTCCTTTGTCGTCTTCATTAAGCCACCAAAAATCCACCGCTAGAATCATTGTCTTCGGCGTTGCTTCTGCGGGCAAATAATCGATAAACCCGCTTAGGTCGGTGAGCGAATGAACGATCCCGCCGGCGTTGTAAAAGAGCGAGCTTTGGCGACCAAACATCTCGCTCCGAAATTGCATGGCGCGCGACGACCCCACCACCAGGATACCAGGCTTCCGCCTCAGCACCTGCAGGTATTTATAACGAAACGTCCCCTGATCGAATATCGCCCGGCAAAAGATGAGGCCGGTGTTGAGTGCCTGCCGCCGAATGACGCGTTCCAACGGCCACGTTTCTCCTACCCGCCACCAAAGCAACTCCACGGTCGCGAGCACCACTACGATCGGGACCGCGAAAGCGATGATCCGCCGCACGAATTTACGAAGGGCCCGCCGTTCTTGCGCTGCGCTCTGCCGGTGGGGAGCCGCTCGGCGGGCATCGGGCACCTCAGCGCCGATGAGCAACGGCCTTCTCGTTTCAGTTGCTCCTGCAACACTCGTTCCTTTGCCAACCATTTTCAAAAATTAAAGTAGATAAACGGAATGTAATTAAGGTTGGCGCATCCAATCACGACGAAAACCATCGCGTAGTAAAAGGCCCAGCGCGCCGCTGGTCTCCAGCGCGCAACATCAAAAGCGTGTGAATGGCGGCGGTTCATCCATTCCCACAAACAGAAAGCGGCGGCCACAACCAGAATTTGAGACTGAAATCGGCCGGGATGACCAGCGGCAATAGCGGCACCGATTTTGGAAATAACCTCCCAGGCCTGCGACAAAGATGGCGCCCGGAAGAAGATCCAGGCGAAAGAGACCAGATTGAATGTGAGTAGGATCCGAAACAGCCGCACAAACCACGGCGCTGCTTCGCTCTCTTCGGAACTCCGCGGCCACAGAAGCCAGAACCCGAGATAAAAAAGGCCGTGGAGTGCGCCCCACACGATAAACGTCCAATTGGCGCCGTGCCATAAACCGCTCAGGAGAAAAACAATCATAATGTTAAACGCCTGGCGACCTTTGCTCGTCCGATTGCCCCCGAGCGAGATATAAACGTATTCTCGAAACCAGGTCGTTAACGAGATATGCCAGCGGCGCCAGAATTCCGGCACGCTCTGCGATAGATACGGATAGGAGAAATTCCGCATCAAATGCAGATTGAAGAGCTTCGCCGATCCAATTGCTATGTCGGTGTAGCCGGAGAAATCACAGTAGATTTGGAAGGCAAAGCCGTACGTCGCCCAGAGTAATTGCCATCCGCCGGCATGCGCGGTATCGCCGAAAGCGGCATTAACATACGGCGCGAGGTTGTCCGCCACGACCATCTTTTTGAAATAACCAAGCAAGACCTGGCGCAAACCGTCGGTCGCTTCTTTGATGTCGAAATGGCGTTCCTGCTCGAACTGCTGGAGCAAGTCCTTGGCAAAATTGATCGGACCAGCCACCAGATGCGGAAAGAACGAAATGAAACAGAAGTACTGAACGATGTCGTGCACCGGCTTCATCCGACCTCGATAAACATCGATGGTGTAGCTCAACGCTTGGAAGGTATAGAAAGAGATTCCCAGTGGCAGGATCACCGATAGCACGACCGGATCGGCAGCTAGACCGAAGGCGCCGAGTAAGTGAGCGAATTGTTGCGAAAAAAAGTTGAAGTATTTAAAAAAACCGAGCACTCCGAGATTGCTCGCCAGTGAGACCAGCAGCCATCTTCGCCGCAGCTTCTTATCGTCTTCCCGACCCATCTTCAGCGCCACCGCGTAATCGATTCCGGTAGTGCCAATCAACAGGATGAGGAAGCGCCAATCCCACCAGGCGTAGAAAACAAAGCTGGCGCAGACAATGAGGAGATTTTGTGCTCGCCGGCGCAGGCTCCAGTAGGCAACCCACACAACGGCGAGAAACACAAGGAAGACAGGTGTGGTGAAGCTCATGAAACCACGGTCAGGAAGTGCAGGACGCGAACGGCCAATCGGCGAAATACGTTGATGCCAGACGTGGGTCCATGGGAGATGGCGAGGATTATCCCCGCCAAAGGGACCAGTGACCCGATCGAACAATCGAGAACTTAGCCGAAAGTTGATTCATCATAGACGTCTCGATGTTTTTGCCCCTGGAAGAGGTCGTCGGACTTTGCCGGCGGCGGCTCTAAGCGGGATAAGAGCTAGGGGGAAGCAAGGGCACGATATGATCCTACGTCAGCACGTGTCACGATTATTTGTTAACGTTTCCACTAGAATTTAACCGTTACTAATCACGATTATGACGCGCAGCGTCATTGACATGTCGCACTGGGAAGATCCGATCGACTTCGAGAAGGTCCCTGGAGCGCGTTATTTGGCACCAAAGCCGAGGATCACAGCCGGAACCGTTCGCAACAAAATCTTAAAATCGAGCGCGAGGGACCAGCGATCAATGTAGTCGAGATCAAGCTTTACCCAGTCGCGAAAATCGCGCACCTGGTTGCGGCCGCTGATTTGCCAAAGGCAAGTTAACCCCGGTTTGACGCTTAGGCGTCGTCGTTGCGCCGTGTTTTCAAATTTTTCTACTTCATAAAGTGGCAAAGGCCGCGGCCCGACCAGACTCATATCTCCCATCAACACATTTACGAGTTGGGGTAACTCATCGATACTCGTGCGCCGAAGCCAGCGCCCAAATGGCGTGATCCGGGGATCGGCCTCCACTTTGAAAACCGGGCCATGCATTTGATTAAAGGGCTCGAGTTCTGCCCGCCGCATCTCGGCATCGTTCGACATTGAGCGAAACTTGTACATGACGAATGGCTTCCCGTGCTTACCGGCGCGTTTCTGGCGAAAAACGATGGGCCCGGGTGAGGTGATGTAAATGATGAGCGCAACGATGGCGAGCGGGATGGCGAGAACCACCAGGCCAATGAAGGCGCTCAACCGATCGAATAGCCCTTTGATGAATAAAGTCCAGGAAACGTCCGGGGTTGACCGGAAAACAAGCATCGGGCGTCCTCCGAACGCGTCGAAATCCGGTTTCGCGATCGCTGTTCGAATAAAATCGGCGGCCAGCCAAGCCGGCACCCCTTCAATTTCGCAGGCACCGATCGCTTCTTGGACACGATTGAGCTGACTGTGACCAGCGGCGAAAATGACGCGCGCGACCGAATGACGATGCATCGCTTCGACCAAGTCGGAGAGCGGCTGCTTTTCGATGTCGATTCGGGCGGCCACATCCATGAGCAACTTCTGCTCCGGCGTGAAAGTCCGCTCCAAGGCGGCGATATCCTCCCGCAAACCCGCTAGCAAGACCGGTTCACGCAGCTCGCCACGCATCGCTCGGCGCCGGAGACGTTCGGCGATGATTCGTTCTTTGATCAGAAGCACAGCCGTGCCGATGATGACAAAAAGTATGGGCACCGATCGACTCACCAGCGGGAGCCGGAGAAAAATCACGCACGCGCCCACAATTATGCTCAAATAAATCATCGCGCGATTAATCTGGATGAAGGATTTCCATTTGGTCTTGTCGAGAGGCGATTCGTAGAAGCCTTGCACGTCCAGCAGAATCGGGCCGAATAACATCACGACGATGAGCAGCCATGAATAGTTCCGGAAGGGGTCAATCGTCTTGCTGAGATAGAACCAGGCCGTGCCGTAAAGTCGCAGGCTGTGCGCCGCCAAAAGCGAGAAGGCCAGCAGAAACGAATCGATCAGCTGCTGGATCTGCGTGTTTAGTTCCTGTTTTCGTGCCAGCATGCTTATAAAGACGCAGCTCTGAGCGTGATCACTTTCAATTCCACAGGGACAAATAAGATATGGCAGCCCCTAAATCGGTCAAAACGAGCCGCCGCTCCTGTCGGATCGTCGGTGTGATCACAACCGGCTCGGACTTGCGCTTGGCCCTGCGAATGGCGCATCCGCCGGATTTGTTCGAGCTGCGCCTCGATTATCTGGTCGGGATCGAAAAAGAAATGAAAAATAAGGTGTCGCGGTTGCGCGTCCCGGTCATCATCACCGCGCGTCATCCCGCGGAAGGAGGCGCCAACAATTTGTCGCTTAAACGCCGGAGCGAACTGCTCTGGCGGTTCTTGCCACACGCTCGCTACATCGATCTTGAATTGCGCTCGGTCCGAGGTTTCCGTTCCCTGCTGGAAGCAACGCGCCGTCAGAACGTCGGCCGTATTATTTCGTTGCATCATTTGAACTCGACGCCCACTTCGCGCAAGTTACATGCTAGGGCGCGCGCGGCGAAATCACATGGCGCGGATTTTTTCAAGATCGCAACGCGAACTGACACGCCGGCTCAGCTCGCGCGTCTGTTGGATTTTGTCTCACACGAAGATGCGTCTCTGCCGCTGATCGCCATGGGCATCGGAAAACTTGGTGATATCTCGCGCATCGCCCTGGCGTGTGCCGGCTCGGTTTTAGCCTACGCTTCACTTGCAGAAAAACGCGTTGAAGGACAATTGTCGGTCGAACAGCTTCGTGCTGCTTTCGATATCTTCGAGATTGGGCCAGGCCGCTCGCCGAGAGTTTGTCATGTCGAGCGGAGTCGAGACATCTCTTACCATTTGCGACCGAAGCGAGAAGACGAAAGAAAACAGTAATCCCGCCAAAGCGGGACACTGCGGCCGGAATGACAGAGTAAAAAGGCTCAACCGCAATCCGAATCGCGTGCCGCTTGCCGTTCCACAATCTCGCATATCTTAGGGAAAGAGGGAACGGCCATGGCTTCGATCACAATTTTACCAGAACAGATTCCGGTCATGCCGTTACCCGGCGCCTTGCTTTTTCCGCATGCGCTTTTGCCACTCTATATTTTCGAACCGCGCTACTGCGAAATGCTGGAGCATGCTCTTAACTATCATCGCATGTTTTCGGTCGCGCTGATCAAACCGCAGCACGCGCAATGGCGATCGCCTGAGGATTTTTTCCACATTGCCGGGGTGGGACTGATTCGCGCGTGTGTCGGACGCGGCGACGGCACTTCGAATCTTATTTTGCAAGGATTGGAGCGAGTGCGATTCACCGCTTTCGAGCAAGCGACGCCATTCCCAATCGCGACCATCGATACATTGGAGTCTGACTCGGTTTCCTCGGTCGAGACCGAAGCTCTGGCCGCCAAGGTTCTTGAGCTTTATTCCAAATTCAAGGGGGCCGGCCGACAATTACCCGCGAAAGTTGACCGATATTTATCGGACCTGGGTGACCCTGAAATGCTGGCCGATCTTGTCGCTTCAACATTTATTAATGATGCGCTGCGCCGGCAACGTGTGCTGGAGGAGTTATCGGTGAATCAACGGCTGCGGCTCGTCATTCAATATCTGCGCGAAGAAAGCGGGACCGCCGCAGCGTAGGAACAATGGAGAATTGGGAGCAGTGGAGTAATGATCCATCACTCCATCACTCCATCACTCCATCACTCCATCACTCCCGCCGATCCTGCGGTGCTCTTCCAGCAAATATCGGTCCGTCATTCCAGCGATGTAATCGCACACCGTGCGGTGTAATCCTTCCGTCTCGATACGCTTTGTGGCCGCATCGCCCAAACGTTCGGGATCGAGCACATAAGCTTCGAACACGCGGCGCAACATTTCGCAGGCGCGCTCATTCACTTCCGCTACGCGTGGATGGTAGTACACATTTTGATACAAAAACCGCCGCAGTTCGTGATTCGCGTTTAGGAGCTCGTCGCTGTAACGAATCAGCGGCCCAGGCCGGCGGCGAACTTCATCCGTGCTGCCCGGGTTCGCAGCCCGAATCGATTGCGCACTTGTTAAAATGACATCGCGCACCTGCATGTCGATGATGTCGCGGATGATCAGCTTGTGTAGCTCCGGTTCGTGCGCAGCGGAGTAGCGCGCCAGCACAGCGCGATGGCTCGCGTGCCAAACGGCGTTCTCTTCCAGTTGTGCCGCGCTCAGGATTTCAAAATCAACCGCATCATCAAGATCATGACTGTAATAGGTGATCTCATCGGCGAGATTTGCGATCTGCGCTTCCAGGGACGGAGAGCGATATTTCCCAAGTGCGGGGGAAGTTTCTAGCTTGCCACCTTCCTCCCGCAAGTTGGAAACTTGGGCCAGTTCGGGCATCTCGTAGAAGGCCTGATGTTTTTGCAGACCTTCGCGAACTTCAAAAGTCAGGTTCAGGCCGGGAAAACTCGGATAAGCATTCTCGAGCAGTTCAACCACGCGCAAACTCTGCCGGTTGTGATCGAAGCCACCATGGTCGCGCATACACTGCGCCAGCATTTCCTCACCGGAATGTCCGAAAGGCGAATGTCCCAGGTCGTGCGCGAGCGCGATCGCTTCGGCCAGATCTTCATTGAGCGACAGGGCCCGCGCGATGGTGCGACTGATTGAGGCAACTTCAATCGAATGCGTCAAACGCGTACGTAAATGATCGCCAGTCCCGTTAAGAAAAACCTGCGTCTTGTACTCCAGTCGCCGAAACGCTCGTGAATGAATGATGCGAGCGCGATCGCGTTGGAACTCGGTGCGATAGGCGTGGCTCGGTTCGGGATATTTTCGTCCGCGCGACTGGCCCGATTTTTGCGCAAAAGCCGCCAGCGTGGCGTTTTCGGTCGTCTCCATTTGCTCGCGCGTCTTCCAGCCATTGCGCGCAGGCATGGATTCGGTAATCACATCAGAATTATTCGCGGTCGCGTGCGCTTGGCCAGCCCGGAGTTTCGGCCGCTGAAATTTTTTCCCGTAGCGTTCGTTCGGCCCTACGTGCCTGCAATCTCACCATGAGCATGTCGAAAAACGCCAGAAGCATTGCCGTCAATGTCAGCCAACCGCAAACGAACCAAAAAAAGATAAACCAACCCGGGTGCTCGCGCGAATTGATGGTCGTGGCCAAAAATGTCGACCCCGAAAAGAGAAGTACGAGCGCGACCACAAGGAGAATGAACATGGTTTTGCGACGAACATTCTGATCGCGAATAACTCCGCGGGTCGCATGCACCACGAAGGAAACTTTTTGTAACGGCTTATCGGACGGCTCGTCCATTTAGATATCGACGCTCGCCGACGCAAGGGAAGGTCGCAAGGACATCCCTGCTTCGGTCTCAATCGCCTCGCTATCGACTTTCGGAGCGTCGCGATGTCGGGCCACTGATTTCCAATTTGCCAGAATCTAGACGCTGGCTAGTTGTCGATTCTTCCACACAGGAACTCAAAACAAACAGGCAGATGAAAACTCCCGAGAAAGATCAAGTCACGCCCGAACGCCTCATGCAATTTGGTTTCGCCTACGCGCCACCGCTGGTTATCGGAGCAGCTGTCAGTAACAAAGTTTTCGACACCTTGGCAAATGGACCGAAGACTGCCGAGGAAGCCAGTAAAACAACCGGATCTTCGATTCGGGGGTTGCGCGCGATCATGAACGCGTTGGTCGGACTCGAATTACTGGCAAAGAGTGGCGACAAATATTCGCTCACGCCAGAAAGCGAAGCTTTTCTGCTCAGCAACAAGCCCGGTACGCTCGCCGGATTTTTTCCAATGAACATGAAGCGGTTGATTCCACATTGGCTGAAGCTCGACGACATCGTCCGCACAGGCAGCCCGGCAGAGGCGCGCAATGAAGAACATCCCGGCACGGAATTTTTTACCGAACTTGTCGAAAACATTATCCCGATGAGTTACGGCAGCGCGCAGGCGCTCGCTGATCATTTGAAATTGGGGGAGACGAAACAAGCCATACGCGTGCTCGACGTCGCCGCCGGTTCCGGAATTTGGGGGATTGTTCTCGCGCAAAAATCACCCCAGGTGCAAGTGACGGCGGTGGATTGGGCTGGAATGATTCCCACGACTAAGCGAATCACGCAAAAGTTCGGCGTCATAGATAGATTCAAATTCATCGAGGGCGATATCGGCAAAGCCGATTTTGGAAGCGGCTACGACATTGTTACGCTCGGCCACATCTTGCACAGTGAGGGTGAAGAACGCAGCCGTCACTTACTGAAAAAAACTTTTAATGCGCTCAAATCGGGCGGAACAATTGCTATCGGAGAGTGGATCGTGAATGACGAGCGCACTGAGCCGTTGCCTTCATTAATGTTCGCCGTGCAAATGCTCGTGAACACAAAAGAAGGCAATACCTTCAGCTTTAACGAGATCAAAAATTGGCTCGAAGAAGATGGCTTTAGAAACGTGCGCACAGTTGGGGCACCCGGACCTTCTCCGCTCGTTCTGGCCACGAAACCGTAAGTGTGGCGACTATTTCACCGGTATGCCTGTCCGGTGGTGAGCCGATGAGACGTAGGGTCGGGACAGCGCGCTGCGCTGTCCGCGGACGCCGCGGCGCGGTGTCCCTACCAAGGCGGGCACTGCCACAAAAACGAATCCGCTTCTCACAGATCAACCGCCGTGCTTTCATGGCGGCGGGATGAAAAAGCGAAAGGCAAAGAGCGGGCCACGCAAAACGCACCAAGCTGTAAAAGGCGGGGGCGAGCGCGTTCCTTATCAGAAGGCAGCGATCCGAAGCAGAGCGTTCGGCAAAGCGATACTCGACGCTAAATCGTACGCTACAGACCCGGAACGATTGCACGCACTTTTCGAGAAGGCGGCAGGGAAGGCGGCATCGATTCCAAAGGAGCCTTTCAAAGACACCTGGGCCTATTTCCAGGCGATGCTGCGTCTAATCCGTGCTTATTCTCGCGGCGAATATCGCGCGGTTTCGCAGAACGCCTTGTTATCAATAATTGCCGCGCTCAACTATCTGGTGAATCCGTATGATTTGATCCCGGACGAAATTCCATTTCTCGGTTTTCTGGACGACGCGACCGTCATGACGTTTGCGGTCCAGAGAACCAGGGAAGATCTGGACGATTTCATGACGTGGGAAACGTGCGCGGGGTAGCTGCGTAATCCCCGAAAGGTCGAAGGCGGACGCGGGTTGCTTTTGGTAAATTTCGGCGCGGCGCGCGCGACGAGCCAAAGCGGATTTTCCGGGGAGCACAGAGCCTGCCCTGAGCCAAACGCATGATGCGGCGCAAAATTTCATGGATTAGACGAGCAATAACGCGGGATTCTCGAGTAAGTGGCGGAGTTCTTTAAGGTATTCAGCGCCAAGTGCACCGTCGATGACGCGATGATCGCAGCTCATCCAGATCGACATGCGATGGCCGACGACGATTTGGTCGCAATTGTCGACGACCGGTTTCTTTGAGATGGCACCAATGGCGAGGATGAATCCTTGTGGCGGATTGATGATGGCGGAGAAACTGTCGATGCCCATTCCACCGAGATTTGAAACAGTAAAGCTTCCGCCCTGAAACTCTTCCGGCTTCATCCGTTTGTTGCGCGCGCGATGCGCTAGATCCTTTGCTTGTTCGCTGATCTCGCGCAGTGACTTGTTTTGGGCAGCGCGAATTACCGGGGTCAGCAGCCCATCCTCAATCGCGACCGCTAACCCAAGATCGATATCGGCGTACTGGACGATCGCGTCTCCATCGAAAGATGCGTTTACTTTCGGAACCTTTACGGCGGCTTGCACTGCTGCTTTCAAAACGAAATCGTTCACCGTGATCTTCGAAGTATCTGTACCTTCACCGGCGGATTTCAATTCCGCCCGCGCCGCCATGAGCGGTCCCGCATCGATGTCGATATTGAGATAGAAATGCGGCACGGGCGCTTTGCTGGCGACGAGTCGCTCCGCAATAACTTTGCGCATTCCGGAAAGACTGATACGCGCGCCAGGTGCGGTTTTGGCAGGCGGCGAGGGCTTTGGCTCCGCCTTCGTGCGACCGCGGTCGGCGACCGCGGCTACAGATTTCGCCGCGGCACGGACATCGCTTTCAGTGACGCGACCATCGGGCCCGGTTCCATTTACACTCGCAAGGTCGACACCCAGTTCACCCGCGATTCTGCGAGCGACGGGCGATGCTTTTACGCGCGCTTCTTCGCTTTTGTCGACTTTGGGTGCGGCTGCTTTGGATTTTTCAGCTGGTTTCTTCGGCTCCGCTGGTTTTGCTCTCTTTTCGCTCTCTTGTGGCGGCGCGGTTTCTTCTTCCGCTTCCTTGGTTGACACCGGTT